>LDZU01007001.1_pt1 | contig 11371 bp, 8 predicted proteins | sample 615531 | NCBI WGS metagenome assembly LDZU01 (sample SAMN03408293, study PRJNA278302) | terrestrial metagenome | isolation source: oil reservoir sample SB2 | place: USA: Alaska, North Slope, Schrader Bluff formation | collected 2011-09 | reverse complement strand
ACTTTTTCCCCGTGCGCTACAATGACCCGGCGCAGTTCCGGCATTTTGCTTTGTTCAGCCTGTAAATATAAAGGCTCAACGTAAAGCAAGGCGTCTTTAACGGGGATAACCATTAAATTACCCCTAATTACCTCCGAACCTCGCTGGTCCCATAAGGAAATTTGCTGCGAAATAAGCGTATCCTGATTAATGCGGGCTTCTACTTGCATGGGTCCGTAAACCAGTTCTTGTTTGGGAAACTCATAAACCAGCAGCTTTCCGTAATTTTTGCCGTCCGAGCGGGCGGCCAGCCAGGCAATCATATTTTTTTTATTTTGGGGGGTGAAGGGCATGATTAAAATAAATTCCGGCCTTACTTCCCCCGGTAACCGGGCGATGGTGTAGTAAGGTTCCATGGCCGATTCTTCCCGGCCAAAAAGCTCGGTGGGCAGTTGCCATTTATCTTCTCTATTATAAAAGACCCGGTAGTTTTGCATATGGTAGGTGGCGTATTTTTCGGCCTGTACTGTAAATAAATCTACCGGGTAGCGCAAATGTTTTTGCAAGTCAACCGGCATTTTAGCTAAAGGAACAAACATTTGCGGGAAGATTTGGCGGTATGTTTTCAGCACCGGATCATTTGGGTCAGCCACGTAAAAAGTTATTTCCCCGGTATAAGCGTCAACCGCTACTTTAACCGCGTTACGAAGGTAATTAACCCGTCCTTTAAAGGGTTCGGCGTAAGGGAAACGGTCCGAAATTGTGTAGGCGTCCCAAAGCCAGTATAATTTACCGTTGCTCAGGACAAGGTAAGGGTCTTGGTCGTACTCTAAAAAGGGAGCAATTTTTGGAACTCGCTCTTGAATGTTCCGGTAAAAAAGGATTTGGCTATCTTTAGAAATATCCGTAGTTAAAAGGAGCTTATAATCGCCAAAGGAAACGGCAAATAACAGCCGGCGGAGAAAGGAATTTATTTTTACCCCGCTTTTAGCCTGGTAAGTAGACCAGGCGTTTTCTTCTCCCTTAGGGTAATCAAACTCCTCTGTTTTAGTGTTAACCACGATGTATTTATCGGTTTTCTCCCCGAAATAAACCTCCGGCCGGCTTACGTTTAAGTTAGTGGTGGTAACAGGTGGAATGTCTTTAATGATAAAATACGGCAGCCCTTCGGCCGTAACCTCATTTACCGGGCTCATGGTAACACCGTAACCGTGCGTGTATTTAAGGTGCTGGTTGACCCACGTTTTAGCCTTCTCCGTTAAATTTTCCTGGTTTAACTCCCGCGCCGAGAGCATGACCTGTTGGTAGCGTCCGTTAATCCGGTAACGGTCTACATCTATATCTTTAAACTCATAATACAGGCGTATTTCTTGCAGTTGGCTGTATGTTTGCTGCAGGGGGCGGTAGTCCCACAGACGGATATTCTTAATAGTTTCCTGGTTATCCAGGATATCACCGGCCGTTAAGTACTTACCGGCCGGGAAAAACTTTTTTTCCATTTTATCCAAGCCGTAGGCCAGGCGGGTATACTTAATGCCGTTTTCGATAAAAGGCTTTTCCCGTTCTAGTTCATTGGGTACGACCACAAATTTTTGCACTAAAGAAGGATAAATACCGCCAATTACAATAGCCGCTGCCACTAAGAACCCAACGGCATAAAGGATTAATTTATAACGCCTTAAAAAAAGATTAACCAAAATGGTCAGAGCCGTAAGGAGGGCAATAAAAAACATTATTTTATAAGCCAGGAGGTTGGCGTGAATATCCGTATAACCAGGGCCGTAAACCACCCCCCGTTCAGAGTAAAAAATTGAGTACTGTTTAAGTAAATACCCCCAGGCCAAAATGAAGAAGAAAACAGCCGCCAGAATAGAGAGGTGATATCGGGGGGAAGGAGATTTAAACAGGCTGGTTAGCCGGCCCTGGAGTGTTTTAGTGAGAAGATAAATAAGGACCACGGCCAAAACAATTAAGAGCACCAGCCAGACTAATAATTTGTATAAATACTGGTAAAAAGGAAGTTGGAAAATATAAAAACCAAGGTCCCGGTTAAAAAAGGGATCTTTAATTCCAAAGAGGCTGGGGTGTAAAAATTTTTGGATGATCATCCAGTCTCCCGTAACCGCCTGACTGACCAGAAAGGCTATGACTAAGCTGACTATAAGATAAGTTAGGTTTAGCCGGCGCGCGTTAATAAAACGGCCCCAAAAGGATGGCTTTAATTCAACTACCCCGTCTGCTGTTTGATGTTGGGTAGTGGTCATTTTTAAAACGGCTCTCCGGGTAAATAACAGGTTAAGAAAAAATAAAATGAAGGTAACTATGCCTACGGCCAGGCGCAAGCCTATTTCGGAAAGCAAGATGGTAAGGTAAACTTTCTGGTAATTTAAGGAGGAAAACCAGAGCCAGTCGGTGTATAAATGGGCTCCTCCCTTAAATAAGAGATAAATAAACAGTAAAAGAATAATAACTCCTATAGTAACCCAACGTGAATAACGCGGCATTAAATAATCTCCTCAGTTTATTAAATTATTAACTCGCTTAATTTATTAACCGTTTATTTACATAGGTTTGGGTATTTTTTGCGCTTCATCAGCTTCATGTTTTAATTTGGCCTGACAAAAAGTACAGACTCCTATGGATGATTTCTTTTTTGGCCTGTCTTCCTCATTGTTGTATGGGTTAGATTTTTTAGGTTCTTCTGGCTCAATTTTTCGCCCGCACAACATACACCTATTAACCACCGAATTTCCCCCTAAATTAATTTGTTAGCACTAAATACATTCTAAAGCTAGTTGTTTGCTGCTGTCAAGTTTATTTCAAAAGGAAAAGGTAGACAACCCGCTGAAAGAATAGTAAAATAAATCAGCCAAAAATAAAAAGCAAAGGCTAAAAAGGAGTGGTTTTTCGGTGCTGCCGAAACAAAAGGTTCTATTTATTTTAACCGGCTGTTTATTTTTAGTTTTGGTGGTGAGTGCATGGGCAGTGGCCGCCAACAAAACAGTAAAGCTGGTGGTTAACGGACGGGAGGTTATGGCTGACCCTCCGCCTTTTTTGTACCAGAACCGGATTTTTGTTCCGTTAAGGGCAGCCGCTGAGGCGTTAGACGCCAAGATAAGTTGGGAAGCAAAAAATCAAACGGTGATAGTTGACCGGCGGGGTGGGTCAGAAGGAAAACAAGGGGAAGGACCAACGGCGGAAAAAGGAGCTCTTTACCTGCAGGGTATGGAGAAAAACTTTATTACCGCGACCGACTTAAAAAATTTACTTGACGACGATCACGATAACGACCTGGCTGACTTTCGGGCGGGACATAATGAGGGGGATAATAAATATAATGACCCTTTGGTTTTAGATGTGAGACCTCAAAAAGAATATACGGCCGGTCATATCCCTGGGGCCATCTGGCTTGCGCCGGCGGCAGAAATGGGTAAAAATGAAAATATTGCGGCCTTGCGTCAGGCGTTAAAAGCTCATACAGCTAAAGGGGCGCGCAATGAGGTAGTGGTTTATTGCGCTACTTCCCACGAGGCCGGACTGGTTTGCGGAGTCTTGGGTACTTATGGTGTAAGCGCGAAAAACTTACGTTATGGCTATGCCATCGCCTGGGAAGGGAGTAAGGCGGCCGATACCCCCATTAAGGGCCCGCGGGAAGATAAAGATGGGTCTACGGTACCTTATTCTTCAGGGTGAAGAAAATGTAACTAATACCTGCGGGTCAGGTAGAATTTTCTGGGAATATATTTAGTTTTTTTATTTAACCTTAATCTTAGATTGTTATAGACTTTTATAAATTTTTATGGTTAGTTTTAATGGATTAACTTATGTCTTTAAAATTAACTTTTTCTAAAAGGCCTCCTTTTCCCCTTTTTGTCTTAAAAGGCCTTGGACTTTTAAAGGCAAACCAAATAAATTAATGAAACCGGTGGCGTCGGCCTGGCGGTAAATTTCGTCTTGACCAAAGGTAGCCAGTTCCTGGTGGTATAAGGAATAGGGTGAGCTGGCGCCGGCGGGAGTGCAGTTTCCTTTGTAAAGCTTCAGGCGCACTTTTCCCGTAACTGTCTGCTGGGTGACCTTTATAAAAGCATCCAGGGCTGTTTTGAGCGGGGAAAACCATAAGCCGTCGTAAACCAGTTCGGCGTAACGCTGCGCAACTATATCCTTAAAGTGCATAGTTTGGCGGTCCAAAGTTAAATATTCCAATTCCCGGTGCGCCAGGTAGAGTATGGTACCTCCTGGTGTTTCGTATACCCCGCGTGACTTCATTCCCACCAGGCGATTTTCCACTAAATCTACCACTCCAATACCATTTGCCTGACCCAGCCGGTTTAACTCTTCCACCAGGGGCACGGCCGGCATTTGTTTACCGTTAATTTCCCTGGGGAGGCCTTCCACAAAGGAAATCTCCACGTAGGCAGGTAAATCAGGGGCTTTTTCCGGCGGAACGGTAAGCTGCAGCAGCCCTAGAGGTGGTTCTTTGGCCACGTCTTCTAAGTCTCCGCCCTCGTGGCTCAAGTGCCAGAGGTTGCGGTCCCGGCTATAGGGATCTTTTTTGGTAACCGGGATAGGAATATTTCTGGTGGCCGCGTAATCAATAGCTTCATCACGGGAGCGAATATCCCACTCGCGCCAGGGGGCAATAATTTTTAAGGCAGGGTCAAGAGCTTTAACGCTCAGCTCAAAACGGACCTGGTCGTTGCCCTTACCGGTAGCGCCGTGGGAAATCGCCTCAGCTCCTTCTTTTTGGGCGGTTAAAACCAGGTATTTAGCAATTAAAGGGCGGGCTATGGACGTGCCTAAAAGATATTTGCCTTCGTAAACCGCCCCGGCTTGTAAGGCTGGAAAAATATATTCTTCAATAAATTCTTGTTTTAAATCTTCCAGGTAAAATTTACTGGCGCCGCTTTTTAAGGCTTTTTCCTTTAAGGGGGCCAGTTCCTCTCCCTGGCCCAAATCTGCCGCCAGGGCAATAACTTCGCAGTGGTAATTTTCTTTAAGCCAGGGAATAATAATAGAGGTATCCAGGCCGCCTGAATAAGCTAAAACTACTTTTTTGACCATTTTTTAAACCCCTCTCAATATTTGGGCGTATGGCAAATACGCCCCTACAATTTGGACAATTTGATATATAGGCGTATGGCACAATACGCCCCTACATTTTTGAAACGTTTATTATTACAAAATAAGACTTAAAATAGCTTTTTGGACGTGCAATCTATTTTCCGCTTCATCCCACACTACCGCGTGGGGCCCGTCAATAATGTCTGCCGTGACCTCTTCGCCCCGGTGAGCCGGCAAGCAATGCAAAAAAATAAAATCCGGCTTGGCGTGTTTTACTAATTCAGCATTTACCTGGTAAGGGGTAAAAGCTTTTCTTCGTTGTTTTTGTTCCGCCTCCTGACCCATGCTGGCCCAGACATCGGTGATTATTACATCCGCGTTTACCACGGCTTTTGCCGGGGAATTTAAAATTTCAATATGGCTTCCGGTTTGCCGGGCAATATGTCTGGCCAGGGCAATTACCTTTTCCGCGGGAGGATATTCTTCAGGAGTAGCGATAAAAAACGACAAGCTCAGTTTTGCGGCCGCAATAAGTAAAGAATGACAAACGTTATTGCCGTCTCCCACGTAAGTTAATTTCAAATCGACTAAATTCCCTTTATAGTCCCGGATTGTTTGCAAGTCAGCCAGCACCTGGCAGGGATGGTACAAGTCAGAAAGTCCATTGATTACAGGAATATCGGCGTAAAGCGCCAGTTCTTCCAAGTCTTCCTGGGCGTAAGTGCGCCCAACCAGGCCGTCTAAATAACGGGACAGGACGCGGGCCGTGTCCGCGATGGTTTCGCCCCGCCCCAACTGTAAATCGTTAGCGTTAAGATAAAGAGCGCGTCCACCCAGATGATACATGGCTACTTCAAAAGATACTCTGGTACGGGTGGAAGCTTTTTGAAAAATCATTCCTAAAGTTTTTCCGGTCAGGGTGGAAGTTTGCGGCTCCCCCTTTTTTTGCCTTTGTTTTAATTCCGCGGTTAAATCTAAAATATATTTTATTTCGGCAGGAGTAAATTCGGCTAAAGAAAGTAAATCTCTTCCCTTTAAATTTTTTGCTGGCCATGGCGGCCCGCCCCCACCTTCCCTCCCCCTTGAAGGGGGAGGGAAGGGAGGGGGCGTTAGGTTATTTACCATAATACTCCTATCTTGCCTGCCAGCCTGACGGGCAGGCAAATTGTTCCTCCTTTCCCTTATTTTCAGGTTAAATTTGTTCCTTCCCGCCTGTCTGGCAGGCTTGCTACTCTTTGTAGTATTGTTACCTTCTCTACCTGTCAGCCTGTCTGGCAGGCTAAAAAAACCTGGCTTATTATATTTACGGCCCAATCTATTTCCGACCGGGTGACGATAAGCGGGGGCAGGAAACGCAAAATATGCTGTTCAATTCCGTTAATTAATAGTCCTTGCTCCATGCACCGGCGTACTATCTCCGGACCGTTTTGGTTTTGGTTTAATTCTATGGCCAGCATCAAGCCCATTCCCCTCACTTCCCGGATAAAAGGAAAGCGCTGGGCCAAAAGGATCAGTTGCTCCTTAAAATAATCCCCGGTTAAAGACACGTGTTCGATAAGGCCATGATTTAACAGGTACTCAAGCACGGCTAGGCCAACGGCGCAGGCCAGAGGATTACCCCCAAAGGTAGAAGCATGGTTTCCGGGTTGAAAAGCCAGGGCAAATTCTTCTTTTGCCACCATAGCCCCAATCGGAAATCCGCTGCCCAGGCCTTTAGCCAGGGTAAAAATATCCGGGGTAATCCCGTAGTGTTGAAAAGCCAAAAATTTACCCGTCCGGCCCAGCCCGCACTGTACTTCATCAAAAATAAGGGCCAGTTTGTGCCGGTGGCATAATTCACGTACTCCGGTCAGATAGTCCTTGGCGGCCGGGTAAACTCCACCTTCTCCTTGAACTGGTTCCAGCATTATGGCACAGGTTTGCTCATTAATGGCTTCCTTTAAAGCTTTTAGATCGTTAAAGGGCACGTGAGTAAAACCCGCCGGTAAGGGTTCGAATCCTTGCCGGTGTTTAGGTTGACCGGTGGCGGCTAAGGTAGCCAGGGTCCGGCCGTGAAAGGACCCGAGGGTGGTAATAACTTCGTACCTTTCTGGGTGACCGTTAACCTTAGCGTACTTACGGGCCAGCTTCAACGCAGCCTCGTTGGCTTCCGCCCCGCTGTTGCAAAAGAAAACCCGGGCTCCTTTAAAAATTTGGCCTATAAACGCGGCTAATTTGGCTTGAGGTTGGATATAGAATAAATTAGACACGTGAATTAACTCTTTGGCTTGGCGGCATATAGCTTCGACTACTACCGGGTGGCAGTGTCCCAGGGAGCAAACAGCCAAACCGGCGGTAAAATCCAGGTATTCCTTCCCGTTAGCATCCCACACTTTAGACCCCTTACCTTTTACCAGGGCAATTGGAAAACGATTGTACGTGGGCATAAGATATTCATGGCTTAGCTCAATAATTTCCTGACTGGTCAATTTCTTTTCCTCCTAAGGTACTACCATGGTGCCTACACCCTGGTCAGTAAATATTTCCAGTAAAATGGCGTGGGGTGTTCGCCCGTCTAAAATATGAGCTGTTTTTACACCTCCGCCTAACGCGGCTATGCAGCATTCTATTTTAGGAATCATCCCTTTATTAATAACATTCTTTTCCATTAGGGCGGGTATTTCGGAAACCTTAATAGTGGAAATGAGGGTGTCTTCGTCATTTAAATCTGCCAGCACCCCGGCCACGTCCGTGAGAATCACCAATTTTTCGGCCGCTAAGGCTGACGCGATTTCTCCGGCCGCGTGGTCAGCGTTAACGTTATAACTTTCCCCTTCACTTCCTACCGCTACGGGGGCAATAACCGGAATGTAGCCCTGGTTGATAAGGTTAAAAACAAGCCCTGATTTTACGTGGTTAATTTCTCCCACGTAACCAAGGTCAATTTCCCCGTCCGGAAAACCGTTGTTAATCATCTTTTTTCTAGCCTGTAAAAAGCAATCGTCTTTGCCGGACAAACCTATAGCCCGGCCTCCAATCTTGTTTACGAGCGAAACAATTTCCCGGTTAATTTTGCCCACTAAAACCATCTCTACAATTTCCATGGTTTCTTTGTCGGTTACCCGTAGACCGGCCATAAATTGCGAGTTTACCCCTAGCCTGGTTAACATTCCGGTAATTTCTGGTCCCCCCCCGTGTACTACCACCGGGTTCATCCCTACGTATTTCATCAAGACAATATCGGTAAGGACAGCATTTTTTAAGTTATTATCTAACATGGCGTGGCCGCCGTATTTAATAATAACTGTTTTCCCGTAAAAATTTTTTATATACGGTAAAGCTTCTACTAAAACGGCTGCTTTAGCTAGAGCATCCTTCACTTTATAACCCCTTTTGTGTTTTTTTGTAACTACTCAGGTTCAAACTGATGTCTGATGACTGACGACTACCATGCTGAGCTATTGTCAGCCTGGAGATTTCATTTTACTTTGTGCTTTTGCCCCTCTGCGCCTTTGTACCTTTTTTAAGTCCGGTAGCTGGCGTTAATCCGGATATAGTCATAAGTTAAATCACAACCCCAGGCCGTAACCTCATGAGTACCCTCGTTAAAATCAATTAAAATGGACACTTTACTGCCGGCTAAAGCTTCAACTGCGGCCGCTTCACTAAAAGGGAGCATTGCGCCGTTTTGGGCTACTTTTTCAGGCCCTATAAATATATCTAGGCGGTCTGGGTTAAATTTTGCACCGGAATAACCAACGGCGCAAATTATCCGTCCCCAGTTGGCGTCCTGCCCGAATACGGCTGTTTTGACTAAATTTGAGGCGGCTACGGCCCGCGCCGCCAAATACGCATCTTCCCTTGAGGCCGCGTTGATTACCCGCACTTCGAGCAGTTTGGTTGCCCCTTCCCCGTCACGGGCAATAGCTATGGCTAATTCAGTACAAACTTTAAGTACTGCCTCCTGGAACAAATTACAAGCCGCATCCCTTTTGTTTATAGCCGGATTTCCAGCCTGCCCGTTAGCTAAGATAACTAGCAGGTCATTTGTGCTGGTATCCCCATCCACATCAAGCAGGTTAAAACTGGAGGCCGCGGCAGCATGAATAACCTCCTGCAGGCAGGGAACAGTTACCACTGCGTCAGTAGTTAAAAAACAAAGCATGGTAGCCAATTGAGGGTGAATCATCCCGGCGCCCTTAGCCATGCCGCCTACCGTGATTATTTTCCCGGCCAGTTCAAATTGCAGGGCTGCTTCTTTGGGTCTGGTATCCGTAGTCATAATAGCTTCGGCGGCTGCTCCTCCCCCTTGCTCACTCAGGGCAGACACCGCCAGGCCAAGGCTTTTTATAATATTGGTTAAGGGCAGCGGTTGGCCAATTACGCCGGTAGAGGCCACCAGGACATCTTCAGGCGGCAGATGCAAAAGACGGGCCGCCTCACGGGCCACGGCTTTAGCATCTATTAAACCTTGGCTGCCATTGCAGGCGTTGGCGTTACCGCTGTTAATGACCACCGCCTGGGCACGCCCGTCTTTCAGGTGTTCTTTAGTGACGTAAAGAGGGGCCGCCTTTACCCGGTTAGTCGTATATAGGGCGGCCGCGCCGGCCGGAACAACCGAATAAATTAAAGCTAACTCTTTGCGGGTTGGGTCTTTAATTCCGGCGGTGACGCCTGCGGACTTAAATCCTTTGGGGGCAGTAACTCCGCCGGTGACAGGTTTATAAACCAAAAATTTTTCCTTCCTTTTCTTACGGGTAAACGCCTGCTTCTTCTAAAGCCATAGTTTCCGGAAAGTCAAACATTATATTCATATTTTGCACGGCCTGACCAGAAGCTCCTTTAATTAAATTATCAATGGCGGATAAGATTATGACCTGATTTGTCCGCTCGTCAACTACTATCCCTAAAGCGCAATAATTAGAGCCGGCCACCATTTTTGTACCGGGCAGGATATGCGGCGGCATAATTCGAATGAAGTGCTCATCCTGGTAAAAAGTACGGTATAATTTTAATATTTCCGGTAAAGTTAGGTTAACAGACAAGGGAGCGTATATGGTGCTGAGAATTCCTCTGGTCATGGGAGTTAGGTGTGGGGTAAAGGTTACTTTAATTTCCCCGCCTGCCAGAAGACTTAATTCTTGCTCTATTTCCGGAGTATGACGGTGGTTGGCAACGCTGTACGCTTTTATATTTTCATTTACTTCACAGTAATGAGTGTTTAAAGAGAGTCCTCTTCCTGCTCCGGATACCCCTGACTTGGCATCTATAATAATCCTGTTTGGATCAATTATTTTATTTTTTAAAAGCGGGGCCAGACCTAAAAGCGCACTGGTCGGGTAACAACCGGGATTAGCCACCGTTTTAGCCTGCCTGATTTCCTGGCGGTGTAGTTCGGGCAGGCCATACACGGCTTGGGCCGGCAATTGTGCTGTAATCGCACGGTCCAATGACTGGTCTAAATCAATCCGGTACCATTTAGCGTAAACAGCCGGGTCTTTTAACCGTAAATCCGCCCCCAAATCAATCAATTTTTTCCCCTGACGGATAACCTCTTGGGCCACGGGAAGCGCGTGGCCGTGAGGCAGGGAAACAAAAATTGCCTCGCACCTGTTTACCAAAGCTGGGATATTTAATTCTTCTCCCACCAGGTCTACTTTGCCCGATAAGTGGGGGTAAACTTCCGCAAAGGGCAGACCCACATATTGTTGGGTGGTTAAAGCTACTAACTCCACCAGGGGATGATGCTTTAATAACCGTACCAGTTCCGCTCCCGTGTAACCGGTAGCGCCAATTATGCCAACTTTAATCATCTTTCTTTTCTTTGGCTTTTTTAATTAATTCTGGTTTGTTGGCTAAGAGTGGAAATACGGCGATTTTGACAGGGGCGATATTAGGATTTAGCTTCAAAATAATTCTCTTGTTGCCATTTATGTTTTCTTCAGTGTAAGCATCAAGAAGCAGATAGAGAAAAGTTCTATCTACACCCCCTGAGGCTTCGACAATCCAGGGAATAAATTTTTCTCCCGATTGAGGATCGGTGTAAGTTAAATCATGATTGGAAAACTCTGCATGTCTTGATAGGTCCCAGTCGCCTCTCCAATGTATTCCTTCCCACTCTAACCAACCCCCGAAAGACGTTTTATATTCGATGTCATAAGCTTTTTTGGCATAGTGGGCTAATTCATCAGGTTGAAGTTGTCTTAACCTAACATTATCAGGATTAGCAACGATTTTTTGGTACCAATTCATTCTTTCAGTTTTCCAATATTCATACCATTTATTCATTTCTTTCGGGTTGACAAAAAATTGGATGTCCCATTGTTCAAATTCTCTTTGCCTATAAAGAAAA
>LDZU01008379.1_pt1 | contig 11375 bp, 9 predicted proteins | sample 615531 | NCBI WGS metagenome assembly LDZU01 (sample SAMN03408293, study PRJNA278302) | terrestrial metagenome | isolation source: oil reservoir sample SB2 | place: USA: Alaska, North Slope, Schrader Bluff formation | collected 2011-09 | reverse complement strand
ATAATATATTTTTTTGCCAAGTCTACTAGAACAAAATTTGCATTTGTTTTCTGATTGAATTTTGTTGATTTTTTGTTTAGCATTTTGGACGGTGTTTCAGACATCAATTTGCTTAATAATTTAATATTAACATTATTTTTCTTAAAAATAGTGTAGACGAGAGAAAAAGCCAGTTCTAATCCAATTAAACCACGAGCGCCTCTTTTTTTGTCATATTCGCAATGTGGTGCATGATCAGTTGCAATAATATCTATGGTGCCATCAAGGACCCCCTTCAATAATTCTTCTGTATCTTCCTTTTCTCGAAATGGTGGGTGTACAATGTAATCCAGTCCATAGCTAAATAAATGATGGGGGGTTATTTCACAGGTAACATTTAAATTATCTTTTTTGGCAGATCTTATTAATTTAATGCTTTCTTTTTTACTTACATGACAGATATGTAAGTTTCCACCATATGTCCTTAATAATTCGAGATCCCGTTCAATCATTTTTACTTCCGGTTCACAATGAGTAAGCAGTTTAAAATTGTAATTTGAAGAGGATTGCAAGGCATCAATCATTACCTTTTTATCAGCAATCGGTTCACCGTCATTAGAAAAGAGCCTGGTATAGTTTGTCATAGATTTAAAATTGACCAATTGCTTGCTTTTAAGACCTTTGGTAACAGCAGAAACTGGAATAATATCACACATGTTTAATGATTTGCCTTTCTTGATGATATATTTTATTATATCTGGATTATCACAAACAGGCTTGGTATTAGCCATACAACAAATAGTTGTAAATCCACCAGCTAATGCTGCGTGATTTCCAGATTTCAAATCTTCTTTATAGGTATATCCTGGATCTCTTAAGTGGCAATGTAAGTCTAAAAAAGAAGGCAATAGTGCCAGACCTTTTCCATTTGTAATATTTGCAGAATTATTTTTTAAATCAAGATCTTTAATTTCCTTAAAAGTATTTTTGGATAATAAAATATTTGTGTTTCTATCTGTATCAGAATCAATGATTCTTATATCTTTAAAAATTATTGTCATGAATCTTTCCTATAGTGTTGTTTTTTCATGGCAGTATTCGCATTGATATTCTTTTGTAACAGGATTAACCAGGGTAAATTCAATATCCCCAACATCTTCAATAGTACTAATACATCGCGGGTTTTTGCATTTTAATATCCCATATACTTTTCTGGGAAGCTCCAATTTTATTTTTTTCTTTCTTTTTCCATTTTCAATAATATTGATAGTAACTCCTGAATCAATAAGGCCAAGTACTGTTAAATCGAGATAAATATCATTTTCAATTTTAATTAAATCTTTAACTCCCATTTTTTTTGAAGGAATATTCTTGAGCAATACAACTGTATCTTCTAATTTGTCCAATCCTAATTGACTAAAAATTTTGTAACCATTACCGGATTTGATGTGATCAATTACAATGCCTTTTTTTAATTTAGAAACATTTATCATAATTTATCTCCTTTCCCCAATATCTTGGATATTAAGGCCATTCGAATATACATTCCATATTTTGCCTGTTTAAAATAAACTGCTCTCTCATCTTGATCTACTTCGGCTGCTATTTCATTTACTCTAGGTAGAGGGTGCATTACAATCATATCGTTTTTTGCCTTTTTCATTATACTATTATCCAAAATATAAGAATCTTTCAGGCGAAGATATTCCTCTTCACTAAAGAATCTTTCTTTTTGGATTCTAGTCATATATAGGATATCAAGCTTATCAATACTATTTTCTAAAGAATAAGTTTCTTGAAACCTATTATTACCAATCTCTTCTTTGATATAATCTGGAATTCGTAATTCTTCTGGAGAAATAAATACAAAATTAATACCGGGATATTGTAAAAGTATTTTTGTTAGGGAGTGAGTTGTCCTTCCAAATTTTAAATCACCACATAATCCAACAGTAAAATTAGAAATAGTTCCTTTTAGTTGATGTATTGTTAATAAATCTGTCAATGTTTGTGTCGGATGTTGATGACTACCATCACCACCGTTTATGATTGGAACTTTAGAATATTTAGAAGCCAGTTTGGGTGCCCCTTCTTTGGGATGTCTCATGATGATTAAGTCTGCATAACAAGAGATAGTCTGAATAGTATCAATAAGACTTTCTCCTTTTGATACTGAAGAGGTCATGGCATCAGCAAAACCTATTACTTGTCCTCCTAATCTCAGAATAGCGGATTCAAAGCTAAATTTTGTTCTGGTAGAGGGTTCATAGAATAGAGTTGCTATTAAATTACCTTTGCATAAATCAGAATAATCTTTTTCCCTGGTAATTATTTTTCCAGCAAATTTTAATAAATCATCTATCTCTGCTAATGAAAAATCATTAGCCTCAATTAAATTTCTGCCTTTGATCATATTGTTATTTCCTCCTTCTTAGCCTCACTAGGGCTAAATTAAAGTTATTCTACGTAAAAAAAACCTTTCCGTATAGAATACGAAAAGGTTAGAATTTTATCTTATGATTCGTTAAGATACTTTTAATTTTAATATTTTTTATCATCTGAGAACCTTTCTAGTATCCCGTACTAGATTAAAGATATCTTTTCTAAAATCATATAATATAGCTAGGCAAATTGTCAATGAATTTATTTGTATTGTTACCAATTTAGTTTTAACCAAGGTGCTTGGATTAGCAAACAACGCACCCGCAAAGATGGTGGCTTTAAGAATTTCTAAAAAGATGTTTTTTTCATGGTTAAATAACTCTAATAAAATATGTTAAAGTTTCATATGAAAAACTGTGAAAAACAATGCTTTTATATTATAATGTTAAGTGCATAAAATAATATTATGTATTATTATATAGGAAAATTGTTTATAATTATTATGGAGGATAAAAATTAATATTCAATTTATTGAAACTCATGCTCACCTGGATATGATTGAAAGGGAGCCAGTAGAAGTTATCGATGATGCTTGTGCAAAGGGTGTTATGAAAATTGTTACTATTGGCATAGACTTGGAGTCGAGTAAAAAGAATATAAATTATGCATCACAACATAGAAATGTTTTTACTGCGATTGGTTTTCACCCCCATGAGAGCAAAAAAATGAAACGTGATGAATTTTATCAGTTGGAGGCAATGCTGACTAATGCAAAAAATGTAGCCCTTGGTGAGATAGGCTTGGATTATTATTATATGCATAGCAACAAAGAAGAACAACAAAGGGCATTTAGAGAGCAAATTGATCTAGCCAAAAAGTATAATTTACCTATAATTATCCATGATAGAGATGCACATTATGATACTATACAAATATTAGAAGAAAAGGCAAAAAACATGAGAGTTGTTTTGCATTGTTTTTCGGGCGACAGAGATATGGCCCAATGGTGCATAAAAAATGGATATTATTTTGGGATTGGAGGAGTGGTAACCTTTAAAAATGCCCGCGATCTGGTAAATATTGTGGAAGAGATTCCCATTGAAAATATATTACTAGAAACAGATTCTCCATTTCTTACTCCAGCACCTTTTCGTGGAAAACCAAATGAGCCAAAATATATACCAATAATTGCTGAAAAAATTGCTGAAATTAAAGGTAAAAAAATAGAAGACATAGGCAATATTACAAGTGAAAATGCCAGAAGATTTTTTGGCTTTTGATTATTTTGATAAAATCAATCAATACTCCTTAAATGATTAAAAAAATATTGTGAATTTAATTGACATTTCTGCTATTAACAGGTAAAATATCTTAAAATATACAATAAAAATAAGATATGACTATGAAAAAAAATAGATTAAAAATCCAAATCAATAGTTATTATTACTACTATTATATTCCGGGGTAAATGCTCTTCGGGTTTGATAGTAGCTAATAAAAAATATTTTTGCTAATGAACCACAGGCATTTACCTCAGGTAAAGTCCTGTGGTTTTTATTTTTTAACCACGGGTGTGTAAAAGCATTCGTGGTTTTTTATATACCTAAAAGAGAGGAGATGATAAATGATTTAATTCAAACAGGATTTAAAATATAAAATTTAAGGTATTTAAAAAAAGGAGGAAATAAAATGAGAACAAATTTAAAAAATTCAATCGTTCTTGTAATTATTTGTGTAATGTTTTTTGCATTTACTTTAATATTGATGGGTGGAACTGTTTGTGCTGAACCATTAAAAATTGGAATAAGCCAGATAGTAGAACATCCGGCTCTAGATAATTGTAGAGATGGATTTGTTGATGGAATGGAGAAAGCTGGTTATGTTACCGGTGAAGATGTCATTTACGATTTTCAAAATGCCCAGGGAGAATTTAGTAATGCCATTTCAATTGCTCAAAAATTCAAAGATGATGGGGTAAATATGATTGTAGCTATTTCTACACCAATTGCCCAAGCTGCAGCACAAGTTACCAGCGAAATACCGATTATTATAGGGGCAATAACAGATCCTGTAGCAGCAAATATTGCTGAGAGCTGGGAAAGTTCTGGAAATAACATAACTGGTATGTCTGATGCAGCTCCAAATGAAGTACAGCTAAAGTTAATACCAAGGTTTTTCCCTGAAGCAACAAGAGTGGGTACCATTTACAATGCCGGGGAGGCTAACTCTGTAGTACAGGTTGAATTATCTCGCGAAATATGTCAAGAGCTTGGTTTAGAATTAGTAGAGGTAACTGCGAGTAATTCCAGTGAGGTGTTAATGGCAGCTCAATCATTGGTTGGAAGAATAGATGTATTTTATATAGTAACTGATAATGTTGCTGTATCAGCTATAAGTTCTATTGTGAAGGTTTCCTTGGAAGAAAAAATACCCATTATACTTGCAGACCCAACCAATATCCCTGATGGAGGTTTTGCTTCTTTTGGAATAGATTATTTCACATTAGGGCAAAAAAGTGCGGAAAAAGCAGTTCAGATATTTAAGGGTAAATCTCCTTCCGAAATACCTATTGGAAAATTAGATAAACCGGAAGAATTAAAATTTGTCATTAATATGGACATTGCACAACAGTTGAATTTGGAAGTACCTAATGATCTTTTAAAGGAAGCAGATTCAATTTTTCTAGGTGGTATAAGCTGGGACCAAAGCGAATAAATAACAAAATATTAGAGAGGGGAGTTAACAAAATATGACCTGGAGCTTAGTGTTTCATGCCTTAGAACAAGGACTTGTATTTGGTATTATGGCATTGGGAGTATATATAACTTTTCAAGTATTGGATTTTCCTGATTTATCAGTGGATGGCACTTTCCCACTGGGTGCGGCTATTACTGCTAAAATTATATTTTCAGGAGGCCATCCTCTTGTGGCAATCTTGTGGGCAATTATTGGTGGTATACTGGCAGGGGGATTGACAGCTTTTTTCCATACCAGATTAAAATTTTCCAACCTGTTATCGGGTATATTAACAATGACTTTACTTTACTCGGTAAATTTGAGAATTATGGGAAAATCAAATATTCCACTCTTAGGTAAAATTACAATACTTGATAACATAAAAAAATTGTTTCCCTTGTTTTCTCTTGATCAGTTAACTCCTTTACTCTTTTTATTTGTCATTATCCTCGTTAAATTATTACTTGATTATTTTTTATCAACTGAAATAGGAATGGCAATACGGGCAACCGGTGACAATGAGCAGATGATTAGAAGCTTGGGAGTCGATACCAGGTTAACAAAAGTAATTGGTTTATGCTTATCTAATGGGATGGTTGCCCTATCTGGTTCTCTTTTTGCCCAGTATTCTGGATTTGCCGATGTTGGGATGGGTATCGGGACAATAGTAGCCGGTTTGGCATCGGTAATTATCGGGCATAGTATAATCAAAAATGGAAGTATTGGTTGGATGACACTAAGTGTAATATTAGGTTCGATAATATATCGTGCAACTGTAATGATTGCTTTAAGATATGGCTATCGATTTGGTTTTCAACCTGGAGATCTAAAATTAATTTCTGTAGTATTGGTGGTAATAGCATTGACTTTTCCCATGTTTAGAGGAAGAATTAGGGCTATTGTAGCCTCCAATGGTTCCAATGGAACAGAAAATAAATATAAAGAGGAGGTTAATTAAGTCATGTTACATTTAAAGAATATTCATAAATGCTTTGCCAGAGGCAGTTCACACGAAGTCATTGCTTTAAAAGGGATAAATGCACATATTTCTGAGGGTGATTTTGTAACTGTAATCGGTAGCAATGGAGCTGGAAAATCAACTTTGTTAAATATAATTGCCGGTACAGCTTTGCCTGATACAGGCATAGTAAAGATAGATAATCAGGATGTCAGTAAGAAAGCTGAACATTATCGGGCAAAATATATCGGTCGAGTTTTCCAGGATCCATTGATGGGAACTGCTCCATCAATGACTATTGAAGAAAACCTGGTTCTTTCAATTAAGCGATTCGGACGTAGTCTACGTCCAGGTATTACTCAGCAGAGAAGAGATTTTTTCTGTAAAAAATTGGCACAATTAAACCTGGGATTGGAAAATATGTTATCTAAAAAAGTAGCTTTGTTATCTGGGGGGCAGAGACAGGCCTTGACCATACTTATGGCTACAATGTTTGATCCAAAATTGCTTTTATTAGACGAACATACTGCTTCCCTTGACCCTGAAATCAGCAAAACAATTCAGGCAATTACTCAGGATATAGTAAAAGAAAAAAATCTTACTACAATTATGGTAACTCATAATATGCAAGAAGCATTAAGGCTTGGCAATCGTACTATGATGATGGATCGTGGTAGAATAATTTTAGATATATCTGGTAGACAACGAGAAGGTGTGACCATAGATTACTTATTAAAACAATTTTCAAAGCTAAGAAAAGAAGAATACATTGAAGATGAATTAGTGCTGGCCTGATAAATTTTTAAATAGATAAGTAGAAAAAATTATTTTTCAGAATATAGACCAGTATTGGCTATAGTAAAAATCTCCTGCTTTTACCAGGAGATTTTTTATTTATGATAAAATAAAATATGTAACTAAAATATAAAAATATAAACAAAGAGTGGAGAAGATAATGACAAAGAAACTATTCCATAATGATTCTTATCAGAAAAAATTTATAGCAAGAGTAATTGCAAAAGAATATAAAAAAGGGAATACTGTTTTGATATTGGACCAGACATGTTTTTACCCGAATGCAGGAGGACAGCTTTGTGATAGAGGCAATATTGAAGGCTTTTTGGTTTTTGATGTCCAGGAAAGCAGGGGTCATATTTATCACTATATAGAAGGAGAGATACCTGTCAAAAAAGGGGATACTATAACCGGAGAAATAGAATGGAGCTATAGATTTGATCACATGCAACAGCATAGTGGGCAACATGTTTTATCGGCACTTCTTATTAATGTATGGCAAAAAGAGACACTATCATTTCATATGGGTGAGGATATATGCACTCTTGATATACCATACAATTTTTTTGACGAAAGCAAAGTAGAAAAAATAGAAGAAATGGCCAATGCAATAGTATATCAGAACAAGCCGATTTATCAATATTATGCAGAAGAAAAAAGTCAAATATCCCGGGAATTAAGAAAGAAACAAGAAAAATTGCAGGAACAATTAAGAATAGTGGAAATTGCAGGAATTGATTGTACTGCTTGTGGTGGAACGCATTGTAATACTACAGCAGAAATAGCAATTATCAAAATAATTGGTTGGGAGAATCGTAAAGATAAAACACGAATATCTTTTATTTGTGGTCATCGTGCATTATCTGATTACCAAAACAAACATAAGATTACTAAAAATCTTTCCAATTTTTTTACTACTGGTGTCAACCAATTAGAAGAAAAAGTCAATAAGTTATCTGCTGAACAAAAAGGATTGATTAATAAATATCGTAAAGTAGAAAAAGAATTAATCAGTTATCAAGCAAAAGAATTGAAAAATAATTATACACATCATGTAAAAAGTTATTTGATTATAAAGAAACTATTTGAGGAAAAATCTGAGTCATTTCTTCGGCAATTGGCCTTATTGCTAATAAATGAGCAAAAATGCATTGTGATTCTTGGAGCAAAAGATGTAGAGACTGTTCTAACTATTGCCTGCTCAAGAGAATTTACTATTAATATGGGAGAAGTAATAAAAGAAATAATGAGTGAATCTAATGGTAAGGGTGGAGGCTCAAATTTTCTGGCAACAAGTAGATTAAACAAAAAAGAAGATCTTCCCAAAGCTTTTGATAGGGCGATAAACTTGATTTCAGAACAATTATGATTAATGATTTAAGGATAATATTCTTTTATGATAGTAAGGTGCAAAATAAATAAAAAATTAAAAAAAATATTTGTTATTATTTTTCTTGTTATGCTGGTTATAAATCTTTCTGTACTTGCTTCTGATCGTGATTTTGAAAAAGAAGAAAAAATTGGTCAAAAAATGGCCAACAGGATTGAAAATCAATATAAATTAATTGAGGATACAGAACTTTTGGAAAAAGTTCGACAAATAGGCCAACGGTTGAAAAAAAATTCTGGTATTGAGCAGATACACTATCAATTTAATATAATTGATAGGGAAGGACCCAATGCTTTTGCTTTCCCGGGTGGATTTATTTATTTAACAGATGATTTGTTTGATTATATTCACTCTGATGATGAATTAGCAGCAGTAATTGCGCATGAAATGGGGCATATTATTCACCAGCATTCAATAAAACAAATGCAGGACAATCGTAAGATGAAATTAGTAGAACTGTTCGCAGTATTATTGACTGGAGATCAGACAATAGGCCTTCTGGGAGAACTAACAACCATTACGGTGCTAAATAATTATCGTAGGGAGTATGAAGAAGAGGCTGATATGACAGCCCTTGAGTTATTAAATAAGAGTTCTGATTATCATGCAGTAGGATTATTAACTTACCTTGAAAGAGTGGGTAGTGAGAAATTAGGGAAACCGAATCAGGATTTGGGAATTTTCCAAACACACCCTGCCATAGAAGAAAGAATGAAAAAAGTAAAACACTATTTAAAGGAAAATGGCATAGAAATAAATCGACGTTTAACCACCAATTATATTACTATTCGCAAGGAATGTGAAAAATTGAATAATGGTACATCAATTATTGCTAAAATATTTGTTAATGATGAAGAAGTATTAAGCTTTACCGGAAGGGATGAGGATTTACTCTGTCAGAAAGCTGAACAAGTAACCTCAAAACTGGACAAATCTTTAAGGATTGAACTGGAACCATATGAGATAATAATCTATTCAAACGAAAATCAGGGCATCTTAAGGATAGGCACTGAGAAAATTGTATCATTAACTCAGGAAGAAGTAGTTTCCCATATTTTAACACCTGCTGAAGTATTAAAAAACAGCAAAGAAACACTAGCAAAAATTTACTGGCGCTTAAAATTAGAACTGCCAATATTATTGGTAAAAGATTAAATGAATTAAATAATAATAGAGTATAAAGAATATATTGATTTCAAAAAAAGTAAAAAATAAACTAATTATGTTAACAATACTGGAATTGTATGTTAATTAATTCGTTTTCCTAATAATAGTAAAAACCCGGAAATTAAAAAACTTCCGGGTTTTTACTATTATATTACTACGAATTCAATCAGTAAAATTGCTTTTTATCCAAAAACTCCTATACTATGTAAGAATACAACAAATACTGCAATTGGAACTACATATTTAATTAAGAAAGAGTAACTTGTTCCAATTTTTGTGCCTGCTCCATGGTTTGCTTCTTCCAGAGCCTTGTCAGTACCCCAGAACCATCCAATAAAGATAGCCATCAGCAAACCGCCTAAAGGTAATAGGATATTATTGGCAAAAAAGTCAAAGGAGTCTAAAATATCAAATCCCTTTATTAGTTTTACATGAGACAAAGTGCTGTATCCCAGTGAAGGGAAGATACCAACAATCCAAATTGCTATACCCATACCAATTGCTGCTTTCTTTCGGTCCCATTTAATTTCATCAATAAAATAAGCTGCAACAACTTCCAATAGAGAAATAGCAGAAGTTAAGGCTGCCACAGTTAGTAGGATAAAGAAGATAGTACCAAAAATGTGACCAGCAACACCCATTTGTGAAAAAACTGCCGGTAATGTTATAAATGTAAGCCCAGGTCCTGTAGCTGGTTCTAATCCAAAAGCAAACACAGCTGGGAAGATAACAAAACCAGCTAATAAAGCAATAATAGTATCAAAGGTAACTATATATTTAGCATTCAATGGCATATCTTCATCTTTCTTTAGATAACTACCATAGGTTATCATACAACCCATTCCAAGGCTTAAAGTAAAGAATACCTGCCCTAAAGCGGCTAAGAAACCTTCAGCACCAAATGCACTGAAATCCGGTCTCAAATAGAAAGACAATCCTTCACCAGCACCAGGTAAAGTAACTGAGCGGACAATTAAGATAATAAGCAAGAACAACAGTACAGGCATTAAGATTTTTGACCATTTTTCAATCCCGTTTTCAACTCCGCCATAGACAATACCAATACAGATAGCCATAAATAAGGTATGCCAAAAGATTCCACCAAAGGTTGAAGAGATTGAACTTACGAAAACATTAGCAGCATCGGAACCAGCAGCCATATAAGCACCGGATTTAAAGATATAAGATAGCGACCATCCAGCTACTACTGAGTAGTAAGAAAGGATAATAAATCCAGCCAGAACTCCCATAAATCCTACAATTATCCATGGACTGCCTGGTGCCAGTGCTTTATAAGCACCAACAGGATTTTTTTGAGTTTTACGTCCTAATAACAATTCCGAGGTCATTACCGGGTAACCAACAAATATTAGTAGAAGAATATAAACTAAAACAAAGGCCCCTCCACCGTATCTACCAGTAATATAAGGAAAACGCCAAATATTCCCTAACCCGATAGCTGAACCAGCAGCGGCAGCGATAAAACCTGCCCTTGACTGCCATTGTCCTCTTCCATTATCACTCATTTTTTTCATCTCCTTAATTAAAAAATTAAAATATAAGAATGCACTTTCAGTAAAATTGAGTTAAATAAGAAACAATTACTATTTAAAGATTTTTTTGTATAATTAACACCCCCTTTAATTATTTTAAATAACATAAGTTGAATTAAGTAGACTAGTCTTGTATTAATTTTTAGAAAAATAATTAATAATTTATTTGAATCTATTAAGATAAAAATTTCAAATTATCAAAAATATTAGAGGATAAAAAAGTTATATAAAGAATCTGAAATAAAGGTAAAGTGCATTTAACCTTTTACCATCTATTATATTCCATTAACATTTTTTATAAAATTTCTTGAAAACACTTGCGATGATTGCTTTTCAAGTTGTTAGCAGGTAATAATTATATAATTAATTTCAAAGTGTAGCACCTTTTATTGTCAATGTCAAAAAGAATGAAAGA
>LDZU01009900.1_pt1 | contig 11379 bp, 6 predicted proteins | sample 615531 | NCBI WGS metagenome assembly LDZU01 (sample SAMN03408293, study PRJNA278302) | terrestrial metagenome | isolation source: oil reservoir sample SB2 | place: USA: Alaska, North Slope, Schrader Bluff formation | collected 2011-09 | reverse complement strand
GCAGTAGCTGCAGTTGAAAGGGCAATTCATAGACTGGTTCAGAACCCAGTAATTACAACAGAGATACTCCCCAGATGTACCTGGACAGGGTTTAAAGATCTGCCCACAGCTTTTTGTTAATAAAATTTTGTTTTTTATGACGTGTTCCGTTTTATTACCCGGTAGAAGGTCTTCGGGGTTTGATGCAGAACCCGATTTTTCCACAGGATAAAAACGCTTGAACTGCTGCAGGATTACACCTTGAGCCCCGCTCAGGACGATCAATGATTTTTTGTTTTTCTCGGTCATAACTCCAGTCGCTCATTCAACAGTTTGTTGATGGAGTCCTTTGTTTTTTCGAACCATGATAAAAATTCTTCGACGTCCTGTGGGCTTTGAATATGTGCAACTATTTCTACCCCGGGCCGTTCTCCTTTTTTGTCACATTGTGCGGAGACAAAAGGCGGAGGATGCAAAGCCTTCAATGCGTCATCAACCTTCTTTTCATATTTGCTTCGCAGCGGGTAACGAATTTCCCGAATTCGCAAAAAAACACGTTCCGGTTTAATCGGATCTTCATGAAGTTCATCCAGCACGGCTTGTAGGATTTTTCCGGCTGAGACCCCCTCCCGCTTTTCGATTTCAGACAACATAATTATAGATTGTTCCATACGGTTCAAGCCTGGCATGACATTCAGCAGGGATGTACATGCCTTCAGGTCGACGGCTTCACACATGGCTTTGATCCGCCGGCCTGGTACTGTATGATCTGTAAAAAATCGGCTCCATACCTCCGGGAGATCTGCCAAACGCGTATATATTTTGTGATAATCCGCTCGGTCCGGGAGGTTCAGTGCCTGTAAGATTTCGGCATCATCCCTTATGATATGGTTTTTTTTAAACATTAGGTATGCCGACACCTTTTCGATAAACGGAAGCATACCTTCCTTATCCTGCTTCAAAACAAGAGCAAGGTGAATCTTCCATGTAAGCTCTTTCTCCTTCAACGTGACGGCGGGTACAGGAAAAGAAGATGGAAAGTGCTCACATAATGCATGGATACGTTTGAATCCATCGATAATCAGGAAGGAATTATCCTGTTTTAAAAGACATACCGGATCACAAAGGCCGCTTTTCTTCATAGTACGCGTCAGGCTTTCATCTGTCAAATACGTTCTGTACCGGAAATCGGTGTTTTTTATATTGATGTGTTTTAAAGGAATGTGTGCTAATTCCATCCAGAACTCCTTTCCCCGGAATTTACACAGAAGTCTGCATTGACCTAATGGAACTTTCCGTGAAAGCTCTGAGAAATACGGCGCAAGGTTGTTAAATTTACCCGCTTTTGCAAAAATATGGAAGGACAGCGCTGAGTAACGAAAAGAAAAATAAAGTCAGCGGCTTCATTAAGAATCCGCACCGGGCTCTTTGGCGGCTTTCGGTGCCCATCATGTTAGGCATGGCAGTACAGACGTTATATACCCTTGTCGACATGGTGTTTATCGGTCGACTTGGCGGTGAAGCCATTGCGGCCCTCAGTTTTACCATGCCGCTGCTTTTTTTTGCTATAGGGATCACCTTTGGCCTGGGATCCGGGGTCACCAGTGTGATTTCACGTTTTTTGGGGGCAAACGCAAAAAAAGACGCCGACAACTCTGCAGAACATGGTGTGCTTATGGGGATTGTTTTTGGAGTGATTCTTTCAGTCGGCGGCTACCTTCTCAGATATTCCATCTTTGAGTTTCTGGGTGCCACACCGGATATCATTCTACTGGCCGTGGACTATTTTTCTGTCATTGTCTTGGGGTTTATTTTTCAAATTATGAATGTTTTTTTTCGCTCTATTTTGTCCGGTGAGGGGGACACGATAACCCCCATTCGTTTTCAGATCGCCGGAACACTACTGAATGTGGCGCTGGATCCAGTTTTTATTTTCACCCTGAACCTGGGAATCCGAGGAGCGGCCCTGGCCACCATTTTAAGTCAGTTTATTGTGATGGTTCTCTTTCTTAATTATTTATTTAAGCGCAAACAATCCTATATCCACTTCAGATTCAGTGAATTCCATTTTTCCTTTACACTCCTGAAGGAAATCTTTCGCATCGGCATTCCTGCATCTATGGCTATGATTATCATGTCTCTGGGGGGAATGGTGTTTAACCGCCTGCTTATTCGCTTCGGCACAGAGGCTGTCGCCGCCTTTGGTATTGCCAGAAACCTGGATCAGGTTTTCTCTTTACCGATTATGTCTATGGCCAACGGGATGGTTACCCTTGTCGGCATGTTTTACGGTGCCGGTGAATATGAAAAAATCCGGAAGACATGGTATTATGCCATATCACGGGGAATTTTTATTGCCATTTCCATTGGCTTTCTGTTTTATCTGAGTGCCCCCTATATCTACAGAATATTCAGTTCTGAAAAGGAAATCCTGAGAATTGCCATCCAGTACACACGCCTGATGGTCTTTGTTTATCCGTTTATTGTAATCTCCATGATTACCGGGAGAATCTTCCAGGGACTTGGGCGCGGGCTCCCCGGCTTAATTCTCACATCGCTCAGAGTTGTGTTTATCAGCATACTGTTTGCCGTCTTTTTTGTCATTTATTTGCAGAAGCCCCTCCACTACATCTGGTATTCCAATATGATTTCGTCGGTTTCAGCCGGCTCATTGGCCTTTGTCTGGTTGCGGTACCGGCTCCGCCGGCTGGAAGAAAGCTCCTCATAACTCATCATGTGATGTGTTGAGTTCTATTTAAAGTCGTAGTATATTTTACTCCGTTTAAAATTGGAGACTATGAAACTCGTACTTGCTACACACAACAAAGATAAAATTTCGGAGCTAAAAGCTGCCCTGAACAGCACACAGGTCTCTGTTTTAACCTATGAAGATTTTCCCGACATGCCGGAAGTGATCGAAGACGGAAAAACCCTGGAGGAAAACGCCCTGAAAAAAGCCAGGGAAATCTATCAATATACCCAATTGCCGGTTTTGGCAGACGATACCGGACTGGAAGTACCAGCTCTGGGGGGTGCCCCGGGTGTAAAATCTTCCCGTTATGCCGGAGAACGTGCAAGCTATGCCGACAATGTAGCAAAATTATTGAAAGAAATGTCACAGATCCCCAAGGAACAAAGAGAAGCCCGCTTTCGTACAGTTATGGTATATCTGGATGGCAGATATCAAATCATGACGGAAGGCGAAGTACCGGGACAAATTCTCGAAGAGGTACGGGGGGACGGAGGATTCGGTTATGACCCGGTGTTTTATTATCCGCCTTATAAAAAAACCTTTTCGGAATTGACACTCCATGAGAAAAACAGCATCAGTCACCGTGGACAGGCACTTTTGAGAATGATAAAAGCCCTAAGAGAAAATCATATAATCACGGAGGTGTGATCAGACTATTTGTTACAGGTTGTGAACGCTAACAAAACCGGACATTGATGATCGTGGTACAAAAACGGATATTCCGGGTCCTCCTCAGTCTGATCACCGCATCTGTCTTATGGGCCCAATCACCATCTCCCGATGCAAATATACGTTTCACCTATGAGTGGAAACCGTATGGTATTATGCCCCTTATTTATTCAGAACCGACAGGGCTTGATCGCCTGAAACCCAACCCGGATATGCCGTTGCGTTATTCATTTCCTGTTTCCATTCCCGGTCTGCGGGTCATCCGCGAGGTTGCCGGAGAAGGTCAGCTTCTTATACAATATGAATCCAAAAATGATATTATGATCCGTAAACCGGTTGTGGCGTCATTTAACAGCTTTTATGAAGAAATGAAAGCGGCTAAAACACGGGAAATCTGGCAGAAGGAAATCGCCTCAAAATTCGATCAGAAAGAGGAAGGTAAACAAGAAACCAGCATTGAAATCATCGGGGCGGATATTGCGGGTCAGCGTGTCTCCCTCCGTGTCAGCGGGAATATCAGCATTTCGGGAAAACTCTCCCAACGGGATCAATCCAATCAGGTTACCAGCTATCAGCAGACAAAAACCACCAGTTTTATTATGGACCAGCAGCAAAATTTTACCATCGAAGGCCGGGTGGGTGACCGTGTTAGTATCAAGGTAGATCAGGATAGTCAGCGTGATTTTAATTTTGAAAACACCCTGCGGATTCACTATACAGGCAAAGAAGATGAAATTATACAGAGAATTGAAGCCGGAAACATTTCGCTCTCTCTCCCGGGGACCAATTTTGTCAAAGGGCAGGCAAATGCCACGGGACTTTATGGCATCAAGGCCCTGATGAAATTCGGTCCACTCGATGTGACCGCCATCGCATCGGTGGAAGAAGGGCAAAATAAAAAAGTAAAATGGGGTGGCGGTAGTGACAGTGAACCGGTCGTTATTCAGGATTATGAGTACATTCGACGAAAATATTTCTATATCAGCGACATCTACCGGCAAAACATGTATCCCCTGGATGACCAGGCCCGTTTTATGATCCGTCGCCGGATTACACAATTCGAACTGTATAAGCAGGTTCAGCCCCAGGAAGAAGGAGCTTTTATGGCGACGGCCTGGGTTGACCCGCGGGATACAACCCAGTATGAGTCATGGGCGGAACGAAATTTTTATTTCAAACGGATGGAAGAGGGGAGAGATTATATCCTGGATGAAAACCTGGGATATTTCAAAATGCTGACATCTGTCAATACGGGGGATGTTCTGGCCATTGCTTACCGTGACACAACTCAGATGGCCGGTGATCCCATTCCGGTGGTTACAGAGGGGGATCTGGTCGCGACCGGTGAATATCCCCAAAATTTGAAATTGATTAAGCCCGTCAACCCCCGGCCCGGGCATCCCACCTGGGATCTGGAATTTAAAAATGTATACTACCTGGGAACCCGTAATATTGAACAAGAGGGTTTTGATCTGAAAATTTATTACGACGGGGGAAATGCTCCACAGGAACGTTATGCTGACGGCACGCCCTATATCCGGATGTTTGGGTTGGACCGTCAGGATGAAAACGGGGCATTCGGTCAGCATGATGATCAGGTGGATTTGAATGCCAATTTCCTCAATCTCACGGAAGGGGAACTCATGATCCCCTACATTCGGCCTTTTACTTCAGAAGAAGCTGCCTGTTCCGGTGATCCCCAATGTTTTGACGGAAAATACAACCCCAACCTCCCGGCCGATTTTTCCTCCACAGCCCTGTATGACACAACTACCAACAACAATGCTCATGCTACGGAACACAAATTCTTTATCGAAGTGAAATACAGTAACCGCAGCGAAGTCATCGAGCTGAAAGATTTTATGATTATAGAAGGCAGCGAGGAAATTACGGCCAATCAGGTGAAGCTGGTAAGGGGTATCGATTATGAAATCGATTATTTCACCGGGCGGATTGTACTGAAAAGTGATGTGGCCCGCAACCCCAATGCTGTACTGGATATTTCCTATAATTCAAGACAGGTTTTTCAGCTGGATAAAAAAATCATCGCCGGAACCCGTGCAGAATACCGTTTTGGAAACAAAAGGCAGAATTTCCTGGGCGGGACCTTTATGTATTTCAATAAATCCTCAATTGATGATCAGGTGCGCGTAGGTGAAGAACCATACCGGAATCTGATCTGGGATATCAACGGTGAATATCGGAAAGATCTGGACTGGCTGACGCGGGGTCTAAACAGACTGCCTTTGATCAACACGAGCGGTAATAGTTATATTCACCTTTCGGGAGAAATCGCCCAGATTATTCCCAACCCGAATACTATTTCCAACAAAGAAACCGGGGATGTAAACGGAGTGGCCAATATTGATGATTTTGAAGGATCAAAGCGGGTCACCTCACTGGGGGTTGAACGCCGGGGCTGGCGGATGGCAAGCCCGCCGGTGGATGATTTTTTCCAGTTCCAGTATCCCAACAACGGTTTCTTATTCTGGTACAACCCCTACAACGATGTCCCCACCAACAGCATCTGGCCCAACCGGGAAGTAAGTGTCAACAAACAAAATGATGTCACGCGTGTTCTCACCATGGTTCTCGACCCCTTCATTGAAAATGTCACCGGCGATTCCCTGATTACCGATGAGACTCCCTGGGTTCCCGAAAATTCCTGGGGCGGAATGATGAAAGCCCTTTACTCCGGTGCTTTTGACCAATCCCAAAGTAAGTATATCGAAGTCTGGGTGAAGGGAAACAAAGGGAAGCTGCGGATTGATATGGGAAAAATTTCCGAGGATCTCAAAATAACACCCAATTTCACGGATGGGAGGCCGGTACAAAACGGAAAACTGGATACAGAGGATAAACCGGAAGCAGGATTTGTGGTTGGGAATGGTATCATTGATGATGGTGAAAATATCGGCCTGAACGGATTAACGGACGAGGAAGAAGCCCTCCTCGGCTGGGACCCTATGATAGATAATTACAAGTTTGAACCGGGAAAGGAGGAATATCGCTGGATAAACGGGACCGAAGGAAATGAAGACGAGACAGGGCATATTCCTGACACGGAGGATATCAATAACAACGGCCGCCTGGATGTTTTCAATGATTATTTTATTTATGAGCTGGATCTTGAAGACCCGGGGTCTCCCTATTACGTGACGGAAACTCGCTTTACAGACCTTCCCGGAAGTCCCAAAACCGGATGGCGTCTGTACCGTATTCCCCTGACGGATACACTGGAAACAGTGAATAATCCGAGTATGACGGAAATTGAGTTTGTCCGCCTGATTTTTGCCGGTGTGTCCTCGCAGGATACCCTCCAAATTGCTTCCATCGGCCTGGTGGGAAATGAATGGCAGGAAAAAGGCGTTGCCGCTATCATGGATTCGACCCAATTTACGAGAGATGATGATGTTTTTTCCATCACGGTTGTGAATACTGATGACAATCCGGAATACTATTCACCGGATGGCGTGCAAGGAAAGTTGGATAGGATTTATAACATCCGTTCAAAAGAACAGTCTCTGGCCCTCAAACATCTGGACCTTCCACCCCGACACATGACGGCCGCCCGTAAACAGTTGTATCAGAGTGAAAACTATATCCTGTATAACCGGATTAAAATGTTCATCCATGGAGATGATCGCTATCCACTGGATGAAAAACAGGTGGATTTTTACCTGCGCCTGGGGCGGACCACAACCGAGACAGATTATTATGAAATCGTGACACCCGTCTATGCCGGATGGGATAAAAGAAATACAATAAATGTGGATTTTAAAACTTTAACACAATTAAAATTGTTGAATCAAAACACAATTCCCGACACGCTTTCCTATCATATTTCGGCTGACGGACAGGTCCGGGAATTTTACGAACTGGATAAAAATCAAAATCCCACCGGCCGGATTTACCGCGTCGTGGGGGATCCCTCACTGGCTCGGATTGACCAGTTTATCATCGGGGTCATCAATGATTCACCAGATTATTATACGGGAGATATCTGGATCAATGAACTCCGGGTAAGCGATCCCAAGCGGGAGAAAGGGCTGGCTTTCAGGGGAAGTGCCAACCTGAGCCTGGGTAATGTTTCCACTATCCGGGTCAATTCTAAATTTCAGGAAGCCGAGTTTCACGAAGTAGATCAGAAGAATCCTTTTGAAGGTGGCACGCAGAATTTATCCGATTCCAGACAATTTGATGTCGTTTATACTTTCAATACACACGAGTTATTACCTAAAAAGTGGAATCTGAGAATTCCCGTAACGCTCTCGTTTTCTGAGTCAGAAAAAGTACCCAAATATTCCCCCGGAAGTGATATACTCCTTGCAGATGCCCCGGATAGTTTAATTACATCGTCTACCCGGAAAAGTCTCCAGACCTCCTTCAATAAAAATTCCAAATCCGACTTTTTTCTCACCCGGTGGACGGTAGACCGGACAGCCCTCAGCTTTACCATGACGGATAATTTTAGTAAAGACCGGTTTACGCAGGAAAAGAGTGTCCAAACCTATCAGGGAAAAGTGACATACAGTGCCCAACTCCAAAAGGACAAAGGGATCCCATACCTTGCCTGGATGCCTCTGATCGGGAAACATTTTAATGAAAGTCGCCTGTATTGGAAACCCTCCTTGATTAAATATGATATCAGCTCGACGGAGAATATTTCAAAAAATACCCCCTGGTCAGGCGAGACAGTCCCCAATCACACCTGGATCATGAAACGACAGTTTACATTGAACTATAACCCGACAGATAAAATCACGTTGAAATATAACCGCACTGCGGATGCAAACTACCGTGATTACCTGTCTCAGAAACTGGATGTGCTGAAAGAATTTTCCCCGGGTGAAGTAACAAATATTACGGAAGGGCTGAATGCCACATTCTCACCCGAATTCACTTCTTGGCTGAAACCGAGTTTTACTTACGGCTCTACATTCACCCAAAACGAACCCCTGTCCAGGAATTATGCCAATGTGGGAAACACCCGAACTCTCAGCGGAAGTTTGAACCTAAACCCACGTTCAATTTTTTCCCAAAAAAGGCAATCTTCTACACCCTCCAAAAGTCCTGCAGCGCAGCGCCCCCAACGCCAACAAGCTAACAAGCCTCAGGAAACAGAGGATCGTAAACCGGAAAAAGAGGAAAAGAAAACACTCAATCTGTCACCGGAAAAACTCTTTTTCGGTTTTATCAACAACCTTTCACCCATATCCATTCGGGCTTCCGAGACCCGCCGCCTGAGTCATAACGGATTGGTGCTGGGCGACAGTACAGAGCAGAAATCCCCGAACTGGGCATATCGATACGGTTTCTCTGACACGCCCGGTGACTCCATTGCCCTGGACCAGGTTGGACAGAATTACCGTGGTTTGAATATTACAAGGAATTTAAGTCTCCAAAGCGGATACCAGATGACAAAACGGATTTCTACCACCTTTGATTTTGCCCTGTCGTCTACTATCAATGAAGCCGGTGTGAATCTCACCGAAACGTTTACACGAAATTTCTTTCCACTGGGCGCTGAAGGCCGCACCGGCTTTCCCCTTCCGGGCTGGTCTGTGAGATGGACTGGTTTGAATACCATGAAATTCTTAAGCAAGTATACGACCAATGTAACACTGGAACACCGATATGCCGGAAAAGAGATGGTGCAATATCAGAATAATGAAGAAAAAAGTTCAACCTATACCCATGAATATCAGCCATTGATTGGCCTGACCTTTGCATTGAAAAACGGACTTCGTTCTACAACCCGCTGGACCCGGAGCCTGGATATCCGGAATACGGAAGCAGATACCAAACGGACTTTTACTGATAACGCATCATTGAATCTTACTTATAACCATAAAGGTGGTTTATCCATTCCCTTACCCTTTATGGAGACGGTGAATCTCCAGAATTCCATGGACATATCGGCCACCTTTACATTCAGCAATCAGAAAACTTTGCAGCGAAGAGGTAACGTGGAAAAATTTGCCGAGATGGACCGGCGTCAGAGCTGGGTTTTTCAACCCGAATTCAGTTATCAGTTCTCACGGAATATTAACGGGGCCGCCTGGTTTATGTACAGTGAAACAAAGAGTAAAATGCCCACGCGGATTTCCCGGGATTTCGGCGTCAAAGTTAATATAAGGATCCGGGGATGAGACACTCTTTGAAACGTCTGATCTGGTTTGTGTCCAGCTGTTCTTTGTTGCAAGCCGCCACCCCCTCTTTTGATGGAAATCGTGCTTTTACATATCTCACGATTCAAACAGATATGGGGCCCCGAAATCCGGGAAGCCGGGGACATGCCGCTTGTATTCAATGGCTTATGGAGACAGGTGAAAAATGGGCGGATACTGTTGTAACACAAGAATTTACGGGATATAATCCCTACGGGCCGGATAACGTTTCTCTTACCAACGTGATTTTCCGGTTTCAACCGAAGAATCCGGAACGGGTCATGCTTTCTGCCCATTTTGACACCCGGCCGGTGGCCGATTTGGACCGTTTCCGACGGAATGAACCTATCCTGGGTGCCAACGACGGTGCCAGTGGTGTGGCTGTTCTGGTTCATCTTGCCCAAATTCTTGCCCAATTTCCTCCTGCCATTGGCGTGGATATTGCCTTTTGGGATGGTGAAGATATGGGTCGCCCCGATTATCCTGAAGAATTTTGTCAGGGAAGCCGATATTACAGCCAAACACCCCTGGAACCGGTTCCACATAGAGGAATTTTGATTGATATGATTGGGGATTCTGAACTGCAGATTTTCTATGAACTGTATTCCCTCCGTTTTGCACCCGAACTGACAAAGGAGATCTGGGATACGGCAAAAAAAGCAGGATATGCAGATGTGTTTATCCCTAAACATGGCCCGATGGTTTATGATGACCATGTTCCCCTGTCGGAAGGGGGTATACCTACCGTGAATATCATCGATTTTCAATATCCTGACGCCCGGCGGAATTATTGGCACACACATGAAGATACACCGGATAAATGTGCGCCGGAAAGCCTCCAGTGTATCGGGGATGTTCTGTTGATGTGGCTTTATGGACAGGAATAAATGATGGCAAAAAAAGGTTATGCAAAAATCAGCCTGCCCCCCCACGAATCGATCCGCAATACGTTGGAGCGGGACTTTTTGGAAACAGGCCGCATTCAGGCCATGGAAATCAATCCAACGGCACTTGTGATTTGGGAAGCTTGGGAGTCGAGCGAAATGCTGATGAAAAGTCTGATGGATTATTTTCCGGGCGTCCCGGTTGAACGCGAATTCGTCCCTGACCAGGATTGGAATCTGACATGGATCGAGGGTTTCAAACCCCTGAAAATTGGACGTTTGTGGGTTACGCCCCCTTGGCACCGAAAGGCAATTCCTCCGGGAGAACCGATGCTCTGCATCAACCCTGGCTCTGCCTTCGGTACGGGAACCCATGAATCCACACAACTGAGCCTCAAGATGCTTCAAAAACATATCAGACCCGGTCTGTCGGTTCTGGATCTGGGGTGCGGATCGGGTATCCTTTCGATTGCTGCAGCCCTGCTGGGAGCTTCGCCCGTGGAGGCCTGTGACGTGGATCCCCAGATTGAGACCAATATTCGTGAGAATATTGAACTGAACGGAAATCCTCAGGTCCGATGGAAGGTGCTGGATGTCTTTCAATTGAAAAGCTATGCCTGCGATTGGGCTATGATTAATATCCAAAAACCCGTTATATTCCCCCTTCTTGAAAAATTTTCTACCCTGTCCGCTGATAAAAAAGCGGATCATCTGATTTTATCCGGTCTGATGATTGAAGATGAAAAGGATCTGACACGCCTTTTGTCTGAAGCGGGATACAAGGTGATGGAGAAACAAACGGACGGAGAATGGCTTGCCGTCTGTGCAACCCGAAATGTGTTATGATAAGATTTCCATTCATGAAATATGTGATGCCCCTCCTTTTCTTACTGGCCATGCGATGCGGGCCTGAAATTCCCCTTTC
>LDZU01000278.1_pt1 | contig 11414 bp, 12 predicted proteins | sample 615531 | NCBI WGS metagenome assembly LDZU01 (sample SAMN03408293, study PRJNA278302) | terrestrial metagenome | isolation source: oil reservoir sample SB2 | place: USA: Alaska, North Slope, Schrader Bluff formation | collected 2011-09 | reverse complement strand
AGGAGCGAAAGGAAGGCCTCTTTGAACAATCTCCATACCTGTGCAACGTTTGGTTTCGTACGAAGCACGAACTGGGACGGGTTCTTCCTTCCCAGATACCAGATATAAAGCATGAGGGAAAGACCCATCATTACTCCAGGCACCATACCCCCAAGGAAAAGCCGGCCTACGGAAACTCCACCCAGGACTCCATACAGAACGTAGACAATACTGGGAGGGATGATGGGTCCTATGGTAGATGCCGCCGCGCAGATGGCTGCTGCTGTTTCGCCCTGGAAACCGTCTTCCTTCATTCCCTTTATCTGGATGGGCCCCAGCCCCCCCGCAGCTGCGAGAGCGGACCCGCTCATGCTGGCAAAAAGCATGCTCGTAAGGATCGTGACATGCCCCATCCCTGCGGGTTTATGCCCGATGAGGCTTCTTGCGAAATTCCAAAGTTTGTCGGTTACACCGGTACAGTTCATGATGTTCCCCGCAAGGATGAAAAGGGGAAGGGCCATAAGGGGGAAACTGTCCAGACCGACGAAAAGTCTCTGTGCGATCAGCGTAAGCGGGTATCCATTAAGATGCATCACCAGCATGGAGATCAGGCCGAGAGTGAAGGCTATGGGTATTCCCGCGAAAAGGAAAAGCACGAAGAGCGCCAGCATAAGGAATATCATTACCGCTTCTCCTCCCTGAACGCTTCTATTGCGTTCAGCAGTGAGGCCAGGCTCATGAAAATGAACACCACTGGAAGTGATGTGTAGACATAGAACAGGGGTATTCCGCTACCGGGGGCATTCTGATTGGTTATTATCGAGGTCTGTATCAAGCCATATCCGCTGAACGCCATGAGCACGAAAAAAATGGCCAGTACGCCGTTGATGACTGCCAAAAGGGTCCTTTTAGGGAAGGCGGGAAGAAAATTAACGAAGAAGTCCATCAAGATATGGTCATTTTTTCTTGTTAACGTTATTCCGAAGATCAGGATTGACCAGACCATGGCCCAACGTGCGAACTCCTCCGACCATGGCGGAGGGGAGCTGAACACGTACCTTGAAACTATTTGGAAAAGCACCAGTATGAACATTGCCAGGTAGAAAATTGAGCCAATGTTTTCGGTGAAGCGGTTTACCTTCAAGGGGATCATTCCTCCTCGTCCGGATTCCGGGAGAAACAGAATGTCTTTTGCTTGGAGGCAGTCGCCCCAAGGATCTCAAGGGGCGACTGCCGAAGGTTGGGCCTCTTATTTTGCCAGATCGGCGATCTGCTGATAGTAATCTTTTCCGAACTTCTCTGCCCAGGCCACGTGAAGGGGCTGGACCGCTGCGGTCAGCGCCTCAAGGTTCGGGTTGGTGATCGTCACACCGAATCCCTGGATCTGCTCAAGAAGCTCCGCTTCCTTTTCAATGGCTACCTGCCGCTGGTATTTGGTCGCTTCCATTGCCGCTTCTTTCACGGCCTTCTGCTGCTCGGCAGAAAGTTTGTTCCAGAAAACCTTGCTTGCAAGCAGAGGGGCGTCTAGGTACATGTGCCTTGTCATGGCCAGGTACTTCTGCACTTCGTAGAATTTCTGCGTCATGATGTGGAAGATGGGGTTCTCCTGACCCTCGACAACGCCCTGCTGGAGTGCGGAGTAGAGTTCGGGGAAGGGGATGGGTACTGGCGATGCTCCGAAAGCAATGAAGGTATCCCTGAACATGGGGCTTTCCGGGGTCCTGATCTTGAAACCCACGAAATCGGAGATCTTCTCTATGGGCTTGTTGGATGTTACAAGTCTCCATCCGTTCTCCATATTTGCGAGACGTACGATCCCCATCTTGTCCAGATCAGCGTAAACCTTGTCGGAGACGGGGCTGTCCAGGAACTTGTAAACATGTTCCGGACTCTTCCACATGTAAGGCAGGGGGATGATGGATGCCATCGGGACAAAGCTGTCGATTGGGCCCTGAATAGCTATTTCGAGAGTCCCCATCTGAAGGCTCTCCATCATGTCCCTGTCCCCTCCGAGCTGGCCGCCCGGGAAAGTCTGGACAAGCACTGTCCCTCCGGTTTTCTCCTTGACGAGCTCGGCGAATTTCTGTGCGCCGATCTCGAAGATGTGGTCAGGTGCACCCACGTGTCCCAGTTTCGCGTTAATAACCGCCGCTGAAGCTATGCCGGAGAGTGCCGCCACCAGTATCATGCACAACGCCAAAACAATACTAAACCTACGCATTTCCCTAACCTCCCCTTTTGCCTTATTTTGCTTCCTCGTAGACCTTGGTGCCGGTGATCTTTTCATAGACCTGGATAACCGCGGAGTGATCCTTTGTCCCGAGGCCCATCGCACGTGCCGACTCGTAGGCCTGTTGGGCAAGGGCGGTGAACGGGAGGGGGATGTTGAGACCTTTCCCGGAATCCAGGGCGATGCCTATATCCTTGTGCTGGAGGTTTATCATGAAACCTGGTTCAAAATTGCCCGCAAGCACTTGTGGTACCCTGACCTCCATTGCCCATGATCTTGCAGAGCCTGAGCTCAGGACCTGATGGAGTACGGCCGGGTCGATCCCGGCCTTGGTGCCAAGGGTAAAGGCTTCTGCTATAGCACAGAGGCTTAGTCCGACAACCACCTGGTTGCACATTTTCGCTGTCTGTCCTGTGCTCACATCGCCCACGTGCACGAAGCGGCCCAGTATCTCGAAGATCGGCTTTGCTTCTTCAAGGTCTTTTGCCGAAGCGCCAACCATTATCCCCAGCTGTCCCTTTTCGGCCCCGGCAACCCCTCCGGTGACTGGTGCGTCGATAAGGCGCAGACCCTTCTCTGTGGCGATCTTCGCCATCTTCTTCGTGATCAGGGGGGATATGGAGCTCATGTCGATGATCAGGGTTCCCTTTTTTGCGCCTTCGAATACGCCTTTAGGGCCAGTGAGTACTTCTTCGACGTGCGGCGAGTCTGGGAGCATGGTAATGACCAGGTCAGATCCCGATGCCGTTTCGGCGGGCGTCGATGCAACGGCTGCTCCGAGATCCTTGAACTCGGCAAGGACTCCAGCTCTCACATCGAAGACAATCAGGTCATGTCCCGCTTTGATAAGGTTCTTTGCCATTGGTTTCCCCATGTTGCCAAGGCCGATGAATCCTAATTTCAAAGAGAGTCACCTCTTTCGCAGAATTTTGTCCCTATTGCCGATAGATCTCTTTTGTCACTTCCGGTAATCCGAGCCTTTCAAGTGTTTCTTTCAGAGGGAGGCCTGTCTTCCCGTCCCAGCCTCGTTCTTTGTATGTTTCGTCCAGCATTCTGTTCAGAAGCTCCTCCGGAATGTACTTCCCTTTCGAAGGTCCGGATGGGATGGGCTCGTTCATAAATCGCCATGGAAGGGTATCCGAGGACCGGTCCTCCCCGTCCCTGATGTTGAAGGCTCTTTCGAGGATCCATATCCTGTCTGCAATATCCTTTAGTTCGTCTATCGGAAGATCCATTCCGGTGACGACCTTTACGAGCTTGGCATGGTCTTCGGTAATCCCGATAGGTCCGAATATGCCCTCGAGCATCCTGCACATGATCATGGTATCCATGAAAGTGGTCATACGCTGGACCTGAACTTCGTAAGTTCCCTTCCCCTCGGTCTGGTTGGGGTCTACGATGCCGGCCCTTTCAGCGGTAGGTCTCCCGTCCTGGTGAGTTCCCCCCCTGTTGGAAGTGGCGTATCCTACAGCCATTCCAGGAAGCCCTCTTGCGGAGTGTGCGGGGACTTCAAGTCCCTTAACATGCATGGCGAACCTGTCGGCCCCTTTGCCGATATATTCCGCGAAACGAAGGGTGCCTTCTCCCATGATCCAGCCGATGCCTTCTCTTTCCCCTATCTTCCTTACCAGTTCCACCATTGCCTCGTGATTGCCGAAAGAAAGGTCCAGGCCATCCGAGTGGGATGTGTCTAGAAGTCCCTTCTCAGAGCATTCCATGGCCATGGATATCACGCCGCCGCCTGAGATGGTATCTATGCCGTATTCATCGCAAAGGCGGTCCCCGGCTATGATAGCGTCGATGGAGGAGATGCCGCAGTTGGAACCAAGCGAGAACAGGGTTTCGTATTCCGGTCCAACACTCAGGTACTCCTGGTATTGTCCTTCTCTGGCCTTGTTGACTTTCGCGCAGGCGATTGAGCATCCAAAACAGGCGTCATTGGCGACGAAACAGTTTTCTTTTAGATATTTCCCGCCTATAAGATCGGCACCTTCGAACTCTTCCTTCTGGTAGTTGTTGGTACCCAGCATCCCGAGCTTGTTGTTCACCTCGACGACAGCCGCGGTGCCGAAAGTGGGAAGCCCTGTACCGGTTCCCGGGTTGGCGGCGATCCTTTCCCTGATCTCCCTGGAAAAGATGCGGAAAGCTTCAGGATTCGAGACCTTCACGGATTTCGTTCCCCTGACGGCAATGGCCTTGAGCATCTTTGAACCCATCACAGCCCCGGTCCCCCCGCGGCCTGCCGCATGGACACCGGTCAGTATGCATGCTATCCTGGCCAGTTTTTCACCAGCAGGGCCAATGCAAGCAATCGAAATGTCCGGATTCCCTACCAGTTTCCGGATCTCGTTCTGGGTCTCGAAAGTTTTTTTGCCCCAAAGAGAGCCGGCTTTCCGGATCTCGACTTTGTCGTCGTCTATCCAAAGATAGACAGGTTCGGCAGCCTTGCCCTCAATCACTATGCCGTCAAGACCGGCATATTTCATATATGCAGCGAACTCTCCTCCTGCGTAAGAATCAATGAACCTTCCATTCAGGGGTGACTTTGTAACAACAATAAGTCTCGAGCCGCAGACAGGCATATTGGTGCCGGTGACAGGACCCGTGAAAAAGAGAAGTTTGTTCTCTTCCCCGAGGGGGTCGACACCAGCAGGGACCTCGTCAAAGAGGATTCTGGCCGCAAATCCGTTTCCTCCCAGGTACGACCTGGCCATATCATCGGAGACATCCTCTTTTGAGATCCTCTTTTCGGTCAGGTTCACTCTCAGTATCTTTCCAGCATATCCACCGTATTTCATTTTTATCCCCCCGCCAATGGGCTGATGAACAGGATCTCATCGCCATCCCTGAGTATTTCCCTGAAAGCATCAGGGAAGCAGACCATCTTCCCGTTCACGGCAACAAGAAAGTACCGCATCTCCCCAGAGTAAGGATCTCTTATGTGTTTAAGAGGGGTACCTTCCTCCAGATCCCTCATGCTTTCGATAAGGTCTTCGATGCTAGAGTTCAGGGGCAGGGTTAGAAAAAAATCATCCCTGCCCGGTATGCCCTCTATATGTACCTTTACGCTAATATTTGCGGTTGACATCCCTGGTTTTCAGTTGCCCGAGCTAAGGCTCAGCGCATCCTTGGGACATTGTGAAATACATTCCGGATCCCCGCCACAGAGGTCGCATTTGTAAGCGGTTCTGGATTCCTTGTCCATGAACATCGCCCCAAATGGGCACGCTTCCACGCACTTCCCGCATCCAATGCAAGTGTCTTCATCCACTATCCAGACCTTGTCTTCGTCCAGAGAAATGGCTTTTACGGGACAGAAAGTGGCACAGGGCGCATTGTCGCATTGATGGCAATGATCAACCTCTACCAGGTCAGGGATCTCCTGCCTGAATACCCTGATCCGTGCTATGGAAGGCCTGTAGGTTTCGGTCTTCCTCTCCGAGCAGGCAAGCATGCAGATGCCGCAGCCGGTACATTTACCCATGTCAACATCAATATGTTTCATATTGGCCAGCCCCCTTCGTAGCTTTAGGGATACAGGAAACTTCGCGTTCTCTTCAAAGACGCCCAGAGAAACGGGAAGGTTATTTCCCTGCCATCATGTTGAGTATCCGTTCGACCCTTGGAACATTGACGACCCCGCAGTGGCACTGTTTTGCGATAATAACTGCTGCATCGTCTGTGCTTATGCGGTTGGCGGAGATGTCTGCGGCCAGTTTGTCTACCAGGTTGAAAGGTATCATTCCATGGCCACACATGGTTGATATCTCCAGGACCGGTTCATCGGGAAGGACTTCCTTTTTGCCCCAGATCCCCAGGGATCTTTCTACAGTATGCATCTGCATGCCATTCTTCTTGCAGCACTGGTCAACTGAGTGGACTATCCCAGATACGACGATTGATAATCCCAGGTCGGCTTCCTTCAGCTCTTTCAGGACAGCGGTAACGGTCTCTTCATCGTTGAAAACGGCGTGGACGATCGAGTTGTCAAGCATTCCGGTTCCGACGGCCTCATCACCGAGTACGAACATGTTGCCCTTCTTCATGTCTCCTGTATTGGAGGGGTTGTATTTTCTGACAATTTTGTAAAAATCCTCGAATTTAGGGGCAATGCCTTTCGCATTGACGCTCTGGGCCGCAATCGCGAACACTACGAAATCGTCTCGGAGGGATTCCTCGCTCCCTCTTCTGTGTAGTGTGTGTGTCATCTTTAACGCACCTCCGCCAGGGGTTTGCCGAGACCGACGTTTACCTTCCCGTTGATAGAGCAGGGAAGCTCCAGTTCCTCGACAGCTTTCTCGAAATATGGTCTTCCGGAATCATCTGCAACACCGCAGATGTCAAGACTGAAAACAGTGTCTATTTCTTTTGATACCTCAACCAGGTCCTTAAGGACACCCTTGACCTTTGAATCAGGGACAATGAATTCGACGATCGCCGAAAGGACCTTCTCGTTAAGGAATCTTTCTTCGATAAGGCCTTTCTTCCTGTCGGTCATGATGGCTGTTACCGGGTTAAGGGGTTCAAATTCCACTTCGCTTTTTGCACAGGCCTGAGCTACCTTCTGAACGTCCCATAACCTTGTTCCCGTTCCGGGGCGTCCCAGTTCTGCGGCTATGCCGGTAAAACCCAGCTTGAATCTGGCGGTAACATCGTTGGTTTTCATTTCTTCAGTTCCTCTTCCGGGGACTGAAGTGGAGCTATGGCTTATCAGCGGATTGCTGAAGGTTTTTCTGAGGTTTCTCTTTTCATCGAGTTCCGGCTCGTAGATCGCACCAACCGGGCAGATCCCGCTATTCTTGCATACACCGCATTCAACGCATTCGTCCTGTTCAATGGAAGAGAATCCTTCCTTCATGCTGATGCAATTCATCGGGCAGTAATTCACGCAAAGTCCGCACCCGACGCACTTCTCTCTGTTGATCTCCATACACTCCGTCCTCCTGTCAATCTTTTTTGCTTCTTAAAGGGCCTGTTGATCCACTCGACACAACAGATTGGGCCTGGTATTCGTTTCAGCGTAACCAGTTAATGTGCGCTTCTCTGGTAGTACCATGGTTAGCCATAGGGAATCCTATCATTTTAATCTATAATTGTCTAGGGGGACTGGGGGGGAGTTTCATGCGAATGGGGGAAATGCTGTAATACCTGTGATATTGATAATATTCATAAGCAAAACCTGGTGTTCGGGAGTTTCAATTTGCTTTCTAGGCGGGTGAGATATCGTAGTGACTGATTCCAGAGAAGAAATTTCCCAGAGGATCCTGGAATTTATCAGGAACCAGTTAAGGGAAGGTGTTATGAAGCTGCCATCTGAAAGATGCCTTGCAGAAACCTTTGGTGTCAGCCGGAGCATGCTCAGGGAAAGCCTTCTTTACCTTGAGGCGCAGGGCGCTGTTGAAATAAGAGAGAGGAGGGGCGTCTTTGCAAAGAAATGCCTGATGGACATATCCGGAATTGATAACAATAAGATTGGAATATGGCCAGAGGAGTATATTCGTCACGTAATGGAAATACGATTCATCGTTGAGGTTCCCGCTGCCAGCCTCGCAGCTAGGCGAAGAACGTCTGAAGATATCTCAAGGATCAGTTCCTGCATTCAGAACTTGTCAGATGCTTCTGCATCCACAGGTGATAGTAACGAATCCACCATCTGGGATGCCTATTTCCACTCTACGGTGATAGATTCATCTCACAATCCGTTGTTATCCAGGATTTACGAGAGTTTTTCAGCCTTTATGCAGAATTTCATTGCCTTTAGAAGGAAAAGGCTCCTTGCGCTCAATATCGCTTCGGATCAGATAGTCTCTGAGCATCAAAGTATCCTGGAAGCAATAATTGAACAAGATGAAGAAAAAGCAGCAGCTTGCATGAAGGGACATCTTGGGAAAACCCTTGGCATGTACGAGTGCTCGTCCCTCATCCAGGACTGCAGGTCGCTGGAGGTGTAGGCCAGGTGGTGGGCCAGGGCGGCTACGGACCTTTCAAGGTCTCCGGCCGTCACCGCCTCGAGGATATCCCGGTGCTGCCTCTCCGATTCACTCCTCATTGAACCAAGGTGGGTCCTGATGGTGCGGTCCGTCCTCTGCCGGAGCCTTGCCACCATGTCGAGGGTAAGGGGTCTGTCGGCCGGCTCGTAGAGCAGGGTGTGGAAGAGGAAGTTCAGGTCTCTCCACCGGATGCAGTCTTCTTCCCTCTCCATCCTCTCCAGGACCTCTCGGGCGTCCTGGATTATCTTTCTGGTTATTCCCGGGAAGGCTATCCTCATCAGGCTGGTCTCCAGGGCCGCCACCATCTCGTAGAGCTCCCGCGCCTCCTCCAGGGAGAGCTCCGTAACGAATGCCCCCCTGTACCCTCTGAACTCCACCAGGCCCTCCGTCTCCAGAAGCCTCAGGGCCTCTCTAAGGGGAATGGGGCTCACCCCGAGCCTGTGTGCTATCTGTGACTGGTGAAGGGGGCGCCCCTCTTCGAGTATGCCCCTGTAGATGGCCTCCCGCAGCACGTTCGCTATGTGATGGGGCGCGCTGGCATCGCCCGTCATCCTCCCTGCCAGTTCCTCCAGAGCCCTGTTGTTCATCGGCATAACCTCCCTGCCCCCTTCGGGGGAACGAGAATATTATATTATCCGGCGCCGGGATTATACGAATACCCTGGCAAACTATACTTCGTTGACACCTCTGTGGAGTGAAAAGCATACTGGTTATGGTAAATATCAAATCAGCGACAGGGAGTGGTAGCCGTGGCAGTTCCCATGAAATTTTTGACGGAAGACCTGGAGGCCATGAAACGGGACGGTCTCTACGGGACGATCCGGACCATAGAGAGCCCCCAGGGGGCGTGGGTAAGGATCGCCGGCAAGGATTACATCAACCTCTGCTCCAACAACTACCTGGGGCTCTGCAACGACCCGAGGCTCGTCAAAAAGGTCAAGGACTATGTGGACAAGTACGGAGTAGGTCCAGGCGCCGTCAGGACCATCGCAGGAACGATGACGCCCCATATCGAGCTCGAGAGGCGCCTGGCAGAGTTCAAGGGGGCCGAGGCCGCGATCGTCCTCCAGTCGGGTTACTGCGCGAACCTGGCAGTTATCCCGACCCTGGTGCCTTCGGCGGATGACACCATCTACAGCGACTCCCTAAACCATGCGTCCATAATCGACGCCTGCAGGCTCTCCAAGGCCAAGGTGGTAAGGTACGAGCACTCCAACCTGGACGACCTGATATCCAAACTCGAGGAGCACAAGGGCAACCCCGGCAAGCATCTTCTCGTTACCGACGGGGTCTTCTCCATGGACGGGGATATCGCAAAGCTCCCGGAGATAGTCGAGATCTGCGAGAAGTACGGCGTGATAGTGGTCGTCGACGACGCCCACGGCGAAGGGGTTCTGGGCCGTGGCGGCCGCGGGATAGTGGACCACTTCGGCCTTCACGGGAGGGTGGACGTGGAGGTCGGCACCATGTCAAAGGCCTTCGGAGTGATGGGCGGTGTCATAGCCGGGAGCACGACCCTGATCGATTATATCCGCCAGAAGGCCCGTCCCAACCTTTTCAGCAGTGCCCTCACCGTACCCGATGTGGCGGCCAACCTGGCCTCGGTGGATATCCTTGAGGAGAGCGAAGAACTTGTCACCAGGCTCAGGGAGAACGGCGATTTCCTGAAAAAGGAACTCTCCGCCATCGGTTTCAACACCGGCAACAGCGAGACACCGATCACCCCGGTGATAATCGGGGAAGCCCAGGACGCCAAGACCTTCAGCGCCAAGCTGTTCGAGAACGGGGTCTTTGCCACAGCCATAGTCTTCCCGACGGTGCCGAGGGGGACCGCCAGGATCCGCTGCATGGTCTCGGCTGCCCACTCGAAGAATGATCTCAGCCTGGCCGTGGAGCGCTTCGCAAAGGTCGGCAGGGAGATGGGGATCATATCATGAAGAGGATCCTCGTCACCGGATCCAACGGGCAGGTGGGTGTCGAGCTAGTACCATACCTGAGAAAGACATACGGTGCGGAGAACGTCCTGGCGACAGCGAGGAGGAAAGTGTCGGGACCCGTTTCCGAGGGCGGCCCCTTCGAGATACTCGAGGTCCGTGACGGGAAGACGTTCTCGGCACTTATAGGCTCCTTCAAGGCCGACGCGGTCGTTCACCTGGCTGGGATCCTGTCCGCCAAAGGCGAAGCACATCCCCAGGAGTCATGGGACATCAACGCCGGGGGGTGCTTCACTGCCCTTGAGTGCGCCCGCGAACACGGAGCGTCCTTCTTCTTCCCCAGCTCCATCGCGGTTTTCGGCCCCTCCACGCCGGTCGACAACACACCCCAGGTAACTATCCAGCGGCCCTCCACCATCTACGGTGTGGCCAAGGTCACGGGGGAGCTGCTCTGCGACTACTACCACCTGAAATTCGGCCTCGACACCAGGGGTCTCCGCTTCCCCGGCCTGATATCCTACGAGGCTCTGCCCGGAGGCGGCACTACTGACTACGCCGTTCACATCTACTACGAAGCCGTCTCCAAGGGGAAATACACGAGTTATATCGCTCCCGGGACCTATATGGACATGATGTACATGCCCGACGCTCTGGAGTCGGTGGTGCAGCTCATGGAGGCCGACCCCTCGGGACTGGTTCATCGCAATGCCTACAACATCTCTGCCATGAGCTTCGAGCCGGAACAGATCGCGGCGTCGATCAGGAAGGTGATCCCATCCTTCGAGATATCTTACGATGTGGATCCCGTCAGGCAGGGCATTGCTGAATCTTGACGCCATGACGGTGGACATGCTGGAGAGGGTGGGGAAGAAAAAATAGGCGGCAGGAGACAGGCTGCAGGCATCAGGAAAAACTTTGGGGCGTGAGAGGTGGGACGTAAAAAACAAAAGAGCGTGAGACGTGAGACGTGAGACGGAAAAGCGAGGCTTGTCATTCCGAACCCGCGCCTCAGGCGGGTGAGGAATCTGGACCTGGTTCCTTATGAACCCGGATCTTGCACCACGGAGGACACAGAGGGACACGGAGAAATGCAAGAGAGAAAAGCAAAATATATGGTTTAGTTACAAGGGCAAACTCGTGAGACGGAAAAGCGAGGCTTGTCATTCCGAACCCGCGCCTCAGGCGGGTGAGGAATCTGGATCTGGTTCCTTATGAACCCGGATCTTGCACCACGGAGGACACAGAGGGACACAGAGAAATGCAAGAGAGAAAAGCAAAATA
>LDZU01003651.1_pt1 | contig 11450 bp, 11 predicted proteins | sample 615531 | NCBI WGS metagenome assembly LDZU01 (sample SAMN03408293, study PRJNA278302) | terrestrial metagenome | isolation source: oil reservoir sample SB2 | place: USA: Alaska, North Slope, Schrader Bluff formation | collected 2011-09 | reverse complement strand
GACCAGACGGCGCCCGGTCCGGTGATGTTGTAGTGGCCCCGCATCGCCATGATCGCCCACTTGGTGAAGTCGTTCAAGTCGCGGGTCAGGCTGATAGCGATGTCCACATTGTGGTTCCGGCCGTCGGAGTGGCAGAGCCCCATGCCGTAGAAGATGGTGCCGAACCGGGCCTTCTTCAGGATATTGGCGACCTCAAGGATCTGCTCCCGCCTGATCCCGGCGACAACGTCCGGGATCTCGTGGCCCCGGACGACGGCGCGGAACGCGTCGAAGAGCTCGTAGTCGTGGCCCTGCTGCACCTGCAGGTAGATATCCGCCACCTGGGCGGTGTCGGTGTGCCGGGGGTCTATGACGATGATCTTGCGGCTCATGTGGCCCTTGCCGGTGAAGAAACCGCGAGGGAAGATCGAGTAGCGGGACATGTGCCGCGGGTGGGCGTGGGCCGGGTTTGCGCCCCAGTAGACGATGACATCTGCCCGGTTCTTCGTCTCGCCGAGGGTGCAGCTCGGGTAGCCGTTATCGAATATAGCGAGGAACGAACTCCCGTGGCAGATGGACGCACAGTTGTCGAGCACGGCTCCTGCCTTCTCGGCAACCTTGGCCGCGGCGGCCATGCCCTCGCAGTTGGTCGATCCGAATCCGTAGATCAGGGGCTTCTTCGCGTTGTAGAGCACTTTCGCCGCGTAATCAACCGCTTCATCGTAGGAAATATCCTTGTAGGTGCCGTCCGGCTGGCGGAGGCGGGGTAGCCGGATCCTCTCGCTGCCTGTCGCATGGTGGAAGATCTGGTTGCCGATGGCACAGGCATTCTCCACCTCGAGGATCTGCTTTCCGTCGTCCGATACGGTCACGACAAGGTCGTCACAGCAGACGCCGCAGTACGGGCATCCGACGTTCTCAACTTTCTTTGGCATTATTGGTCACCTCTCCACATCCCGACGGCTCCCTGAACAAGTTCAAGCGCGCTCTTGCGTCTCTCTCCGCTGACGGGCTCGACCGTCACGGGGAAGCCGCTGTACTGGGGTTCCCCCGTCGCCTGGGTCCGTGGAGGAACTACCTGGTTTGCCCAGACGCCCTGGGGGATGAACGCAAGGCCGGGATAGAGCAACTGGCGCCCCCTGACGGTCTTGACGACCACGTTTCCGCATTCGCTCGTCACCCGTACAAGCTGGTTTGGCACCAGGCCGAGCGCTTTGACATCGTCGTCGTGCATCTCGATGATCGAGCAGGCCTCAAAGTATTCCGGGGTCGTTTTGCCCTTTTCCATCGCAACGCCTTCTTCGATGGAGCGCTGGGTGATCATGTTCAATGTAATCCTGTTCGCCATGGTTTTGCCTCAATGTGGTTGATAGGGCCGGTCTCCCGAAGTTCCGCCGAGTCGGCCCCGTAGGGTGTGGTGCTTCCAGTACGGCCCTTGATGGGCTCTCCTCTGCGTTGCGAGAGGATCTACCGGGGCTTTCCATGCCCGGCAGGCCGGACCTTCCTGCATGGCGAAGGCCTCCTGGCCGGGTTACCGGAATGCGCCGGAAAACCGGGCAAAATGCAGGGGGTCTGCCCACCTGGGGAAAACGAAACTCTCCGGGCGGATCGCCGGGCGGATCGCTTTGTCATAACTTGTAATGTTTTGTATTTAACCATTCCGGATTTGTAAGTTATTTCAGATGATCAACTTTACATCAAGCGGTTTTAGGGGGGGTTGTTGTTGACATCTCTGATCTGTTTGGCTTTTTTTTAGAATAGTGCAATATTTTTTGATTTTTTGGGTTCTTGCCTGGCTATAGCCTGGTTATTGTGTGCTTAACCTGCTGATCTGCAGGGGTGTCGGCTCCTCCACTCCCGGCAGGGGTTGTGGGGCGCGGGGAACCGGCAGGTCCGTCGTCTCTTCATCTCTCCGGCTGTGCCGGAGCGTGGGGCCTCTGCCGGCTGCCCAATCTCCGGGCCTGCGATGACTCCATACCCGGTACATCCTGGTGCAACGGCCGGGTTATGGGACACTATATAATTACATCTCTTTTACTTCGACAAAAATTGGGCGGATTAAGGAAATGGGGGGCTGAATGTTTGGATTTGGGAGAATCCTGCCTGGTTTGGGTAGCATTATATATCCGTGGATCTAACCTATGGAGTCAGGTACGATTGAACGGCTTCCGACAAAAGTAGTTTTACTTATTGCTATTACTTTTATCCGATTTATTATTTAATAGGTGTTCTCCTCCGAAGCCCCTCTGAGTGTCCTCCTGGCAGAAGGGGTCGGAGGAATCCTTTTTAAGTATCGCGTTCAACCATTTGAACCATCAAATCTCGATTTTAAAATATCCGTTTGTAAATATAATCGATCTAAATATTACTTTATGTAAAAAAGTCCATCTTAATTCGCAAATTTTATTAATAACTCTTCTTCTACACGTATAGTCCCTTTTGGGACGTGCAGTAGCGGCCTTCAAAGACCGAAGCGGGTGTCTGCTTCGGCCTCTTGCATGAACGGAATGCATTGAACAAGGGTAAAAGGATGAAATACTATGGCTAAATACACGGAAACAATCGATCTCTATTCTGATGACGGGAAGCTGCTCAAGAGCGGCGTCACCCTCGACAGAATCAGCCCGCTGGTTAACCCGGCCACAGGTAAGATCATCGACCTGACCAAGAGAACGATCAACGTAAACCTCGGGGGCATCCAGGATGCGCTCAAGGCTGGCAAGCTTGGAAAGGGCAAGATCAAGGGAAGAGAACTGGATCTCCCCATCATGGAGAACAAGGACGCCATCGTCGCCAGGATCAAGGAGATGATCCAGGTTGAGGAAGGCGACGACACCGAGATCATGGAGTTCAACGGTGGAAAGCTCCAGCTCGTAAAGGTCCCGACGAAGCGCCTGGTCAACGCGTCCACCTACGACGCCGCGATCACCTCGGTCGCAGCCGCGACCACCTTCGCGATCGTCGACCAGTTCAACATCGACGCCTTCAACGCATCCACCGTCAAGGCGGCCTGCTGGGGCGGTTACCCGCACACCCAGGACATGGAAGGTGCGCTCGTCACGTCGATCCTGACCATCCCCCAGAACAACGAGGGTATCGGCTACGCGCTCCGGAACATCCCGGTTAACCACACCGTCATGATGACCGGCAGGAACGCCCTGCAGGGTGCAGCACTCGCATCCACCCTCGAGACCGCCGGTATCTTCGAGATGGGCTCCGCTGTCGGGCCGTTCGAGCGCGCCATGCTGCTCGCCTACGCCTACCAGGGCCTGAACGCCAACAACATGGTCTACGACCTCGTCAAGGCAAACGGCCAGACCGGAACCATCGGTACGGTCGTCCAGAGCCTGGTCGAGCGCGCCATCGAGGACAAGGTCATCGCCCCCGGCAAGAAGGGCGGGTACTTCCAGTTCTACGACACGAAGGACCCCATGCTCTGGAACGCCTACGCCGCTGCGGGAACCATGGCAGCCACCATCGTCAACTGTGGTGCCGGACGGTTCGCCCAGGCGGTCTCCGCGACACTCCTGTACTTCAACGACCTGCTCGAGCACGAGACCGGTCTCCCGAGCACCGACTACGGTCGTGTCATGGGTACCGCTGTCGGGTTCTCGTTCTTCAGCCACTCGATCTACGGCGGTGGCGGCCCCGGGATCTTCAACGGCAACCACGTCGTGACCCGCCACGCCAACGGCGTAGCTATCCCGTGTGTGGTCGCTGCGGCAGCACTCGACGCCGGAACCCAGATGTTCTCGCCCGAGAGCACCTCGAAGATCTTCGCCGACACCTACGGTAAGATCGACGTCTTCAACAAGCCGATCGACCAGATCGCAAACGGAGCCTGAGCGAGCAGAGATCCGAATGATGAACGCCACGTTTCCGCAGGTCAGGATCGTGCCGCTCAGGATGCTCAAACCTGAGACCGCCGAACGCCTGCTCAATATGCTTGCCGGCATCGCCGGCATCCGCCGGATGATGATCCACGGCCCCGGCCTGCCAAAGAAAGTCCCGTACGGGCCGGCACGGGGAAGTCCGAACCCGCACCCCGATCGAAGAGCGATCCACGTCGGCGATGCCGAGATCGCGCTCCGTATCGCTGCGGGTGAGGTCATCCTGGAGGTCGAGGACGCCTCTGTCATCGAGGAGATCCGGTCGCTCTGCGACGGTTTCTTCATGGGGTTCTCCTACCAGCTCCAGGAGGGCAGGTTCATGAAGACCGCTCCAACGCTCGTGGATTACGCGAAGTATGGGCCTTGCGCCGATACAATGTTCATCGGCCTTGCGGACCCCCGGAACGGGGAAGGTCCGGTGCTCATCCGCACGGAACGGTGACGGCCGGCAACCAGAATATCCGGAAATATGGCTGGAACTCATTCAAGACAGGAAATGGATAAGATAGCAATCACTTTGAGGTGAATGAAAACATGGCATACAAGCCCCAGTACGGTCCCGGGACATCGATTGTCGCCGAGAACCGACGTAAACAGATGAACCCCGGCCAGAAGCTTGAGAAGGTTCGTTCAGTAACGGATGAGGATATCGTGTTGATCCTCGGTCACCGCGCACCCGGATCGGCATATCCGAGCGCCCACCCTCCGCTCGCCGAGCAGCAGGAGCCCAACTGCCCCATGCGCAAGCTCGTCAAGCCCACCGAGGGTGCAACGGCCGGCGACCGCGTCCGCTACATCCAGTTCGCGGACTCGATGTTCAACGCCCCCTCGCAGCCCTACCAGCGGACCTATACCGAGTGCTACCGCTTCCGCGGCATCGACCCCGGCACGCTCTCCGGTCGCCAGATCGTCGAGTGCCGTGAGCGTGACCTCGAGAAGTACTCCAAGGAACTCATCGAGACCGAGATGTTCGATCCCGCTCTCGTCGGCATCCGCGGTGCGACCGTGCACGGTCACTCGCTCCGTCTCGCTGAAGACGGCATGATGTTCGATATGCTCCAGAGGGACGTCCTCGGTGAGGACGGCATCGTCAAGTACGTCAAGAACCAGATCGGCGAGCCCCTCGACCGTGCGGTTGCCGTCGGCAAGCCCATGGACCAGAAGTGGCTCAAGGCCCACACGACGATCTTCCACTCGCTCGTAGGGACTTCCTACCGCGATGACACCGAGTACGTCGAATATATCCAGCGCATCCACTCGCTGCGCACGAAATACGGCTTCATGCCGAAAGAGGAGTGATTACAATGGCAAAGATTGAGAGATCCCAGAAGCTGTTCCTGAAGGCCCTCAAGGAGAAGTTCCAGGGGCAGGACGTCGAGTCTGAGACCGCCGAGTTCTACAAGTTCAACGGTGTCCGCCAGTCTCCCCGTAAGATGGAGTTCATGAAGGCGAGCCGTGCCGTCGAGATGGACCGTGGCGTCTCCATGTATGACCCCGAGCGCTGCCACCTTGGTGGCATCCCGATGGGCCAGCGCCAGCTGATGACCTACGAGGTCTCCGGCACCGGCGTCTTCGTCGAGGGCGACGACCTGCACTTCGTCAACAACGCTGCGATGCAGCAGATGTGGGACGACATCAGGCGGACTGTCATCGTCGGGATGGACCTCGCCCACCAGACCCTGCAGAAGCGTCTGGGCAAGGAAGTTACTCCCGAGACGATCAACGAGTACCTCCACATCTTAAACCACGCCATGCCCGGCGGAGCCGTCGTCCAGGAACACATGGTCGAGACTCACCCCGGCCTCGTCGACGACTGTTACGTCAAGGTCTTCACCGGCGACCAGGAACTCGCTGACGACATCGAGCCCCAGTTCCTGCTGGACATCGAGAAGCTCTTCACCGCCAAGCAGGCCGAGGAGCTCAAGGCAGAAGTCGGCAAGAGCATGTACCAGGCGATCCACATCCCGACCGCGGTCTCCCGGACCTGCGACGGTGGAACGACCTCCCGTTGGTCTGCGATGCAGATCGGCATGTCCTTCATCGCTGCGTACCGCATGTGCGCCGGTGAAGCAGCCGTCGCCGACCTATCCTACGCCGCGAAGCACGCAGGCGTCATCCAGATGGGTTCCCACCTGCCCGCCCGGCGTGCCCGTGGCCCCAACGAGCCCGGTGGCATCAAGTTCGGTCTCTTCGCCGATATCGTCAGTACGCGACCGCGGCCTACACCGACAACATCCTCGACGAGTTCACCTACTACGGTATGGACTACGCCAGGGACAAGTACAAGGTCGACTGGAAGAACCCGAGCCCGAGCGACAAGGTCAAGCCGACCCAGGAGATCGTCAACGATCTCGCAACCGAGGTCACCCTCAACGCTATGGAGCAGTACGAGCAGTTCCCGACCATGATGGAGGACCACTTCGGCGGGTCCCAGCGTGCCGGTGTCATCGCCGCCGCGTCCGGTCTCACGACCTCTATCACGACCGGAAACTCCAACGCCGGCTTAAACGGCTGGTACCTCTCCATGCTCCTGCACAAGGACGGATGGTCGCGTCTCGGCTTCTTCGGCTACGACCTCCAGGACCAGTGCGGATCCGCGAACTCGCTCTCCATGGAGTCCGACCGCGGCCTGATGGGAGAACTCCGTGGCCCGAACTACCCGAACTATGCAATGAACGTCGGACACCAGGGCGAGTACGCCGCGATCGTCGCCGGTTCCCACTACGGCCGTGGCGACGCGTTCTGCTACAGCCCGCTCGTCAAGGTCTGCTTCGCGGACCCGAGCCTGAGGTTCGACTTCGCCGAGCCCCGCCGCGAGTTCGCGAAGGGTGCAATCCGCGAGTTCATGCCCGCCGGCGAGCGTTCGCTCATCATCCCGGCCCGGTAAAACCCTCCATAACCCCTTTTTATCTCTGCCGGGCTCGCGGGGCAGAGCGGGAAGACCCCCTGCGCAAGCGGGGGGTAGTTCACTTGCACGTCCTCATATCCGTAATCGCAAACATTCCTGCCGATTATACGGAGAAGGTGGAGCGAGTGGTTCTCACTCGCCCACGTATCATGATGTCGTAAATTCGTATCACAAATTCTGCTTGTTTTATCCGATTTTATTGCGTTTCCCGGCATTCCCGCCCCGGATGTGCCCGGCCCGGTCACCGGGAGGCGCGCGGGGGTGAGGCGGGGCGTTTGGTTCCGACCGGGCGAAACCCCTGTTGCAGAGATGCTCCATACTGGGGTGCCTGGAGATGTAGGCGGCTATGAGGCTCGAAGATTAAAGCCCGAAAACGGATTTCTACTACAGATGGATACGTTGGATCCGCGGAAAATGCCCCATACAGTGGACCGTGGGGGATATCGCCACGTACTGCCCCCGCCCCGAGGGGCGGGGGAGGAGGCCGGAGGCCGGGCGGGGTGGGGGGTGATGGGGAGTTAATGTTAGAGACAGGGGAGGGGGGATGCTCCCCCCTCCCCGTCAGCCCCACCCCCAAAGGCGATATCCCCTCGGAAGCCGTTTTCGGGTTTTAGATGTTTCTGAAGCCAAGATGGGAAGATGCCCGGCGATCCTGGAACTTGCACCCGGCATCTTCGCAATCCACCCCCCACCAAACCCCCTATATCGCCGGACTCCCAACACTCCCTCAAGAGACCGGAGAGGAGTTCATATAATGACGACCGGGGGCCGGATCATCCTGCACGTGGATATGGACAGCTTCTTCGCTTCCGTGGAGGTCCGGCGCGACCCGTCCCTTGCCGGCAGGCCGGTGATCGTGGGCGCCGACCCGAAGGGAGGGGCCGGCCGTGGGGTTGTGAGCACCTGCTCCTACGAGGCACGCCGCTACGGGGTTCACTCCGGCATGCCCATCTCCCGGGCGTATGCCCTCTGCCCGCACGGCGTCTACCTCCCGGTGAACCGCCCGCTCTACGCCCGGGTCTCGGGGGAGATCATGGCGATCCTGCGTCGGCATGCCGATCGGTTCGAGCAGGTGAGCATCGACGAGGCCTATCTCGACGTCAGCGGTGCCGGCGGTTTCGCGGCAGCTGAGGCGCTTGCCGCCGCAATCAAGCGGGAGATCCGGGAAGAGGAAGGACTCACCTGCTCCATCGGCGTCGCCCCGGGCAAGGTCGTGGCAAAGATCGCGTCCGACTACCAGAAGCCCGATGGACTGACGGTCATCTCTCCCGGCGAGGTCGTGGGGTTCCTCGCCCCCCTGCCGGCGGCAAAGATGCCCGGGGTCGGGAAGAAGACCGGCGAGGAACTTCAGCGGATGGGGGTCCTGACCCTCGGTGACCTTTCATGCCGCGATGTCCAGGACCTCACCGCCCGGTTTGGGAGACACGGCGTCCTGATGCACCGCCTCGCCCGGGGCATCGACGACGCGGAGGTGCAGGGCAGGGAGGGGTGCAAATCCGTTTCGCGGGAGAGGACGTTTGATGAGGATACCGCCGACCCGTCCGTCCTCTCCGGGACCCTCGTCGAACTTGCAGACGTTGTCGCCGGGACACTTCGTGCCGACGGTCTCCGCTGCCGGAACGTCACGGTCAAAGTCAGGTATCGCGGCTTTCAGACGCACACCCGGTCCCGGACGCTGGAACGGTTCACCGCGGACCCCGGGGTGATCCGGCGGGCCGCATCCGATCTGCTCCTGCCGTTCCTCAACGGCACGGACGTCCGCCTCCTCGGGGTCAGGCTCTCGGCGATCGAGGGCGGCCGCACCCGGCAGACGTCGATGGATGAGTTCTTCTTCTGAGATGTCCCGCGAGGCGAACCTTCTTTACGTGGGGCGCGCACCAAGGTCCCGGTATGCCCGATATCTGGACCGTGCTGCTGGTCGCTATCCTTCTCCTCCTCTTTGCGGTGCCGATCGTCAGGCAGCAGATGACCCGGGTCCGCCGCCTGCAGGCGATCCGGGACCTGGAGGCGGAGCGCCGGACCCGGGTCATCCTCCTCATCCACCGGCAGGAGCAGATCGGCTTTCTCGGTATCCCGCTCTTCCGCTACATCGACATCAATGACTCCGAGGAGATCCTCAGGGCGATCCGGCTCACGGAGCCGGAGATGCCGATAGACTTCATCGTCCATACCCCCGGAGGCCGGATCCTCTCATCGGAGCAGATCGCGATGGCGCTCCGGCGCCATGAGGGGAAGGTAACGGTCTTTGTCCCTCATTACGCCATGTCGGGCGGGACACTCCTCTGCCTCGCTGCCGACGAGGTAGCGATGGATGAGAACGCCGTGCTCGGTCTGGTCGATCCCCGGATCGGGGAGTACCCGGCGGCGTCGATCCTGCGAGTCCCACGACTCAAACCGCCCGAGGAGATCGAGGATGAGACCTTCATTCTGGTCGACATCGCGGCGAAAGCCCAGAACCAGATGCGGGAGTTCGTAGCCGGCCTGCTCCGGGATCGGATGGATGCTGAGCGGGCGGACCGCCTCTCCCGCCTGCTCACGGAGGGGACGTGGACCCACGACTACCCGATCACCCTCGAACAGGCCCGGGAACTCGGGTTCCCCGTCACCCCCGGTATGCCCGCCGGGATCTACCGGTTGATGGACCTCTTTCCGCAGGCGATGCCCCGCCGCCCGTCGGTCGCCTACGTCCCGATCCCCTACCGGGAAGAGGAGAAGAAGTGACGACGTCGGCGAAACCTGTTTTAAGGATCCGGCACCAGAATCACTCTGTTCTGTTCGCGACACATGCTCACAGTCTACGAGAATATCTCCCGCAGTAACCCCATGGAGTTAGTTACCCCGCGTGGGGATCCCTCGAACGGCGCGGCGATCGAAATCGAGATCCGGAGCATGACCGGTGAGGTCGTGCACCGGAGCAGGACATCCGTACAGCCCACAACACCCGCCCCGGTGCTGCCGTGAACCGCGGGATGAGGGCGTCCCAGCCCTTATCCCATCCTGCAACCTACCCTCTTTTGATCGTGAGCACCTACCTCCAGCTGCGCCTGGACGCGTTTGACCGTTCGCAGGAACCTCTCTGCGGGGACCATCCCGAGCGGAACGGTTTCCGCCGGCTCTGCTACCAGTGCCCTTTTGCCGCGAGGACCGCAGGCTACCTTTACTGCGAGCGGTTCGCGACTCCCATCAGGACGCGGGAGAAGTATGCCCTGCGTGGATGGAAAGAGGTGCGTGATGTGATCCTCGAACGTGACGGGCAGCAATGTGCCATCTGCGGCGCAGAGCAGGACCTGCACATCCACCACGTCGACCTGGATCCGACAAACGACGATGCGGCCAACCTGCTCACCCTCTGCGGCATCTGCCACGCCCGGGTGCATACCGAGCTCCGCCGGGAAGGAGGGGCAGGGCGGGTGGCGCGGGTACTCCCGGCGGTGCGGCACCGTGCCCCCGGAACAATCATACCGATCGACGGCTCACCGGTCCGCGCGTTCCCTGATGAGTGAGGAGGCATCCCCTGAAGACCGCTTTTTCCGCTCTGCCATCATCCGGGGCGGGGGAACGATTATATTATATGCCCGCCACCAGTAGCGTGACCCTGGGGGGAATGTCCGGAATGAGTATTACAGGAAAGCTCTTCGGAAGAGGTGATCCCGAAAACCGGGAAGGTCCGGAGACTGATGCCACAGTGAGCAGAAAAGCGGTCTCCCTCGCCCAGCAGGGACGATTCGGCGAGGCTATAAGTTGTTTTGACCGGGTGCTCGAAGAAGATCCGGCCAACGTGAAGATGTGGAACAACAAGGGTGTCTTCCTCGATCTTCTCGGGCGGGACCAGGACGCACTGGCCTGCTGGGAGAGGGCGCTCTCGATAGACCCGGATTTTGCTCCGGCCTGGGTCTCCCGGGGGATGCTGCACCGGCGCCGTAACCGGCTCGAGGAGGCGCTCGCCTGCTACGACCGTGCCGTGGAACTCAACCCGGGATCTGCGGTCGCCTGGTACAACCGGAGCGGCATCTTCGTCGCGATGCGCCAGCTTGACGATGCAATCGCCTGCTACGATAAGGTGCTCTCGATCGACCCCCATTTCGTGGCGGCCTGGACTGATCTCGGCTACGCCCACTTCCTCGGGCACCGGCACGAAGAGGCCATCACCTGTTACGACCGGGCCATCGCCGACGACCCGGGGAGCGTCCGGGTCTGGAGCCTGAAGGGCGGTGCCCTGTATGCGCTCGGGGAGTACCGCAAAGCTCTCGAATGTTTCGATCAGGTGCTTGCGATCGATCCACGATATGCCGCCGGATGGAGCATGAAATGCAGCGTCCTCTACCATCTCGGCATGTACCGGCACGCACTTGCGTGTGCCGACAGGGCGCTTGAGATAAATCCCTCCTGCGAGCTGACCACTCAGGTCCGTAAGATGCTCCTCTCCCTCATCCAGAAGTGGTGAGGGTCCCGGCCTCTTCCTCCGGGCCTGGCCCACCCGGACGGTTCCGGAAGGTTGACGCCGGGTGCCGTCCAACCGGGAACTATTCTGCCGGGCAGGAACTCTCCCCCCGGGGAGACTCCGACCGTCTATTACCCGGCGACGCCAACAGGTGGATTGTATCCATGCCAGTCGACCAGATCCCTATCGGCACGTTCTCGCGAATCACCCGACTCTCACAGAAAGCGCTCCG
>LDZU01010037.1_pt1 | contig 11477 bp, 5 predicted proteins | sample 615531 | NCBI WGS metagenome assembly LDZU01 (sample SAMN03408293, study PRJNA278302) | terrestrial metagenome | isolation source: oil reservoir sample SB2 | place: USA: Alaska, North Slope, Schrader Bluff formation | collected 2011-09 | reverse complement strand
CTTGGCCTGAAAGAAGCCAAAGAACTGGTCGAAGGTGTTCCCAGCACCATCAAAGAAGCATTGCCAAAAGATGAAGCTGAAAAAGTAAAGAAACAGCTTGAAGAGGCTGGTGCAACTGTAGAACTGAAATAACAGTCAAGATGGCAGCTATAAGGCCATTAAAAGAAGTATTTACGGGCCATCTTCACATGCTGATGGCTCTTTATTTCTTTTTATGAAATAATATGAGGGAGGATTTCTTTTGAGAAATCTGTCAGGACTTGTACAGCGGAAATCTTTCTCCCGCATCTCAAGGGTTTTGGATATCCCCGATCTGCTGAGCATTCAGCTCGATTCATTTAATGAATTTCTGCAGTTGGATAAAAAACCTGAAGACCGGGAGAATATTGGCCTGGAACAGGCCTTCAGGGTGATTTTTCCCATAGAGGATTCCCATAATACCTTTGCATTGGATTATGTGAGTTACTCCATAGGAAAACCTCGCTATTCTGAAAAAGAATGCCTGGAAAGGGGTATCACCTATGCTGCCCCCTTAAAGGCGAAATTAATCTTAAAAATTGCCGAAGAAGACGCAGAACCCGGCGTCTATTCAGAGAGTATTGAACAGGAAGTATTTCTGGGCAATATTCCCTTTATGACCAACCGGGGAACCTTCATTATCAATGGAGCTGAACGGGTTATCGTCAGCCAGCTACAGCGTTCTCCCGGCGTTTTCTTTAACGATGCACGCCATCCCAACGGTTCCATCCTCTATAACGCCCGTATTATTCCCTTCCGTGGTTCCTGGGTCGATATTACGACAGATATTTTCGATGCAATTTATGTCACTATTGACAGACGGAAAAAATTTCCCGTCTCTATTCTCCTCCGCGCTGTTGGATTTGACTCTGATTACGACATTCTAAAACAGTTCGACGTACTGAAAGAAGTTAATGTCTCAAATAAGATCATCGGGATGACCCTGGTTCAAAGCATTTTAAATCCCGATACCGGAGAAGTGATCCTGGCGGCCGGCGTTTCTGAAGATGACCGGGTCGTTCTTGAAGCTTCACATGTTCAGACGCTGAAAGAAGCCGGGATTAAGAAAATTGAAGTGGTCGACCCCGATAAGGAAATCGATCTGAAACTTCTGGCCAACTCCATCCGCCGTGAAAAAGATAAAATGGATCCGGATCGGCTGGCTGAGGGGGGACCGAATCAGGAAGATGCTCTATTCTATCTGTACCGGAATCTGAGAAACGGAGATCCACCGAATCTGGAAACAGCCCAGAAATTTGTGGAAAAACTCTTTTTCAGTCCGAAAAAATATGACCTGGGTGAAGTGGGACGCTACCGGATGAACAAAAAGTTCAATATGAATGTCCCCCTTGACAATACGGTGATTACACCGGATGACTTTATCTACATTGTTCAGCACCTGATCAAGATGCGGCGGGGTGATAAACTCTCCGATGATATTGACCATCTTGGGAACCGGCGTGTAAGAACCGTTGGCGAACAACTTGCCAATCAGTTTTCCATTGCCTTTACCCGTATGTCACGGACGATCCGGGACCGGATGAATATTCACAGAGCGGAAAATCTCACACCCCAGGAACTGGTGAACAGCCGGATTATTACATCCGTTATCAATACCTTTTTCGGTACCTCACAGATGTCCCAGTTTATGGACCAGACCAATCCCCTGGCAGAACTGACGCACAAGCGCCGCCTGTCTGCCCTGGGTCCGGGAGGATTGACCCGTGAACGGGCCGGTTTTGAGGTCCGTGATGTGCACTATACACACTATGGCCGCCTGTGTCCCATCGAAACCCCGGAAGGTCCCAATATCGGCCTGATTTCGTCACTGGCTTCCTATGCGGTAGTGAACCGCCTGGGCTTTATTGAAACACCGTACCGTAAAACACGGCTGAAAGATGGTAAAGTTTATGTGACGGAAGAGGTAGAATATCTGTCTGCCGATGATGAAGACAGAAGTGTGATTGCCCAGGCAAATGCACCTTTGAATAAGGACAACTCGTTTGCCCTGGATGTGGTGAAGTGCCGGAAAGGGGCTGACTATCCGGCAGTACCACCGGAAAAAGTGAATTACATGGATGTGGCTCCCATTCAGATTGTCAGCGCTGCGGCCAGTCTGATTCCCTTTCTGGAACATGATGATGCCAACCGCGCCCTGATGGGAAGTAATATGCAACGCCAGTCTGTGCCTCTGCTGACTCCCAGTACCCCTATTGTGGGAACAGGGATGGAAGGGATTATCGCTGCAGACAGCCGGGCGATTGTTGTAGCCGATACAGATGGCGTCATTGAATATGTGGATGCCAATAAAATTATCCTCCGTCCTCTGGAAGGTTTTGATGCCTCTGTTTCCCTCGATGAAAATGAAGGCCGGCATGTATATCATCTGAAAAAATATCAGAGGACCAACCAGGATACGGCAATCAATCAGCGGCCGATTGTCCGAAAAAACCAGGTCGTGAAAAAAGGGCAACCTCTTGCTGACGGAACGTCTACCAATAAAGGAGAACTGGCCCTTGGCCGGAACGTTTTGGTGGCTTTTATGCCCTGGCGTGGTTATAACTTCGAAGATGCCATTGTCCTCAGTGAACGGATGGTGAAAGAGGATATCTTTACTTCGGTCCACGTGAAAGAAGTGGAACTGGAGGTCCGGGAAACAAAACGGGGAAGCGAAGAACTGACACGTGAAATCCCCAATGTCTCGGAAGAAGCCACAAAAAATATTGAGGAAAACGGTATTATCCGCGTCGGTGCCCAGGTGCAATCCGGGGATATCCTGATTGGAAAAGTCACTCCCAAGGGAGAAACCGATCCGACACCGGAAGAAAAACTGCTCCGGGCCATTTTCGGCGAAAAAGCCGGAGATGTTAAGGATGCTTCCAAACGGGCTGAACCGGGGACATCCGGTGTGGTAATTGATACCCGTCTCTTTGTCCGTAAAGGAAAAGAATCCCGCCGGGATGAAAAAATAAAAATCGAAAAGCTTGACAATGAATTGACACGCCGCCTGGCTGCCCTCAAAGGGAAACTGACCCGGAAACTTCTGGGACTCCTGGAGGGGCATGCCTGCACCGGAATCTACGACAAGGGAGGCAATGCCATCGTGGCTGAAGGCCGTGAATGGAATGCCGATATCTTTGAAAATATGGATTTTCGGCGTGTGGATCTGGATAAACCCTGGATCAAGGATGAAAAACAGTATCAAAAAATATTAACTCTGATCCAGAATTATCAGAATGTCCAGCAGGATATTCAATACGAAATCGATAATGAAAAGTTCAAGGTCAAAGCCGGTGATGACCTTCAACCGGGAGTTCTCCAGCTGGCCAAAGTGTATATTGCCAGCAAGCGGAAAATCCAGGTTGGAGATAAGATGGCCGGCCGCCATGGAAACAAGGGTGTTGTATCCATTATCGTCCCCGAGGAAGATATGCCTTATCTGCCGGACGGAACCCCTGTGGATATCGTCTTGAATCCCCTGGGTGTGCCTTCCCGTATGAACCTTGGACAGCTGTACGAAACCATGTTGGGCTGGGCCGGCAAGAAGCTGGGTGTTTATTATGAAACACCGGTTTTTGACGGAGCCCGCTATGGGGATGTTCAGGAAGAACTGAAAAAAGCCGGTCTGCCGGAAAATGGAAAAAGCGAATTGTACGACGGCCGAACCGGCGAAAAGATCTACGATACAGTTGCAGTGGGACAGATTTACATGATGAAACTGGCCCACATGATTGAAGATAAAATGCATGCAAGATCAACCGGTCCCTATTCATTGATTACGCAACAACCCCTGGGCGGAAAAGCTCAGTTCGGCGGTCAGCGTTTTGGTGAAATGGAAGTCTGGGCCCTTGAAGCATACGGTGCCGCTTTCACTTTACAGGAAGTTCTTACGGTTAAATCTGATGATGTGGATGGCAGATCCCGTGTGTATAACGCCATCGTCAAAGGGGAAAACCTGCCCGATTACGGTATGCCGGAATCATTTAACGTGTTGCTGAAAGAACTTCAGGGACTGGGTCTGGAAGTGGATCTGCTGTAAGATTCACTTTTAACAAAGGAGGAATTCACATTGAGTGTGAAATTCAATGCTTCACAAGATACAAAAAAGGATTTTAGCAAAATCCGCCTGAGACTCTCCTCTCCCGAGTCTATTCTGAGTAAGTCAAGAGGAGAAGTTCTCAAACCCGAAACAATCAATTACCGGTCCTATAAACCGGAAAAAGATGGTCTTTTCTGTGAAAAGATCTTCGGTCCGGTGAAAGACTGGGAATGTCATTGTGGTAAATATAAACGGATCCGTTACAAAGGGATTGTTTGTGACCGGTGCGGGGTGGAAGTCACCCGGAAAAAGGTCCGCCGTGAACGGATGGGACACATTACCCTGGCTGTTCCTGTAGCCCATATCTGGTACCTGAAATCCATTCCCTCCAAACTGGCCAATGTCCTTGGGATGTCTGCAAAGAATATTGAACAGGTCATCTATTATGAATCCTACATCGTCATTCAGCCGGGGAAGGCCGTTATCGAGACGGAAAACGGTAAAACCCGTCCCGTTGAACAGATGGAACTGATTGATGAAGATACCTATCTTGATCTCTTGTATAAATATGGGGAAGAAGCTGAAGAAGAGATACCGGAAGAAGAACGCTTTATTGCCAAAACCGGTGCTGAAGCCCTCTACGATATTCTGGTGGACCTGGATGTCCCCACGTTGATTCAGACCCTGAAAAGTGATTTGAAAAAAAGCACATCTGCATCGGATCAGGCGGACATTGTCAAACGGCTGAAAATTCTGAAAGCCTTTGAGCCCGAAGAAGATGAACCTCCGGTTAACAGACCGGAATATATGATTTTGAAAGTCCTGCCTGTCATCCCACCTGAACTCCGTCCCCTTGTTCCTCTGGAAGGCGGCCGCTTTGCCGCATCGGATCTGAATGATTTGTACCGGCGGGTTATTATCCGAAATAACCGGCTGAAACAGCTCATTGATATTAAAGCACCTGATGTGATCCTGAGAAATGAAAAACGAATGCTTCAGGAAGCGGTGGACAGTCTTTTTGATAACAGCCGCCGGAGAACAGCTGTCCGTTCCGGTACCCGCCGGCCCCTGAAATCCCTCAGTGACATGCTGAATGGAAAAGAAGGCCGTTTCCGTCAGAACCTGCTGGGTAAACGGGTGGATTATTCGGGACGTTCTGTGATTGTGGTAGGACCCGAATTGAAAATTCATGAATGCGGCCTGCCTAAATTGATGGCAACAGAGCTTTTCAAACCTCATCTGGTGCATGAACTCCTGGTTCGGGGTAAAGCGACGACACCTAAAACAGCCAAAAGTATGGTGGAACGACGGAGCCCGGAAGTTATGGAACTTCTGGAATATGTGGTGAAAGATCATCCCGTATTGCTTAACCGGGCACCGACCTTGCACCGCCTGGGAATCCAGGCATTTCAGCCTGTCCTTGTGGATGGAAAAGCCATCCGGGTGCATCCCCTGGTTTGTGCTGCATTCAACGCAGACTTCGACGGTGACCAGATGGCCGTCCATGTACCGCTTTCCTTTGAAGCTCAAATCGAATGCCGCATGCTCATGCTGGCAAGCAACAATATTCTCCACCCGGCTCATGGAAATCCCATCTCGGTGCCTTCTCAGGATATGGTTCTCGGAACCTATTACATTACCCGTGCAAAATCCAATCAACCCGGTGAAGGTATGGTTTTTTCATCCTATGATGAAGCCTTACTGGCATTTGATAACAAGCGGGTAACCCTCCACGCCAAGGTAAAACTCCTGAAAGATGGCAAACTGATTGATACAACTGTCGGGCGGATTCAGTTCAATGCCATCATTCCTGAAGGGATGCCCTATTTCAATGAATTGATTACCAAAAAGCGCCTGGAATACATTATTGCCGAATCCAACCGTCGGGTCGGCATTCATGAAACTGTCCGTTTCCTGGATAGGCTGAAAGACCTTGGCTTTGAACTGGCAACCATGTCCGGTGTTTCCATCGGACTGAGCGATGTTCTGATTCCTGATGATAAATTTAAAATTATTAATAAAACACAGTCTCAGGTGGATGCCATTAACCAAAAGCGGAATAAGGGTGTTCTTACTGAGAATGAACGGTATAACAAGGTGATTGATGCCTGGTCCAGGACAACAGACCAGGTTCAGGCTTCCATGAACAGAATCCTCCAGAATGACCGGGAAGGATTTAATCCTATCTATATGATGTCTGATTCCGGCGCACGGGGGTCCAAAGACCAGATGAAACAGCTGGCCGGTATGCGCGGATTGATGAACAAACCACAGAAATCCATGACCGGTGGCGTGGGTGAAATTATTGAAACACCCATTACATCCAACTTTAAAGAAGGACTGACAGTCCTTGAATACTTTATTTCAACCCACGGTGCCCGTAAAGGTTTGTCTGATACGGCGTTGAAAACGGCCGATGCCGGATATTTGACACGCCGACTGGTAGATGTGGCCCAGGATGTGGTTATCAGCGAAGAAGACTGTGGCAGCATCAACGGCATTGAAGTCGTTCCTATTAAAGACGGCGACCGGGTGATTGAACCCCTGTCCGAAAGAATTCTGGGCCGTGTGGCTTTGGATGATATTATTGATCCGGTTTCAGATAAGCTTATTGTGGAAGCCGGTGAACTGATCGACGAAGTCAAGGCACGGGCAGTGGATGAAAGCAATGTGGAATCCGTCATGATCCGCTCAGTCCTGACCTGTGAATCCAAGAAGGGGGTGTGTGCCAATTGCTACGGCCGCAATCTGGCCACCAATACCCTGGTCAATCAGGGAGAAGCCGTGGGTATTGTGGCAGCACAGTCTATCGGTGAACCTGGAACACAGCTAACCCTGAGAACCTTCCATATCGGTGGTACGGCCAGTCATGTGATTGAAGAATCACACCAGCCTGCCCGGTATGAAGGTCAGGTCACCTTCTCTGAAAACCTGCATGTTTCTGAAAATGAATTTGTGGATGAAACCACGAAACAGAAATACCGGGTTGTCTTGGTCCGGAACGGAAAGATGAGCATCATCGATAGCAATAACCGTGAACTTATTTCCTATACGGTTCCCCAGGGTGCAAAAATCTACGTCAACGATGGTCAGCAGGTTGAAAAATCTACTATCCTCTATGACTGGGATGTCTATAATGAACATATCGTATCCCGTTATGAAGGGTATGTCAAACTGATCGATCTTGTGCCTGGTGTCACCTATGATGAGGTTTCAGATGCTTCCGGTTTCAAAGAATGGCAGATTATCGCTTCCAAGGACCGGGATAAAACAGCGCGGATTCTCATTGTAGATGAGGAAGGAAATCCCATCGGAAAGGCAATCAACCTGCCTGAATCAGCCTCACTGCTGGTGAAAGACGGACAAAAGGTCCGCCAGGGTGAAACCATGGCGAAACGGTCGAAGGAAACAGCCCGGAGCAATGATATTACCGGAGGACTTCCCAGGGTTTCGGAACTTTTTGAAGCACGGAATCCTTCCAACGAAGCCATTGTGAGTGAGGTGAATGGCTATGTCCAGTTTGACCGTCTTTCCAAGGGTATTCAGACTGTCCGTGTCCGGAATGATCTGGGAGAGATGTACACCTATAAAATTCCGCCCGGGAAACATATCCTGGTCCACGATGGTGATTATATCCACGCAGGGAATCCCATCTGCGACGGGGCGATTCCCCCAAAGAAGATCCTGAAGATTAATGGTGTGTATGAAGTCCAGAAATACCTGGTGAATGAAATTCAGCACGTATATCGCCTGCAGGGTGTTAGAATCAATGACAAACATATCGAAGTGATTGTGCGTCAGATGCTCCAGAAGGTGGAAGTCAGTGATCCCGGTGATACGGATTTTCTGACGGGTGACCGGGTATCCAAACAGGTTGTGATGGAAGAGAACGAGAAAATATCTAATATGGTGCGTATCACCGATTCCGGTGACACCGCCCTGAAGACCGACAGCCTGTATCCCCGTGAGATAGTGGAAGAAGACAATGAACGCCACAAAGCCGCCGGAAAGAAACCTGCAGAGTTCGAATCTGCAGTGCCGGCCACATTTGAACCCTTGCTGCTGGGTATTACCCGGGCATCCCTGAATACGGAAAGCTGGATTTCTGCCGCTTCATTCCAGGAAACAACCCGCGTGCTGACCGATGCCGCAGTGGCCGGAAAAGTGGATTATCTGAAGGGCTTGAAAGAAAACATTATCATGGGTCGCCTGATTCCTGCCGGAACAGGCCAGTCCCGGTATGAAAAACTGAAAGTCCGGGAACCGGAATTCTCGGAAGTGGATGATCTGGAGTTCTTTGCAGATGCCCAGGTCTATGATGATGAGGACCTGCTTATTGAATAAATCCCATTGCTTATAAAAAGCAAGGATATTACATTATCAGGCTTGACAAAAATTGGAGAAAGTATGCCAACAATCAATCAATTGGTGAAAAAGGGCAGAAAAAAGGTTATCAAAAAGAATAAGGTCCCCGCTCTTCAGGGAAATCCCCAGAAGCGCGGTGTGTGTACCCGTGTATATACAACCACGCCCAAGAAACCAAACTCAGCATTACGCAAAGTAGCCCGTGTGCGTTTAACAACGGGTATTGAAGTAACGGCCTATATTCCCGGCGAGGGACACAATCTTCAGGAACACTCACTGGTGTTGATTGAGGGAGGTCGTGTAAAGGATTTACCGGGTGTGCGCTACCATATTGTGAGGGGAACTTTGGATACGGCCGGTGTATCGGACCGGAAAAACAGCCGTTCACGCTATGGTGCCAAGAAGCCGAAATAAGGAACGATTTCAATGTCAAGACGAAACAAACCGCAAAAAAGAGAGATTCTCCCCGATCCCAAGTACCATTCGGCAACGGTAGCCAAGTTTATCAACAATCTGATGGAACGGGGAAAGAAAGGTGTCGCCGAGTCTATTTTGTACGATGCACTGGATATTTTGGATGAAAAAACAAAAGGCAAGGGACTGGAGACATTTCAGAAGGCACTGGATAATGTAGCCCCGGTTTTGGAAGTCAAATCCAAACGAATTGGCGGCGCTACGTATCAGGTTCCTGTGGAAGTCCGCCATAACCGCCGCTACGCCCTGGCGATGCGTTGGATTATTAAGTTTTCCAACGCCCGTTCCGGAGATAGCATGGCGACAAAACTTGCCGCTGAACTCCTTGCCGCCTCTCAGGGCGAGGGCAGCTCCGTGAAAAAACGGGAAGATACCCATAAAATGGCTGAAGCCAACCGGGCTTTTGCCCATTTTCGGTAAAGTATAAAGGATCCCATGGCTAAAGCAGACCTGAAAAAGCTCAGAAATATCGGTATTATGGCTCACATCGATGCGGGTAAAACCACAACGACTGAGCGCATTATCTATTATACCGGCCGGTCTCATAAATTGGGCGAAGTCCACGAAGGGACCGCTACAATGGACTGGATGGAGCAGGAAAGAGAACGGGGTATTACCATTACATCAGCCGCAACCCGTTGCTCCTGGCAGGGACATGATATTAATATCATTGATACGCCGGGACACGTGGATTTTACTGCTGAAGTGGAACGTTCCCTCCGGGTTCTGGATGGGGCCATTGCCATTTTTTGTGGTGTCGGAGGGGTGGAACCCCAGTCTGAAACGGTCTGGCGCCAGGCTGACAAATATAATGTCCCCCGTATTGCCTTTATCAACAAAATGGACCGGACCGGTGCCGATTTTTACTATGTCATCGATATGATCCGGAAACGCCTGGGAGCAAATCCTCTTCCGGTTTTTCTTCCTATCGGATCCGGTGAAATGTTTACCGGTATTGTAGACCTGATCCATATGCGATCTATCCTGTACAATGAATCCACTTTCGGAGCAGAATTTGAGTATGGCGATATCCCCAAGGATATGTTTGACCGGGTGGAAGAGTATCGCCACCATCTGATTGAAGAGGTGGCCGCCTATAATGATGAGCTCCTTGAAAAATATCTTGAAGGTGAAACACTCAGTCCGAAAGAAATTAAGTCTGCAATTCGTGAAGGAACCATCAAAGGCGATATCACCCCCGTGATTGTGGGCTCCGCCTTTAAAAACAAGGGTGTACAGGTCTTGCTGAATTCTGTTGTCGACTATTTACCTTCCCCTCTGGAAGTCCCCCCCATTAAAGGAATTGATCCGAAAACTGAAAAATCCATTGTGCGGGTTCCTGATATAGATGCCCCTTTTTCCGCCCTTGCTTTTAAGATCATGACAGACCCTTATGTGGGAAAACTGACCTATATACGCATCTATTCCGGAAAAATTGCTGCCGGTGAATTTGCCCTGAATCCTTTGAGTGGAAAACGGGAGCGCTTTGGCAGAATCCTCCGGATGCATGCAAACAAACGTGAAGATGTGGAACAGGTAACGGCCGGTGATATTGTGGCTGTTGTCGGACTGAAAGATACACGAACGGGGCATACCCTGTGTGATAAGGATAATCCCGTCATCCTGGAAGAAATGGTTTTCCCAGATCCCGTGATTAGTGTCTCTATCGAACCGACCAGTAAAGCAGATCAGGATGCGCTTTATAAAGGACTTTTAAAACTGGCGGATGAAGATCCTACCTTTCAGGTCCGCTCTAATGAAGAAACGGGCCAGACCATTGTGTGGGGTATGGGTGAACTACATCTTGAGATTATTGTAGACCGGTTAAAACGGGAATTCAAGGTCAATGCTCATGTGGGCAGGCCCCAGGTAGCCTATAAAGAAACCATTACCAAGACCGTGGAAGTGGATAAGAAGTTTGTCCGTCAGACCGGTGGTAAAGGTCAGTACGGACATGTGGTCATTACCATGTCCCCCAATGAAAAAGGAAAAGGCTACGAGTTTGTTAATAAAATTGTCGGCGGGGTGATCCCCAGAGAATATATCCCGTCTGTCGATAAAGGTATCCGCGAAGCATTGCAAAATGGCATCCTTGCCGGATATCCTCTGGTAGATATCAAGGTCGAATTGACTTTTGGATCTTACCATGAAGTGGATTCATCGGAAATGGCTTTCAAAGTTGCGGGATCCATGGCCGCGCAGGAAGCCGCCAAAAAAGCCGGTCCCATTATCCTGGAACCTATGATGGCGGTGGAAGTCATTGTGCCCGATGAGTATTTAGGGGATGTAATGGGTGACCTGACATCCCGGCGCGGTCAGATCAAAGGAATGACACCGCGAAACGACGCTCAGGTCCTGTCAGGCTTTGTACCCCTGGCGGAAATGTTCGGCTACGCAACTGACTTGAGGTCTATCACCCAGGGACGGGCGGTTTTTACGATGCAGTTTGATCATTATGATCCTGTTCCCACCTCCGTCCAGGAGAAGATTTTGGAACGCATTCATGGAAAAATTTAGGAGTTTTTCTCATGGCAAAGAAAAAATTTGAAAGAACGAAGCCGCATGTAAACATCGGAACGAT
>LDZU01008794.1_pt1 | contig 11484 bp, 24 predicted proteins | sample 615531 | NCBI WGS metagenome assembly LDZU01 (sample SAMN03408293, study PRJNA278302) | terrestrial metagenome | isolation source: oil reservoir sample SB2 | place: USA: Alaska, North Slope, Schrader Bluff formation | collected 2011-09 | reverse complement strand
TTTATTGAAGTTTCATTTGGTATTGGTTTATATTGTTTTGACATTCTTTTTCCCTTTCTTTCTTATAATCTGAAGAATTTTCAATCCTACAATATTCAGGATAAAAATCCAGTTTACATCTTCCAATAACCCCATCCCTGTTTTTTGATACAATTATCTCTATCTCTTCAGGAGGTTCTCCACCCTTTCTGGGATTAACCTCTTCCTGTAATCGTTTTTTCCAATAGACAAATATAACCATGTTGGATTTTTCCTCTATAGCTCCACTATCTCTTAAATCACTTAATTTAGGAGCAGCAAGCTTATCATCTTCTTTCCTGCGTTTCAATTGACTTAAAACAAAAACCACCTTCCTATTTTCTAAGGCCATCGCCTGTAAATCTTTCATATTATTTGTTACCCTCTGGTAATCACTTAAACCCCTTTCCCGTGTGTCCATATTCTGTAGATGATCAACAAAAATAATATCAGGATTATATTTTTTAATTAAAAAATTAATATCAGAGGTATATAAAACCGTCCTAATATTAATTTTCCAAACATCTCCTAAGGCAATACTGGCCTGTCTAATTTTATCTTCTGTTTCTTTATCTATATTTCCTCTCCGAAATTCCATAATATTAGCATCAGTCCTATTCGATAATATTCTCCTGGCAGTCTCCAGTGGTGTCATCTCAGAACTACAATATAAAATATTCAGTCCCTGTTCAGCAAAATCAATAGCTAATTGTAAGGCCAGCATAGTTTTCCCTTGGGAAGTATATCCACCTATTACAATTGTTTCGCCATAATCAACACCACCAAGGTAATAATTAAGTTCCTCCAAGTTAAATTTATAGGCAACCCCTTCACTGGATCTCTTTAATGTAGCCAGAAACAATTCTTTTAAAGTTTGCTCATCTGCTTTTTTTTCTAATGGTGGATAATCAAGTATCTTTGCCGTCAGATCCTGAAATTCAATCTTACCCTCTTTATATTGCTCCAGAAGAATATATACTTCCCTCTGATAAGTTGTTTGCTTCAAGATGTTACAATAATCTATCGCTTTATAAGTTACCGGAACCGTATTCATCAAATCAGTAATATAAGATACTTCCACCTCGTTAAGTTTTTTCTTTTTGGTTAGAATATATTGAATGTTAACAAGATCAATATTCTTTTCTTCTTTAATAAGTGCTCTCATACCACTAAATATAATCTGGTGCTTTGTAATATAAAAATCTTTTACCGCAAGGTGCTCAATTCCAATGTGTGCGTCTTCTGGATCATTCAGCATAGCTCCCAGAATAGCTCTTTCCACTTCTATATTTTTAGGTATCATGTTTGTCATATTTTTCCCCTTTCTTTTTCCCATCTATACATAGCACTAAGATCAGTATTAATACCATGACCGAAGTTCGGCATTTCTTCTTCTTTTTTTTCTTCTTCTTTTACCGGTATAAAAAATTCTTCTTTTTCTTCTTTCTTATATAAATTCTTGTTTATGGCTCTCTGTTGGCTCTCTGTTGGCTCTCTGTTGGCACTTCTGTTGGCACTTCTGTTGGCACTTTTTTCGGTATTGGATTGATATAACTCGTAATTTACAATGGTTATAAGCAAAAATCTGTTGGTACTTCTATAGGTAATCATATTGTCTCCTTTTAGAGCAGTTAGGAAAGAATTTGTGCGTTTTTTATTCCAACCAAATAATTTACATAATTTTAGTTTTGAGGTAATAAGTTGACCCCTTTTAACTGGTATGTATTCATTTCTAAAATTTGCTACCCCATCTTTACTGTTAGCCTGTGAATACAAATAACTCCAGGCATAACCATCACACCAGGGCTTTCTTTCTGAAATCCAACTATTAAATTGCTCTCTCCATAATCGAACCCATCCCTTATTTTTTTTCATAAGGATTCCCTTCTATTTTTTCTTTCAGATCTTCTAACTCCTCGATTACTTCTCCCATCTGGATATAGTAAATCTGCAATATAGATTTTATGTATTTATGTTCTTTATCCTGGGCATAGTCTACCTTTGTTAATATGTTTTCTAAAGCTTTTTGCATCCCCTTTAAATCTTCAAGGTTATTCATTTTCTAATTACCTCTCTTGATCAACTTGATATAAAAATAGGAAAAGAAAAACGCTAACCAAGTGGGGAACTTGCCCCAGTGATAGAGCAAGCAAAAGTGGTTGATTAGCGTTCCTTTTCCTATAATTTTATTTCTTTTATTCATTATATTTACCACTTTTCCCCCCCCACTATTAAACATATACCACATTATCTTTCAATTGTCAAGGCCAACTTTTCTTTACACTTCTCCACGATATAATCATTTAAACTATGCCAGTCCGCACTACCTAAAATACCATAGCGTGGAGCGTGCTTTACTCCGTCGATGTAGCCTTGTGAATATCTCATAGCATCCATAATGTTTTCAGTTTCAAATTTTCGGTCAATTACTTTTCTAATATCGGTTAAAATCATACTACCCTTCCTATCTACTCCCTATAAAAGAATTCCCGCAATAATCGCATTGCAATCTTGTTGTCTCTGGAGCATTACAAAAGAAATCATGATTGATTTTATGACATTCTGGACATTCCCATTCAATTTCTATTGGTCTAACAATTTTTATTTTAATTTCCTCCATTTCATTATTATTATTCATTTGTTTTTCCTGTGGATCAGGTTCATCCTCTACTTCACACTTCCAGTTATCAACCCCGAAAGTCTCCAGAAATTCCGAGAAGTAATCAATTACATCTCTATATTGCTCTTCTGTTTTGGGTTGAATATAGTATTTAATTATCATTGTTTACCTCCTTAAATAATTCCTCCATATTTTCCTTCACACTTCATAAACTGTTACATGTGTGGACATTTGCTTGTCTGTATTTTCTGTTCCATGTAATTCCAGATAATATATTTCCCCATTCTTTAATTCCCTAATGAAGTTTCCAACATTAGGGTCATCCTCCGTCAGTATAATCATTATGGAATTTTTTTCCTTTGATGCTAAACCTTTTATGATTGAAGCCATGTTTTATCTCCTTCCTCTATCCTTTTTATTTTATCTACAAATTTATCCACTGCCCTATCAATGGTTATTCCCCATGCTCCTATTACACAAGTAAAACCCTTATCCCTTCCAAGTGCAGTTATTCTATAGCCTCCCCTTCTGCGTTGGTGTAATTTTATATCATAAAAGCCTGGATAAACTTGTTCTATTTTTTGCAAATAAATACCTTTCATTTATTTTCCCCCTCCCCAGGTGGTTCGGGCTCATCCTCTACTTCACATTTCCAGTTGTCTATCCCCCAGGCTTCCAGGAAGTCAGAAAAATAATCAATAATATCACGATATTGATCATCAGTTTTCGGTTGGATGTAATACTTAATTATCATTCTTTGCCTCCTTAAGTAATTCCTCCATATATTTTTTAATCTTCTTCTGTTCTTTGTCAAAATTGGTTAGAATTGTTAAAGTGGTAAGCATAAAATCTAATACCAAACAAGTTTCGGCATTCATATCACGACCTTCACGCCACAAATTTCCTGCCCAATTCTTATAATTTTCAGTTATCTTTTGTAGATGTTTTAGGTTACTTATCATTTTATTTCTCCTTATTTTTTACTGGTTCAATCGAAATATCTGTCCCAGGTCCTAAAATTCCTATTCCAGCTTTTTTATCTTCACAATATCTGGCTAAATTTGAAAAATGTTCTGCCAATTTTCTAAATGCATCGACAATATCTGTTGCATAAAATCTTGCTTTACCCTTTAATTCAAATTCTATTTCTTTTTTCTTCATTTCATTCCTCCCTTTTTGTAATATACTTTGCGAGCAAATTGTGATTATAATTATTCAATTCCGTAAAGTCTTTAAAATTAATTACCGCATATCTCTTAAGTGCGGTAATAAATCCTTCGGCAAACTTGAAAGCATCCTGAGGTGATTGCGATTCATAACTTTCTTCAATGTTCTTTTTAATTTCTTCGGCAATAATAAATATATCAGCCATTATTTTTTCTCCTTTATGATTTATTTGCAGTTCATATTTTTTATGTTCTATATTATTCGTATCTAAAAAATCTCCTATCATATCCATCACATCGCAATATTCTGCAAAAGATTTCGGTTGAATATCAAATCTAATAATCATCATCTACCTCCTTCCTCTTATTTTTTAATTGCTTCTGGAGTTCCTTCTTACAAAGATTGCAAGTATTTTCTTCTTTCTCTGCCTTACCCTTGTTTATAATAGGGCAAAGTTTCCCATTGACATAGATTTTCCATTCCATTTGGTTTCTCCTCCCCTTTTTCATATTCCTTCCATTCACAAACTTTATAATATCTTCTATTAACCCATTTTGCAAAATTTCTTAATTTCTGATTTTTCTTTTGGTTGTTATAAATCATTACAAATGGTTCTACACCATATCTCCTTAATTCTGTAAATCTATAAAAATCTTCTTCAAATGTAGTATTAAATCCACACAATATATATACCATTATTTTATACGGCTTAATATATTTTATTACAATTTCTAATCCCTCCTTAATATTTTTTTCATTTTTCATTAAATCCCAAGCAAAACGAATTTGTTTATAATATTTTATTTTTGATAACAAATTCGCATTTTCATCGTTGATTAATCTTAAATCTAATCCTTGATTAAAATCCATAATCCAACCCTTGCTGATATAATGTTTTAACTTTTCAATATGACTTGGTAATGCAAGGAAGTTATTATCGAGCAAAATTACAATATCTGATTTAGGATTTTTAAATTCTTTCACTTCTGCATGTTCCTTGATTTTTCCTTCTTTTTTAGGCACTATACAAAAAGGGCAATTATTAATACAGCCACGAGTGGTAAATCCTAAAGAATAATCAAGGTTGTAAAGAGAATAATCAGGTATTGTATGTTCTATTTCATCAGATAATTTAATTGTCAAATCTATTCCTGACCCTCCCATAATCATATCTGGCCGTAAATAACAATCATTAATAGTTTTTTTGGTAAATATTTTTGAGACATAAATCCGATCATAGGTTTTATACCATAATGGATTATAAAATTCCACCAAATCACCTTTTTGTTTATGGTATGATGATAGTTTCATCAGGGCTAAATTATGATATTTTGAATTCAAATCAAATAAACCTATTTTCATCAATTCTCTCCGCAAAAGTTCAAGATGAGGCAAGCTTTCCCTTGCCCCATCTTGCTTCTAAACTAAATTCTCTACGCACCTTCCTCCTTTTCCACAGCCTGAGCTCTTTTTTTGTCAGTTCCCCTGGCTTCTCTCTTTGCTCTTTCCCCTTCTATATTTTTCTCTTTATCACCTAACCACCAGCTTATAATTTCGCTGGCATCTGATTTAGTTGCTGTTTCCAGTTTTTTACCAAGTCTCAATTTCTCATACTCTGTTAGGAGATGACTATTTAAGATATTATTAGTTATTAATGTTTTTTGTTTATCTGTTATTTCATTCTCTTTTTTAGGTAAATTATTTTTATTACTATCATCCTCTTCAATAATTCCTGTATCTTCAATGTCTTGTGTAAATATTTCGCTGAGACTTGCTACAGTTAGGGCAGCATCAACCTGACTTCTTTTCTTTGCCATTTTCAATATAGTATTATCAATGTTAAATCCAGATTGATTAATAAATTTTTTCTCTTTGGAATTGCATGACCCTAACCCTTGAGTAATAGTAAAATCTCCTTTTTTAAGTGTGCATCTTACCTGATATTGAAAAAATCCTTCTTTCCAATCTCTGGTGGAATCTATAATTTCATAAGTAGATTGCAATCCCATTAGCATTAAAATTTTTTCTGCTCCAGGCTTAAACAGAGTAGGCTTAGAAGTGCCAGGAATAGTGCCATAATCTTTCCCATCCTGTAAATTTTCCTTAACTAATTTCTGAAATTGACCAATCTTTTGCATTGTGTTTTTAAATGCGGCCATATCGGTCTGCTCAATAATACTTAAACTATTTACTTCATTTACCATTTTATTTTCCTCCATTTTTATTTTTAATTAAATTATAAACTTCCGCTAACTTAATAAATATTTCCGTTTCTCTTTTAAGGTCAGTTAATTCCTTAACCTCAAATCCTTCAGTTTCGTCTCTCCCTATCCGGAGAACTATAAATCTTTCTGGGAATTGATTGTTTTCAATTAGCAAATTATTATATCCTCCCAGCTGATAAAAATATTCTTCGTAAATACTTTTACCAGTCTTGTAATCTACTAAAGTATATACTCCATCCAGCATACAATAATTATCTGGAGTTCCTCCATAGTGATATTTTTCGCTTACCAGAGGGGTCTCCAATAAGACAGGTTTTATTTCATGCCACTTCTCCCAATCTAAGTATTTCAAGAAGCAAGTTTCTGCTATATCGATTTGCTCTTTGGTATAAAGAGAAGTATCACACTCTACCCCCTTCAGGTGGCACATAATAAAATCATGTGCTAATGTGCCAATATCAGCCTTATCGTCCCGGCTTTTACGGTAGTCAATACCCTTTGTCCCTAAATCCCAAGCCCAGTGAATTAAGGCTGGCTTTGCCAGAATATTTAGTATCATTGTTACCGAAGGAACTTTTTCTCCAGAACTATCCTTATAAGCAGGATGAATCTTTATCTTTTTTCCATTTTTTTGAGTTATCATTATTTTTCTCCTTTTAATTCTTTCATATTAATTCTTCCCAATCATCACAAGTGTCAAACCAATCTACAGGTGTTGGATTTTTAGGGTCTTGCCAACATTGTCCCCACTGAGGTTCATACCATTTGCAATCTACACAATATTTATCCTCTGTATCCACCGGGTCTACATTGATTTTTACCATTTGATTTTACCTCCTTTCTTAGTATTTTTTGACTGAATTTACTCTTATTAATACATTTATCCCTTAATTTTTTTTGACCTTCAAATTGTCCCGTTAGTTTGAACTTTTTTTTGAAATTTCCCCACAAGTTTGCATGTTTTTTTTCATTCGATTAGCCCGTGAAATTTTTGTTTGTGTCGAAAGAATCGGATGAATTTTTAGCCACCTCATCAATTGATTTTTCTCTTCTTTATCGGGGTCGAGACCTACCATACCTCCCGTAACAACCATGTCTCTGTTGAGCATATCAAAAGTAAAATATTTATTTATATCTTTTGTTTTCTTGACAATCTTCTTCTGGGTCTTTACAAATTGTGGTTTTTTGTGATTTCTTTCACCTCGTCTACCATCTTTGTTTGCTACCCCCCATAAAGAATATTTTTTCTACTATAAAAAATATTGTCTCAAATACTTTCCATCTGGGAAACAAAATATAGAGTAATATCACTGACACAATAGTAAAGTAACTTACCTTTAACATTTTTACCCCCTATTCTTTTAAAGTTTTTTCTAACTGATCCGCAACTTCATCAATCACCTGAAGCATAGTTTTTTCTTGCTCCAGAGCATACCGCTTAATCTTTTTCCAAGATTGCTTAGTAATCTTAACACACTTGAAATCCTCATTATTCATGGTTCTCATGGCTTTTACCTCCCTTCTGATTATTTTTTTCTACTAATGCTATTATCAGTATAAACCTTTTTTTCTATTTGTCAATACTTTTTTTTCTCAACTTGAAAAATATTTTTTTGAGGGGAGGGGCAGGGGCAAAACCCGTAATGGGAAAAATCCCCTGCCTTAGGAGGTAGAAAACTGGATATTGACGGCTTCCAGTAGCCGGGGAGAATTCTTACATGAAAATTTTATACTCAGGTTCTGGAAATTGCTCCTTCAATTTCTTTTCAATATCTAATTCCCTTCTTAAATCAATCAATTTTGTAAACATATCCAATCTAACTGACTCTAAATATTTTTTGTATCGTTTTTGGTCTATATATTGCTTGTATTTAGTGTGATAATCTTCATCATATAAACCAATAGTTTTGAATATCTTTGTCCAAAATGGTTCTACAAAAGTTTTCTCATACCATCTTATTACTCTTTGGCTTTGTCCAAATGAACAAAAATATCCACTTTGTTGAAAAAACCAACAAATATCTCTATCAATCCACCGGCAACATTTAGGAACAATTCTTTACTAAATGGGATCTTTTTTACAGCTGTCATATTTACACCTCCTTTCCGTTCAGTGTGTTTTTTCGCATTCTTCAGAAATACTTCAGAATATTAGATTTAACCTAATATATGGTTCACACTTAATTGGAGTATCTCCAATTATTATATCATTTTCTAATACACCATAGTTAGCAAAATTGTTAACTTTGGTGTATATCAATGTTCACCTGATTACTATAGTTCACTGATTATTTAACATTAAATTTTAAATCTGTCGGATAAATTATATACACTTATCGATAAATGTTTAGAAATTATGCGTAGTCCATTCCTACTACAATTGTAGTCAATTTAATATTTTAGTCAATCGTCTATTATTTTAGCTAAACAACCTTTCCAGGCAGGTATACCCATACTTTCACTCATTCTAAAATTAGCTAAAGGGTCATTACCAGGGTTGTAATCTCTATTTTTAGAGGAATGTATTTCGCCCATTCTTTCTAATAATTTATAGAATTCTGGGTGTCCAGCTTTTGTGTCCATTTTTGCCTCCTTTTTGACAATACAATTTTTTATATTTCAAGTTCTTTACGGCCTTGCCCACCCCTACCGTATCAGCCTCTCTGGCTACCCTATTATATAGCACAAAGCCATATAATCACTGACATCTTATTAATTCTAATACTTTACAATCTTGGATAATTTTGGTAAATCACTACTGCTTTTCTAATTTCTGGTATTTGAGTTATGTCTTTCAGTTTATCCCCAAAAAATATTAATGCTTTTAATTCCCCTTCTTTTACAATCTTGAAGGCCGCAACCTCTCGATTCATCATGTTTTGTTTGCTAACATTAAAACTTTCTGTTTCTATTATATCGCAATCAAATGGAAATACAATATCAAAATAATGTTGAACAAATTTGTCATAGACCTTACCAGCATTACTTTGGTAAGGCGCATCATTCCAATCATCGCCCCACTGTTCGCCGTTTTCCCCAAGATACAATCTAACCAAATTACCCTTTCTTTCAAAATCAATCACTTCTAAATTATCATTTATCATTTTTACCTCCTTTTTAGTTTCAGCAATCTCTGAAACTATATAAAATAATGAAACAGTATATTCATTTTTCCAAAAATTCCTCCAAACTCGGGTAGACCGAAATTTCATGCCTGTTAGCACATAACACTGCTGCGGGCACACCGATTACCCCTGGCTCAAACCAACGCTTACTATATCCATCATCTTGTTGAAAGCTACCCACTTGAATTAGACACTTCCGCTGTCCATAAGCATAAAACCATTGTATAGCGGGAGTATGATAATGCCCCCCTACTATAATATCAGCATCTGGAGAATACCACTTTAATTGACGATTTTGTCCGTGAGTAGGATTGTAGATTGAATGCCCCCTATAGGAATGTGATAATTCAATGATATATTTCTGGTCTCCGATTATAATATTTAGCCTACCCTTACCATTAAAGAATACAAAATGTTCGCCTAATAATTCCTTCACTGGAGATTGCCCAAATATTTTTTCATCGAACTCATTGTCATGGTTACCCCAACAACTGGCCAGCCACTTCTTGCTATTTACAAATTCCTGACAAATAGATTTTAAAATAACTAATTGTTCTTTCGGTGAGGCGATTTGTGATAAGACTGGTTGTAAGGAATAAAAACTTTTAAAATCATTAATCAGGTCTCCTACTGTTACCATGTAGACATCAGGAGTATTTAATATCATTTCAATATTTTTCTGAAATTCCTGATATGAGACTGACAAACTTCCAAGATGCCAGTCCCCAGAAAATACAATAATATTCTTTTTAACTGGAAGTTCTATAGTAGCTTCATCTTGCGAAACAGAAGTTTTTTGGTGTAAATCTTTATGCTCAATTAGATTATCCAGCCAATCTCGCCAGTTTACTTTTTCAGGTGTTTTCTTATCAAAGAACAGTGGATATTCTTCGCTTGGTGTATTAATAAAATGACGATTACATTCTTTACATTTATATCTCTGCTTTTCTCCATACGCTCCTTTTTTAAATCCTTTTTTTATGATATTTTTTGACTTGCAATAAGGACATTGTAGATTACTCATTTTCCCCCCCCTTTTTTCTTTCTATTTTACAAAACATTATTTTGAATGTCAAATTCACTTCACCAGAACAGCGGGTATCCGATTTACTTGGTCAATCAACTTATAAACTTTTTCAAGATAAGACCAGTCTGTTGCCCAGCCTGCCTTCCATAATTCATAAACAAATTGCTTTGGACTATCAAGATAGTTTAGTGCTTCTTTATATCTTGGAGTAGAAGAAATTAATTTGACATAATCATTAAAACTACCTTCATAATTAAAGTAAGCCCTGAAGTGTGCTTTTACTAAAACATATTCTTTTGCTTTTGCATCCCATTCCCGTGTCCAGCATTCCACACATCCATTTTCCCCCATTCCTTTAATGCCAAATAAATTGAAAGAATCTTTATTAGAATGTATATCTCGTGGCGTTCTCTGCCCATAAGATGATTCCAGTATTGCCTGGGCAGTCATTGCGGAGGCTGGAAAATTACTAATTTTCTTAACTTTATAACTTTGCCTTAATGTTTTGATTGTCCACTGATATTGACTAATATTCATTTCATTTCTCCTACCAAAAAATGTAAGGATTTTCTGGTAATACGCCAGTAATACTCCTGACTATTCATCATAATTTTCCCCTGCCAGGAAGTTCTATTAGGATTGTGTTTTATGGCTTCTTTTATAGCTTCTATCAAAATGATAACTTCTGTCCGTTCCTCTTCCATTAATTAGGCCTCTTATTGTTAATATTTCTAATTTCATTCTTTAAATCGTTTATTCCCAGCGTAAAACTTTGCAAGGTTTTATCAAGCTCTTTAGTATTTTTGCTGTCCTCTTCTACGATAGATGCTAATTTCTCAATACACACTGTCATTGCAAATAATTTAGGTTCAATCCTCACTAACAAGTAAACTGCAACTGCTATCGGGAAGCCCACGGTTGAAATTGCCTGTAATATTTCTTCCATTATGCTATCTCCTTTCTATGTTTAAGTTGTTCGATTGTTAACAATAATTCATCTCCACCATGATTTTTATCTATTACCCACAACAAATCACCTGTTATAGGGTGTCTTGCTACTACCTTGATAAGCTCGTGATTGTCATCTTTAGGACAGAACTTTGAGACAATCTCACCAATACCTTGGTAGCCATTTGTCATCCCTAAAAACTGCTGGTTAGAAAAACATTTCCAGGGACTTTCAGGAGTTTCCTTAAATATTGTGATAGCATGCCCAAGATTTTTCCACTGATAAGAATTACTAACACTATTCCAATAACGCTTTTTCCAGTAAATTTCAAGCCATTTGACTAACCATAGCTT
>LDZU01003999.1_pt1 | contig 11507 bp, 12 predicted proteins | sample 615531 | NCBI WGS metagenome assembly LDZU01 (sample SAMN03408293, study PRJNA278302) | terrestrial metagenome | isolation source: oil reservoir sample SB2 | place: USA: Alaska, North Slope, Schrader Bluff formation | collected 2011-09 | reverse complement strand
GCTTCTCCGGTATACGACCAGCGGCGATGTAACGGAGGATTACAATCAGGTAGTGGGGTATGCAGCGATAGCGGTGGTGTAATTTGGCAACCTGGAGCGCGCCGGGCAAGGTCTTCCTGTTCGGTGAGCATGCGGTGGTCTACGGGAAGCCGGCGATCGCGATGGCGATCAAGCCCCGTGTCTTCGTCACGGTGAGGAAGTCCCGGAACCCGACGCGCCCGAAATCGCCATACATCAACGAGTGTTTCAGGGTGATGGGCGTCCGAGGCAGCGTCTATGTCCGCTCGCAACTCCAGAGTTCGTCAGGGCTCGGGTCATCGGCCGCTGTGACCGTGGCAACGCTCTCTGCCATCAACGATGAGTTCAACCTGGGGTATAGCCGCGAGTATATCGCTGAGACTGCGTTTGCCATCGAGAAAAAAGTTCAGAAGGGCCGGGCAAGCCCAACCGACACCTACGTCTCGGCAAACGGGGGGATGGTCCTGATCACGGGTGAGTCCAAACGTAGACTGCCCCCGGAGAACCTCCACCTTGTTGTGGGAAACACCATGGTGCCCCACAGCACCGCAAAGATGGTGGAGCAGGTCGCGAACCTGCGGCAGCACCATCCCACAATAGCAAACCCGATACTGGACGCAATCGGGGAGTTGACGCTTGCTGCCATTCACGAGATGAGCAACCCGAAGGAACTCGGGCAGTACATGGATATGAACCATGCGCTCCTGGAGGCGCTCGGTGTGGGTCACCCGGCAAGCAGCCGGCTTGTCCTGGCGGCAAGGGCGAGCGGGGCTTACGGGGCCAAGATCACCGGGGCTGGAGGCGGGGGATCAATCATCGCCCTCTGTCCCAGACGTGCAAAGAACCGGGTTGCCGGGGCGATCGAGGCCTGTGAGGGAAGGGCGATAATCACAACCATAGACACCGACGGTGCGAGAGAAGAGAAGAATGACTGAGAGAGTGGTACTGAAACTGGGCGGGAGCGTTATCACCGACAAATCGGGGGGCTGCACCATCGATCACGCCCGGCTGCGCGAGATTGCAGAAGTTCTCGCCGCACACCGGGAGATTGCGCTCGTCCTGGTCCACGGTGCGGGCTCCTGCGGCCACCCGGAGGCCCGGCGCTACCGGGTCGATGAGGGGCTCGGCCGGGATAACCTGCCCGGGGTCTACCACACACATGCCGCGGTCTCGCGGCTGAACGCCGCGGTCGTCGAGGCCCTGCGGGAGGCAGGGATCGAGGCGATCGGCATCCATCCCCTCTGCCTGGCACTCGCAGAGGACGGCCGTCTGGTCTCGTTTGAGACCCGCCAGATCGCCGGGATGACGGATCACGGTATCGTGCCCGTGCTGCACGGCGACGTCGTGATGGACACCCGGCGGGGTTCGTGCATTGTCTCGGGCGACCAGGTGGTGGCTAGGCTTGCCTTCGCTCTCGGGAGCAGGCGCGTTGGGCTTGCAACGGATGTTGCCGGTGTGCTCAGAGGAGGATCCGTTATCCCCCGCATCGACCGGGAGATCCTGGAATCGCTCGATGTAGGCGGATCGGCAAAGACCGACGTGACCGGGGGCATGCGGGGCAAGATCGCTGAACTCCTGATACTGGCCGATGCCGGTATCGACTCAGAGATCTTCCATGTCTCGCAGATCGGCCGGTTCCTGGACGGAACAGATCACGGCGGGACAGTAATAACCAGAAAGGAGTAAAAAATGAGAAGGGATACCGCCACATCCTCACGGAAACGCGATCACCTGGAGATATGCTATGAGCAGCCTGTTGAGGCAGGTGATGCAGGATTCGGGGATGTGCGGCTTGTTCATAATGCCATCCCTGAGTGCGACATGGATGCGATCGATCTAAAAACACGGTTTCTCGACGCAAAACTCGATTCCCCCCTCTTCATTGCAGCAATGACCGGAGGACACCCGGACACCCTGGAGGTGAACCGGCGGCTGGCACGTGCCGCCGAACGGTATAACCTGGGTATGGGTGTCGGTTCTCAGCGAGCGGCACTGGAAAATCCGGAACTTGAAGGGAGTTTCACCGTCGTGCGGGAGGAGGCGCCCCACGCGTTCCTCTGCGCCAACCTCGGGATCATCCAGCTGCGCGACCACGGCATCGAATGGGCGGAAAGGGCGGTTGAGATGATCGATGCGCAGGCGATCGCGATCCACGTCAACCTGCTCCAGGAGGCAATCCAGCCCGAAGGCGATCACAGCGCTGTCGGGTGCCTGGAGGCGTTGCGCGGCCTCTGTGAAGAGTTCTCCCGTCCGGTCATAGTGAAGGAGACGGGTTCCGGCATATCGGCCGAAACCGCAAGGAAGATCTTTGGGGCCGGAGCAAACGCCATCGATATCGGCGGCTACGGAGGCACGTCGTGGGCGAAGATCGAACGCCTGCGGGCAACCGCCCCTGAACTCGCTGAACTCGGGGAGGCGTTCCTCTCCTGGGGGATACCGACGGTGGTAAGCCTATGCGAGGTGCGGAGAGCAGGAGGCCCGACCATCGCGACAGGGGGGTTGCGTTCGGGGATCGATATTGCAAAATCCCTTGCTCTCGGGGCGGACCTCGGGGGTATGGCATTGCCCCTCCTGAAACCGGCGATGGAGAGTGAAGAAGCCCTATCTGCAACCATCGAGGGGATACATCGCCACCTTCGCGTGGCGATGTTCCTGACGGGGTCCCTAACGGTAGCGGATCTCCGGCACACCAGGACGTATATCACCGGCCTGACCAGGCAGATGATTGAATCAAACGACAAAACAAAAGATCCTGCAAGGAGGCTACATGGATATTGAGATCATAACAGTTGGCGGTTTTAACGAGGTCGGTAGAAATATGACCGCCGTCCGCTGCGGAAAAGAGATTGTCATCTTTGATATGGGGCTGCGCCTCGACCAGGTGATGATCCATGAGGATGCTGATATCGAGAATATGCATTCCCTGGACCTCATCGAGATGAAGGCCATCCCGGATGACACCATCATGAACACGGTCGAAGGGAGTGTAAAGGCGATCGTCTGTTCGCACGGGCACCTGGACCACATCGGTGCGGTACCAAAACTGGCACACCGCTACGACGCCCCGATAATCAGCACACCCTACACCACGGAACTGATAAGGCAGCAGATCGCCGGCGAACAGAAGTTCGGCGTGAACAACAAACTGTTTGCAACATCGCAGATAAAGGACGCTGCCCGAGCGAGAAGATCGCAAGGGACCTCGTCCGGGATACCATCACGAGTTACGAGGATGACAGGAGCGCGCTGATCGTCTCGACCTTCTCCTCCCACATCTCCCGTATCAAGACCATTGCGGAGTGCGCCCACGAGATCGGGAGAAAACCGGTTCTCCTCGGGCGTTCGATGGAACGCTACGCCACAGCAGCTGAACAGTTAAAACTGGTCGGGTTCCCTGAGTCCCTCTCGATATTCGGCAACCGGCGGACGGTCGACCGGACGCTTCGACGGATCATAAAGACCGGAAAGGACAAGTTTGTCCCGATCGTCACGGGTCACCAGGGTGAGACAGGCGCCATCCTGACACGGATGGTGATGGGCGATACCCCGTTCAAGCTGGAGAAGGGAGACAAGGTCCTCTTCTCGGCCAGGGTGATCCCGAACCCGATGAACCGGGGGCAGCGTTACCTGATCGAGGCCCGCGCCAGGATGGCAGGGGCCCGGATCTTTGACGATCTACACGTCTCCGGCCATGCTTACCGTGAGGATCACTATGAGTTCGTCCACCTCCTCAACCCGCAGCACATCATCCCGTCACACGGCGACATCGACATGACCGGCGAGTACGCGAACTTCGCGGAGGAAGTCGGGTATACGCTTGGAAACGACCTCCACCTCCTCCGGAATGGGAGCAGACTGCTGATAAAGTAGGAGATAATGCATGACGACGCTTGAAGACTACCTGGAGATGAACGCTGACCGGATCGACCGGATGCTCCACCGCTACTTCGGGAACGTCCACGGCGACCTCTTCCGGGCGAGCGCCCACCTGCTGCTTGCAGGAGGGAAACGGCTTCGCCCGGCGGTCACCCTTCTTGCCGCGGACGCTATCCAGAGGGGGTCGTCGGATGACCTGATCCTGGCGGCGCTCTCGCTCGAGCTGACCCACAACTTCACCCTCATCCATGACGATATCATGGACGGTGACACCGCCCGGCGCGGTGTTCCGACGGTGCATACCCTCTGGGACGAACCGACGGCGATCCTTGCGGGGGATGTCCTCTACGCAAAGGCGTTCGAGTTCATCTGTCTTGCGGAGGGGCCAGATGCTGCAAAAATCCGGGCGGTGAAGATGCTTGCCCGGACGTGTGCCGAGATCTGCGAGGGGCAGAGCATGGATATGGAGTTTGAGAGGCGGGAGGACGTCTCAGAACTTGAGTACCTGGAGATGGTCAGTAAAAAGACCGGTGCCCTTTATGGAGCGGCCGCAGCAATCGGCGGTCTTCTTGCGGGTGCAAACCCCGTCCAGACAGATGCACTCTATCAGTTCGGGATAAACAGCGGTATCGCGTTCCAGATCCAGGATGACCTGATCGATCTCCTTGCAAACACCGAAGAGAGCGGGAAGGACCGGGCGTCGGACATCAGGGAGGGGAAGCAGACGCTGATCGCTATCCGGGCGCGCGAGAAGGGGATCGACCTTGCCCCATACAGGAGACCGCTCTCCGCTGCGGAGATCGAGGGTCTGGTCACCATCCTCCAGGATGCCGGTGTCATCGAGGAGGTCCGGGCGGTTGCCCTGGAGCGGGCGGGGGTTGCAAAAGAGGCGCTCTCGGTCATCCCGGAATCGGTGGAGAAACAGTTGCTCGGCGAGATCGCCGATTTCTTTGTCAACAGAGGTAACTGATACCATGACGGAGACCGATATTGAGCACCTGCTCTTTGTCTACGCGCTGCAGAACGCGGTGAAGCACGACAGCACCCCAAAGACCGGGACGGTGATCGGGACGCTTCTAGGGAGGCACCCGGAGTTCCGGAGCAGCGCCCGGGAGATAGGGGCGATTGCCTCAAAGGTGGTCGCGGAGGTGGCAGGGATGAGTTCATCGGAACGCAGGGTGAGGCTTGAAGAACTCGCGCCCGAACTCCTGGCCGAACTCGATGCGGAGCACGAGCACACCCGGGAACTTCCACCGCTCGAGGATGCGGAGAAAGGTGTGGTGATGCGGTTTGCCCCGAACCCGAGCGGACCGCTCCATCTCGGGCACGCCCGCGCTTCCATCTTAAACGACTACTATGTCCGGCGACACGGGGGACGCTACATCCTGCGCATCGAGGACACCGACCCGAGGAGGGTCGATCCGGCGGCATACGCGATGGTGCTTGAGGACGTTGAGTGGCTGGGGCTCGGGATCACCGATATCGTCTACCAGAGCGATCGGCTCGATGTGTACTGATGAACTTCTCTGTCGCGGTGGACGACCACCTGCTCGGGATCACCCATGTCGTCCGCGGGAAGGACCATATCGCAAACACCCAGCGGCAGCGCTACATCTTCGGTTATTTTGGATGGAGACCCCCGGTCTACCGCCACTACGGCCGAATGGGTATCTCGGGTGTTGTCCTCTCAACGTCGGGGATGCGCGAGGGGATCCGGAACGGGACATACACAGGCTGGGACGATATACATCTCGGGACGCTGCGGGCGATTGCACGCCGGGGGATCGAGCCGGAAGCCGTCCGGAACGCCATGATCGATATCGGGATGGGGGAGACCGATATATCGTTCTCCTGGGAGAACCTGTATGCCAGAAACAGGGAGATCGTCGACCCGAAGGCGAACCGCTACTTCTTTGTGCCTGACCCTGTCGAGGTCAGCATCGAGGGGGCGCCGCGCCGTGAGGCTCACGCGCTCCTGCACCCGAATGACCCTGCAAGGGGGGTGCGCACCCATATCACCGATGGCAGGGTGCTTCTCCCGCGGAGGGATATCGAGGGGCAGGGTCTGATCAGGTTAAAGGACCTCTATAACGTCTGGGTCGACCGGGAAGGTGATACGCTGCGGGTATCCTACGCTGGCGACTCGCTTGATGAGGCCCGGCAGGTAAAAGCGCCGATCATCCAGTGGGTCCCGGTTGATGCAAACCTGCCCTGCACCCTCCTCCGGCAGGAGGGGGACATGGAGGGGTTCTGCGAGCCTATGGTAGTCGGCGAGGTGGGAGGGGTCGTCCAGTTCGAGAGGATCGGGTTTGCCCGGATAGACTCGGTGAATGGCGGCAGCGTGACCGCGTATTTTGCGCACCGGTGACGCGGGATCGCAGAACCCCTCATCTGCAGAACTTTTTTTAGAGGAGCGGCCGGCGTAACCCATTAATAACAAAATGTTGAAGATCATACACAGCGGCTGCACCATGAAACGAAACACGTTCTACCTTCTTGCCGGTATCGTTGCGCTCGCGGAGGTCGGCATATTCTGGCTCTCGGTGAGGCTTGAGAACCCGATCCCGATCCAGGTTGCCTTCGTCCTCGGCGTTATCCTGCTTTATCTGGCACGGCGGAGGGTCGAAGAGACGATAGAGGACGAACGGACGGCAATGATTACGCAGAAGGCAGCGCTGCGGACGCTTGAGGTCTCCTGGGTGATCTTTTTTGTTCTCAGCCTCGGAAGCGCGGTCATCGCGTTCTCAAGGCCGCTGGGGCTTCGACCCCCACGTCCAGGGCCCGAGGAGGTGTTTCCCACCGAAGCACTCGAACTCCCGGTTTTTGGCGGTTTTGCCATCTTCCAGATGACCCTGCTCTGCCTGATGATCTTTTTATACGTCGGATTCCGGGTCTACTATGCCCGCAAGTATGGAGAATGGGATACCGATGAAGAACAGGATTAAGGTCTACCGGGCGATGCACAACCTGACCCAGGAAGCGCTCGCAAATGCGGTTGGGGTCACCCGGCAGACCATCCTGGCCATCGAGAAGGGGAAATACGACCCCTCCCTCGAACTTGCCTTCAAGATCGCGCGATACTTTGGGGCACCTATCGAGGAGATCTTCCTCTACGACGAACCGGTATAGGGTGCCTGATCCGGCATAAATGGCGCAATTTCGCGCAGAATCCCCTCTTCCGGCATCAAGATTCCCGGTGAGCAGGGGCCGTCTTCTTCTTTCGGCACGCCTCACACCGTGCAGGAGTAGTAACATTTTTATAACAAAAAGTACAACATACCATACGTGGCGGGGTGAGACCGCTGCCATGAGCACCGGACCCCCGCCCAAGCAGAACGGAGGTGGATGACCAGGAAGAGACCGGGCCATACCGGGGTGGCACCATCCCCTCCGGGATGACCGGCGGCGATAGCGACTGACCGATGACGCGGTTCAGATGGAATACGGCGATACGTAATCTCCGCCGCAACCTTTTCCGGGACGATAAAGAAAAGCAGAATGAGGCGCTCCCGGAAAAAGAGTGTGCTGAAACACTGACCGGCGGCAACCACCACATCAGAATACCGGCCAGACGGCGGCAGCACACAAGATTCCCGTCACCGCTCTCCGATGGCAACGACGAGGATTCCTGTCGGGCGGCAGCAGGACCAATACCCCTGCGGGGGAAAGAAGGGACCTGTCATGCTATACCACCATAGGCAGACCCGCAAGCCTGCTGTCCGCCCCCAAACCCACCTCCTCCGTCCTTTCGGGACGTTATGCGAGTAAGACCCCCCACATGGGGTTTCGTGAGATCCTTTCCCCTCTGCCGGGAACACTCACGATGAATCGGCCGCACTCGAGTTTATGACGCGGGTGCCGGCGGTTCAACCGCAAAACCGCAACCCCGAGATATGGGTATCAATTGACACACCTGTTTTCTCTGTGCCATGGATTCGTGGCACGCTGTTTAACAACCCCTTGCACCCAAACACCCTGACTTTTAGTAAAGTATATATAACAATATGTAAAACATTATTAACAAAAACCGGATCGCCTTTTTCTCCCTCATACAGGCTGAACGGGCGGCAACTAAACAAAGAAACTCTTAGCGAGTGAAAGAGCCATGACCACAACCAGAATGATACCGGGGCGGGACCGATGAGGCGCAACCTCTGCGTCCTGCTCCTGTTCGCACTGCTCGTTGGTGTCGCCAGCGCGGCCGAGACCACACCGGCGGAACAGATCGCGGTCACCAGTGTCACCCTCGACCCTGAAACCCTCATGCGCGGGGATACGGGGACAGTGACGGTCGAGATACAGAACACCGGGGATGCCGGCGTCGCCATCAGCAGGGCGGAACTCTACTCCAGCGGGGTTGTCGTTGTAAACGACAGGACATACGACTCTGTGGGCACACTTGGCCCGGGGAATACCATCTCGTTTACCTTCACCGTGCGGGCCGATGCTGAGGATGGGATATACTATCCTGTCTTCTACCTTGACCTCAGGGACGGCGGAAGCGTCCGCTACTCCATCCCGGTGACTGTTGAGAGCACCGGGATCCGGGTCAACGTGATCGACGCTCCGGAGACATTCCCGGCAAACAGTGAGGACACCATCGTCCTCTCGGTCGGGAACCCCCGCGGGAGCAGTGTGAGCGGTGTTACCATAACCCCGGCCGGGGAGGGGGTCAGGACAACCGAGACGGCCGTCTTCCTGGGCGCTCTTGCACCGGATGAAGCGAAGACCGCCACATTCAGTGTCGTGGCGTCACAGTCGACAGAACTCACCTTCGATCTCTCCTACCGGAACGGGATCAACGAGCACCACACAACCCTGGCCATACCCATAGAGATCGGCGACCGTGTGGTCGAACCGGAGATGGTGGTCAACAACATCGAGGTTACCGGGAGCGGCAGCACGATCACCCTGAGCGGCGACGTTACCAACGCCGGGCTCAAAGACGCCTACGCCGTCAAGGTCACCGTCGATGATCCGGCGACCGCGGCCGACCCCTACCCGGTCTACGTTGTCGGCGGGCTTGAGCCCGATGACTTCTCGAGTTTTGAGGTGACGTGCACCGTGCCGCAGGGTGCATCCTCCGTTCCGCTCCTCGTCCAGTACAGGGATGAGGACGGCAAAACCTACAGCACAACCGTGAGCGTCTCCCTCTCGGGTGCGGGCCAGGCGCTGCAGTCTGACACAGGTAGCGAGAACCCGGGCAGCATGAGCGCTGCCCCTGCAAGAGGTGGCATGGGTGCGGCCGGGTCATTTGGCAGCGGGTTTGCAAAGATCCCGGTCACCGGGATCGTGCTTGTGATCGCTGTGATCGCCGTCGGCACCGTGGCGTGGCGGAAGGGATACCTAAGGAAGGTCCATGACCGGTTCCGCAGGTAGTCGCCCGGGGGTGTAGAAGCATGAGCAGGCCGGTTATCGAGTTAAACGAACTCAGAAAGGTCTACACCCTCCCTTCGGGCGACGTCACGGCGCTAAACGGGGTGGACCTCAGGATCGATGAGGGGGAGTTTGTCGTGATCATGGGGCCGTCGGGGTCGGGGAAATCGACCATCCTCAACCAGATCGGGTGTCTCGACCGCCCGACATCGGGCGACCTCTTCCTTGCTGGAAAGAACACAAGGGAGATGGATGACCATGACCTGACCAATCTCCGGTTGACATCCATCGGCTACATCTTCCAGAAGTTCAACCTCATCCCCCTGCTTACCGCTTACGAGAACGTCGAGTACCCCTACATCATGAAAAACCGCAAACCCGACGATAAAGGGAGGGTCCGGCATCTTCTCACCATGGTCGGGATAGATGAGGCGCTATCGGCGCATAAACCTGGAGAACTCTCCGGAGGGCAGCAGCAGCGGGTCGCTATCGCCCGTGCGCTCGTCAACGACCCGGCGATTCTCCTCTGCGACGAGCCTACGGGGAACCTGGACTCGCAGACGAGCATCCAGATCATGGAGATCCTGGCAGACCTCCACCTGAGGGGGCGGACGATCGTTATGGTGACACATAACCCGGAGACCGCCGCATACGCCGACCGAACAATCACGATAAGGGACGGGAGGATCGCATGATAAAAAAAGACATCATCCTCACGCTCGCAGCAAGGAACGTCCGGCTCCACTTTATGCGGTCGGTGCTTGCCGCTCTTGGCATAGTCATCGGTGTCGTTGCTATCGCCTCGATCGGGATGGTGGGGGCGAACATGACGCTCTCGGTCACGGAAGAACTCTCCGATATGGCAAACAAACTCAGCGTCACCCCCTACCGTGGTGGCGGCGGTATGATGGGAGGAGGGCCTGGCGGCGGGGAAGACGAGGACGATGAGGACGTGATCACCGATGACGAGTTCCGTGATATAGAGCGCATCGTCGCGAAATACGGGACCGCTTATGCCCTGATGTCGGAGTCCGATCAGATCGAGGCGGGGTCGGAGACCGGACGGGCAACCATCTACGGGCTCGACCCGGATATCATCCACGAGACACTGGTTGTCGAGACGGGAAAGTTTCCAGAGAGCACGTCCTCGGTGGTCGTGGGCCCGACGCTTGCCGAGCGGCTTGACCTGAAGGTAGGGAGCAAGATTAAGATAGGCGACCCTGACGAGGGGCCAACCGCGACCGTCAGGGTCGTCGGCATCCTGGAAGAGCGTGGGATGTCAATGGATCTCTCCACAGATATGGCTATTGTCGGTTCGCAGAAACTCTTCACCGGGATCTACGGCGGTGAGGGCGAGTATGATCAGGTCAACATAGTGGTTGATGATATCAACAACGTCGATGCTGTCAGGACCGCGATCGAAGATGAACTCAACCGCAAGGAGGATACGGTCACCGTCCAGGACAGCAGCCGCATGATGGAGAGCGTAACCTCGACACTCTCCACGATGACAACGTTCGTGATGGCGATCGCGGGGATCTCGCTCCTTGTGGCAGCGGTCTCGATCTTCAACGTCATGATGATGTCGGTGAACGAACGGGTGCGCGAGATCGGTATCCTGAGGGCGATCGGAACGCAGCGGGGCGAGGTCCTGCGGATGTTTGTCTACGAGGCCGGGATCCTTGGTATCGTCGGCGCGGTCATCGGTGCGATCGCAAGCCTTGTCATCGGCTACATCGTCGTCTTCGGGATGGTCGGCACCGCCGATTACTTCTTCGCAATGGATAGCCTCATCTACGTCCCGATGGCGATGGCCATAGGTGCAGGGATCTGCCTGATCACCGGGGCCTACCCGGCATGGCAGGCCTCGAAACTCGACCCGATCGAGGCGCTGCGGGCAGAATAAAGCCCATGATCATCGGCGAATGTTCAGGGCTGGTTTTCCCGCCGGGGAAAAACCCCTGAACCGTTACGCCATGGGTGGGCTCCCCGTGGCAAAGGACGCTCTCAGGGATCCATTCAGGCAATTCCCGGCGGCGTCCCGCAATCAATAAGACCGACGGGAAGAAGAGGTACCTGGTTATTATGGCAGACAGGATTCTTGTTGCCTACGCCACCCGATACGGGTCGACTGCCGGGGTGGCAGAGGCGATCGGTGATGAACTCAGCAAGGCCGGTGAGCAGGTCGACGTCCTGCCGGTGAACGAGATCCGCGACCCTTCCCCTTACCGGGCGGC
>LDZU01009898.1_pt1 | contig 11558 bp, 8 predicted proteins | sample 615531 | NCBI WGS metagenome assembly LDZU01 (sample SAMN03408293, study PRJNA278302) | terrestrial metagenome | isolation source: oil reservoir sample SB2 | place: USA: Alaska, North Slope, Schrader Bluff formation | collected 2011-09 | reverse complement strand
GCTGTGAGATTTTGCTGATCTGAAGATGGGGTTATACGAGAGATGGAATATATGATTTCGTTTAGGTAGCACCCCCCACCCCGGGGGTAAAATACACCGAAATGCGACACAAAGCAAGATAATATTATTAATCATATATTTGTATAATGATGAATGATGATCCCGCACTTCAGTTTGTAGGAATCAGAACATAAGATGAATTTTATTAGAGATTAGAAAGAAACATTACAATTTGCCGCCTTGCCACAAGTCCATATCACGCATGGTTTTCTGAATATCCATAATGATTTCGGTTGTTCTTTTTTCCCACACGGGAGCCAAAAGAAAGGAACCTGGTGATTCGGCAAAAAGCCGCTGAAAAATGATCTTTGTGTTGATTCGGGAAATAAACTCGGTAACCAATTCAAGATATTCCCTGTATTCAAAGAGATGGAAAGGATGTTTGATGTATTCTTTTTCAAGCCGTGCCCCACGAATGATCTGGAGGTGATGTAGTTTCAGAAAACGGATATTCCAACGATTAATCTCCCGGGTCATGGCCAACATTTCTTCTCTTGTTTCAGTGGGTGATCCCAGAATGACATGTGCTGTTACATCAAATGCATATTCTTCCAGAACCGACAAAGCGTGCACCGTATCTGCCACTGTATGACATCTATTCATCCAGAGAAGGGTTTTATCATAGACCGACTCTACACCGATTTCAAGATTCACATAGGTATCACGGCTTATATCCTGCAAGAAATCCAAAACATTCCGCTGAAGACAATCCGGCCGGGTAGATACCGAGATGCCTACTACATCTTTATCCTCCAGGACAACCCTAATTTTATCCTTTAAAACGGAAACCGGTCCATAAGTATTCGTATAACTTTGAAAATAGACGATAAATTTTTCTGCATTGAAACGTTCTTTCAGATACTGTTTTCCCGCCCTGATCTGATTCCTCAGGTCCACCCTGACGGTATATGGCGGCATAAACGAGTTGTTGTTGCAATAAATACACCCTCCCCAACCTTTTGTGCCATCCCTGTTGGGACATGTAAATCCAGTTTCAACGGATAAACGTTGAACACGGGTATGAAACATATTATCCAGATAAAATTTGTAATGATTATATCTAAAACCGTTGCGGGCGTATGGGAGTGATGGCATAATGGGCTATTAATATTTTATAATTGAAAATAGTTGAGGAGTTCACTGTCGTTGGCAGACAGTGGGCAGAAAATGGTGGTGTTTTCTTCACCTATTTTGAGAAATTTCGGTAGAATTCCATATAGTTGTTGATAATCAGCTTCCGCCCTTCACGGGTGATGAGTCCTTTATTTTCCAGCATTTTCAGCATTCGAGAGACGGTTTCCCGGGATGTGCCGGCCATGTTGGCAATATCCTGCTGCAGTGGAATGTCATTGATGGTCACACATCCTTTCAGATGTTTGCCCAGATCTTCGGCAAGACGGATGATGGTATTGGCAACCCGGTGTTCGGCATCGCTGAGGGAAAGACTTTCAATCTGTTGATCACTCCGGCGGAGTCTGCGGGCAAGTTCTTCCAGAAGGTGAATGGATATTTTGGGATATTTCTCCAGCATTTCCAGAAAATCCTGCCGTTTCAACATAAAAACTTCCGATTTTTCCAGGGCAACGACATTGGCAGAGCGGGATTCACCGTCCAGAATGGACATTTCTCCAAAAAACTCACCATCCGATAAAATGCTAAGAATTACTTCTTTTCCATCCTCATTGATCCGACTGATCTTTACAGCACCCTGGCTGATGATAAAAAGCGTATCCCCCAGATCTTCCTCCAAAAGGATCAGTTTGTTTTTCTCATAGGTTCGAGCCTGAATAGCCTTGGAAATTTGTTCAAGTTCCTGTTCTTCAAGATCTTCAAAAAGGGGAATATGCCTCAATAACGAAATATCCATTTATTCATCCTCCTTATGATCGGTCTTTTTCGGGGCAAAACGATCCAGCAGATCAGGCACAAGATCAAGAATTTTACCGAGTTGTTGTTCTTTCCCTGTGAGCATCATAAGCTTTGCATGCTCTTTATAGACCGCTATCACTGCCACAGGGCAGATATTCATCCCGCCGCCAAATCCTTCTGAAACGGATTTGTCGTTGTGTTGACATTGTGCATTATGATCTCCGCTTCCAAATCCCACAGAAATCTTAGAGATCGGAATTAAAGTAAGATCATCTATGTGAATCGGATCCCCGACAACCGTCTTGGTATTTAAAAACTCATGGGCTTTATCAAGAAGTTTTTCCAGCGTCTGGTTCATGCTTAATCCTTCTTTGTAATGATGACAATCTGCGATAATGCCACCAAATAATTAGTAATCTAATAACAATACCAAACAAATTCATAGAAAAATATAAATCAACGATAAAATCCAGGGCCTTTTTATCATACCGGAAACGGGTGGACACGGGATCAGACATTCGTTTGGCGGCCAGAAAAGGAATTGAGGAAACAACAGCTCCTTCAACCCAGCCGGTCACCGCCGGATTTTCATGTCCATACACCAGTTGAAAGCGACGTATTCTGAGATGAAAATATGAAAACAACCGCCGTATCTGAGGTATCAGTGTTTTCCGGATAAATGGCTGATAGAATCCAATCGTGTCCTTTATCCCTCCCTTTTCAGTTTCAACGGATGAGGATCCTCCAGTTTGATGCCCTTTTTCACCTGGACTTTGATCGCTTCCAATGGATGTTTTTTTATCTTCTGCTTCCCTTTCCGGCTTTATCCCGATTGTCTCTTTCTTTTCCTCGCTTTTTTCCTCAGATTTTACTTTATCTTTATCTTTTGCTTCTCCTTTTTTTATTTTTTTGAGGGGGATTTTTATGGGAATACCCAGAACTACAGCAAAGATTTTTATTTTTTGATCACTGTATTCAACCCTGGTTTTAAACAACCAGGATATCCAATAAGCCGAGCCCTTCAAACGAAGATGGTTATCCTTTTTTGCTGCCTGCAAGGTCAATTGAAAAGGAATAAAAAGAATAGCCGCCACTATCAATAACAAAAAAACAAGAAACATCAGGATAATTTTTAGAATCAGGAAGAACATGATCGGAATTTATAAAAATATTCTCTTCACCGTGAATAATTTCAAAAAATATTTATGCAATTTCATTGACATTACGAAGAAATGAAAATAAATTTTCGGGCTATAAAAAAGAAAAAGGAGTGAAATGGCATATCCGTTATCGACAAAGAAAAGAATCCGTCAGGCTGAAAAGTCCAACCGGCGCAACCGTCATTATAAATCACTGGTAAGAACCGAGATCAAAAAATTTATGGCTACTGAATCCAGGGAAAGCGGTCAGGAGAAGTTAAAAAAGATCTATTCCCTGGTGGATAAAGTTGCACAAAAGGGAATTCTGCACAAAAACCGGGCTGCAGATATTAAATCACGCCTTTCCCGTCATTTAAATACACTGAATTAACACTTATCCGAATTCCTTGATTTTTCAGAAGCCTCCAGATGGAGGCTTTTTTAGTACGATTCAAAAATATTCAGCGTTTCGCCGTCTTTTGAAGATACCCGCTTTTGATAATGCTGAGTGTTTTCCGGATATCTTCATACATCAGTCTGTCTTTTTCCAGATGGGGAATATCCTGCCTCAGGCGCTGATGGATCTTTTCCAGAACAGGACTTGTTTTCAGAGGCCGGTGATAGTCGATTCCTTCGGCAGCCGCCAGATATTCAATGGCCAGGACGATTTCTGTATTTTCAATGATTTCCAGCAGTTTTCTGGCAGACCGGTGTCCCATACTTACATGATCTTCCTGATTGGCTGAAGTAGGAATACTATCCACGGACGCTGGAGTAGCCAGACCCTTATTTTCAGAGACAAGGGCCGCTGCTGTGACATGAGCAATCATAAATCCACTGTTCACGCCACTGTCTTCCACAAGAAAAGCCGGAAGTCTGGACATGTGGGAATCTACCAGCTCGGCAATACGGCGTTCTGCGATACTGGCAATTTCACTGACAGCCATGGCCAGATAATCCATTGCCAGCGCCGGGGACTCCCCGTGGAAATTTCCGCCACTCACGATCAGATCATCTTCCCTGAAAATAAGGGGATTATCAGAAACCCCATTGGCTTCACGGATCAGGATGTTTTTGACATGATCATAGGCTTCCCACACAGCCCCACACACCTGAGGATAACAGCGAAAACAGTAGGGATCCTGTACTTTATCACAATATTCATGGGACCGGTTGATTTCACTTTTTTGAAGATAGTAGCACACCCTATCTGCACAGGCTGCATTGAAAGGAGAGCCTTTTGCTTCATGAATAGCTCGGTGGAAAGGTGACAAAGAGGCTTTCATGGCATCCAGGGACAATCCAAAAATCAGTTCACCGGAATACAAGATGTTCTCTGTCCGGATCAGGGCCATCACACCATGGGCCGTCATGGACTGTGTTCCGTTGATGATAGCCAGACCTTCTTTCGCTTTTAAAGTCAGAGGCTCCCGATTTAAAACCCGGAGCACTTCGGCCGCATCCCTTTCTCTCCCCTTTTCCATTACTTTCCCTTCGCCGATGAGGGGAAGTGTCATATGAGCCAGGGGCGCCAGATCTCCGGAGGCACCCACACTTCCCTTGGAAGGAATGCAGGGCAGAATATCGTGATTCAAAAAAAAGACCAATTGTTCCACAACGAGTGGCCGCACGCCGGAAAATCCCTGGATCAAACTTTGGGTTTTGATAAGCATCATAAGCCGGACGATATCCGCTTCAATAAGGGGACCTACACCCGCGGCATGGCTCCGGATTAGATTCACCTGAAGTTCATCCAGTCTTTCATCAGGAATACGGACCTGTGCCAGATGGCCAAATCCCGTATTCACACCATACATGACTTTTCCATGCCGGATTTGCTCTTCAATATAGTCGCGTCCCTCCTGCAGACGTGTAATGACCGATATATCCAATGAAATTTCAGGCCTGACTTGCAGGTAATATTTAAAATCATCCAGTGTGAGGGGATTCCCGTCCAGACACAGGGTCTTGTTTTCAAACTTCATACATGATACCTTTTTTTACTTTAAATACACCATTTTCCCCTGAAGGGATCCCATTTCATGATGATCAATCCGGTAAAAATAGACACCGGACGCAGCGGTTTGCCCTGATTCCGTAGTCCCATCCCAATGAATGGTGTGAATACCGGCATCCAAATCCCCCTGATACAAGGTTTTTATCAGCCTGCCTTTCACATCAAACACCTGAAGGGTGAAATGGTCTTTTACCGGTACGGCAAATACAATGCGGGTCATTCCATTAAAGGGATTCGGATAATTGTCAAATAGTTCAAAGGTTTGGCTGAAGAGAGCATCGCCATTTAATTGTGTCAGAATACCCGGTTCAGGAAGGGGTTGTTTTTTATCGGTATACAAATGGAATTCTCCAGGCGCAAGGGTTAGCGACTGATTTAATTCAGTCAGATTCTCCAGGATAAGGCTATCTCCGCTGAAGTAATCATACCATACGCCAACCCGTGGAAAGGTAATCGTTTTCGTTTTTTCCACGACATCAAAATTACCCACAATCACACTGCGCATGGACGAGCCGGTGAGTATCAGGGTTTTCACCATCCCTCCTGTATCCAGATCAACCTGGGTATTTCCGGAGTAAAACAGGGGATTGGAAAGGCGTAAGCGGATCAGAGCGGCCGTTGTTTTAAACAGATTCTTCCGCCGGGCATCGTGATAGTATTCCCACCGGATAGGTTTTTCACACACTCTGCAGGGTGTTTCAATGGATTCATCGTATCCCAACTCACCAAACTGCCATATCATCTTAGGTCCCGGCAACGTATAGAAAAATGCTGAAATCAGTTTTACCCGGTTCAATGCCGTGTTTATTTCCTGAATGGAATAGTCACCCGATACATTTCCCCAGCTCAGGTTTTTAAACATGATCCGTTCTTCATCATGGCTTTCCATATAGGTAATCAAATGGGGATCGGCCCATCCACGGGACCCGTAAAAACCCCAGGAAAAATCTGAAGTGTAACCCATAGAGGCCTCCTGATAATCATGGGTCACATTCCCCCAGAGCATAAAACCTTCATTCGCCAGGATCTGTTCTTCGGAATTATCAGCCCAGTGTTCGAGAATCAGGTATGCAGTGGAATCTTTTTGCCACAGGACATTTCCTAAACGTCTGATCAGGTTTATCCGGCTTACGTCATATCCGGGATTACCGCTTGTATTGGTAAAACCTTTGGTAAAATCAAGCCGGTATCCATCCATGTGATACTCCCGAATCCAAAAAGCCAGGACAGAATCCACAAAGGCCTGTGTCCACGGACTTTCATGATTGAAATCATATCCCCAGGAATAATCAGGATTGGGCGAGACTTCGTTAAACCACGGGTTTTCTGCAGATGGACGGGATTCTGTGCTGTTCCAGTACATGCGAACCTGGGGGGACTGGCCATATGAATGATTTAAAACCATATCCATAATCACAGCTATTCCCAGTTGATGACTGGCATTGATGAAGCGTTTTAAGGCTAGATCCGTCCCGTAATACTTATCCGGTGCAAAATAGAAGCTCGGATTATAACCCCAGCTTGAATTGCCTTCGAATTCACTGAACGGCATCAGTTCAATGGCATTAATTCCCAGTTTTTTCAGGTACGGAAGTGTATCCATAAGTGTTTCATAGTTGTGATCGGCCAGAAAATCCCGGACCAGCAGTTCATAAATTACCAGTTTTTCCCGTGGAGGACGGACAAAAGCTGTATCTGTCCAGTTAAAGGGTGGTGACATTTCCGTAGTAAAGGTTGAAACGATTTCCCGGGTTTTTCCTTTGGGATAGGGTTTGAGACCGGGATAGACACTCTGGGGAATATAGGGATCGTTCCAGGGATCCAGTATTTTTTGTGTATAAGGATCTGCTATCCGTAGCTCACCATCCAAAAGATACTGAAAAGCATATTCCTTCTGTTCATCCATTGGTACCGATATCCAATACCACACTTCATTTGTAGAAATGGAGTCCCTGGACATTTCGAATTCAGGCAATACCCTCCAGTCGTTAAAATCACCGATTAAATAGACAAAGTCCTTATAGGGAGCAAAAAGGGAGAACGTCACAGATTGGCCGAAAGAACCCACTGTTATACCGGGTTTCAAGCCCTCAGGCCTTGGTGCTTCTTTTTGTCCGGGGTTTTTGATCACGACACATGAGGCTGTATCACGCAATTCATACAGAGCTTCAGCAATCAGATCGATTTGAAGAAGATCGTTTGCATAATCGCCTCCTATGAGCGTATACGAGAGGGTATCATCATCTACCGAGCTGATAAGTGTCCCGTTGATCAATAATTCGGTGCGAACCGTTTCCGTAAATAACTGAACACTGGTTCCAAGAATATCCAATGTATCGCGATCCGTCATAAATAGAGGTTCACGGTAGGGATCTTGAAAAGATTCTGTAATGGATGGGGTTATAAACCGGGCAGTAATCCCTGGCTTGTACAGTTCGACAAAAATATCCTGATTATCGACATCTTTCCCTTCCAGGTAGCCTCCGCCCGGTTGTTGTGAACTTCGGAACACAAAGGCGAGATGCGTTACATTTACCTGTTCGGGAATTGCGTAGTATTCCCGGGGATAACCAATCACCAGTTTCCACAGGTTGGTTTCCACCTGGCTCAATTGAGTTTCCGGAGTATCTTCTCCCCAGTCGGTGACGACATATTTCCATTCGGAAAGGGAGGTACTTTCATCGGTCAATACACCGGTGTGGGCATACACCGGTCCGGCAAAATCCTTAAGTCCCTGATTCCCTTTTGTGGCATCAAAGTAAATAATGATGGAATCATTAATAGTCGGATAGGAAGGCTCAGATGTAACCGGAGAAGCCTCCACTGTTATTATTATCCCCAAAAGGAAACTTATACAAGGCAATATCATAATTTTTTTCATTTCAAAAGCACCAGTTTACGGGTTTCATTGTGTTGATTTTGAGTCATTTTTACAAGATAAACTCCGGATGGCAGGTGACCAAGATTGAATGTCCGGATATATGTTCCCTTTTGGGCTACCGGCAGATAAAATTCACCCACGGGTTTTCCGCTTATTGAAATAAACTGAATTGATAGGGGGTCAGAATCCGGAAGTGTCAGGTGTACAGTGAGTTCCGCATTGAAGGGGTTGGGGTAAAGACCCACCAGACGGAATGTGTTTTCATGATCCGGGTGAGAATGGAGGGATACAGGCAGGGTTGTATCGGGAATGAAAAGTTTCTGATCGGTATAGAGCCGGTATTCACCGGGTTGCAGCGTCAGGTTCATACCGGTATCTTCCACTGACAGGGTATCCCCGGAAAAAAATTCGTACCAGGCTCCGGTATGATGAAATTCCGGCCAACTTTGATGTTCATTTATCCCAAAATTGCCAAGGATCACTGCATTCATTTCAGGTGACGACAATTTCAGGCGGCGGTCCGGGACATGATCCGGTGAATAAATCGATACCGTGGTTTCAGAATTCCGGAATAAGGGATAATCCTTCCGGAGTTTTAAAAGGTTTTTATAAACATTAAAGAGTTGTACCCGGTTTGTGTTTTTTAAATAGTGCCAAAGCACAGGTTTCGCTTCGGTACGACTCTCTTCTTCCGCCAGCTCTCTGTCATAACCCAGTTCACCAAACTGCCAAATCATTTTTGGTCCGGGTAGTGTAAGAAAAAAAGTGGTGGATAATTCCATGCGCTTCAAAGCTGTCGCTGTATCCCTGATGCAGTAGCCATCCGTACAGTTTCCATACTGAAGATTCTTGTACATGATCCATGGTTCATCATGACTTTCCATAAAAGTCACCAGATTCATAGCCCACCAGCCCCGGTTTCTGAAATACCCGTAACTGAAATCTGAATTGGTTAACCAGCCCATAGCTGCCTGGCTGTACGGCCCGTTCATGTTTCCCCAAAGCATAAATCCGTTATGTGCCAGAACTGTTTCTTCATCATTATCGGCAAAGTGTTCCAAAATCAGGACAGCATCGGGTTTTACCGACCGGATATAGGATGCATATTCATTCAGGATATCAATACGACTTTGATCATAGCGGCTCCATACACTCACATCATCTCCCGAATAGGTCTGTGTAAATCCCTTGGACAGGTCAAAGCGGTATCCATCCACATGATATTCTTCAATCCAGTAGGCAGTAATCTCTTTCATCAACTCCTTGGTGAATGGGCTTTCATGATTGAAATCGTACCCGACACTCATAGGATGGGGGGCAGATACATTGAACCAGGGATTCTCCGGCAAGGGAGCTCCGAAATTCCCTTCATTATACAGTCGGACAAAAGGACAGTCACCAAAGGCATGATTGAGAACAATATCCAGAATGACGGCGATTCCCGATCCATGGCAGGAGTCGATGAAAGCCTTCAGATCATTGCCTGTCCCGTAAGCCTTGTCCGGAGCAAAGAAAAAGGTAGGATTGTATCCCCAGCTGTCATTTCCGCCAAATTCAATGACGGGCATAAGTTGTATTGCATTGATGCCCAGTTTTTTCAGATATGACAGACTGTCAATCAAAGACATGTATGAACGATCTTCCAGAAAATCCCGGACCAGCAATTCATAGATCACCCATTCCGTTTGAGATGAAACCGAGTAAGTTTCATGCTGCCATTTATAATCTTCCGGAAATGGTTCAAAAACTGAGACAATATGTTCAGTTTTTCCTTTGGGATAGGGTTTCAGATCGGGATAGTTTGTTTCGGGGATATGGGGATCCCCTCCTTCATCCAATATTTTTACAGCATAGGGATCCGCGACACGAATTTTTCCATCCACCAAAAACTGGTAAGCATATTCCAGGCCCGGAGTCAGTGAATTCACGGGCAACCAGAACCAGGTTTTATCCCCATCGATTGATTTATTCATCAGATAGACATCATCCACCTTCCAATCGTTAAAATCCCCCAAAAGATAAACGAAGTGTTTGTTGGGCGCCATCAATGAAAAGAGAGCGCTTTCAGTATCAAGAGAATAGACACCATTTCGGACCTCAGACGGTTTGGTAATCATTTGAGGAACAGGATCTACAATAAGGGTGAATGAAAGAGTATCCGTAATACCTTCGGCAGACAGAGAGACACATTGTATCAGGTTGCGACCTTTCCAGGCGGCAGATACCGGATATTGCAAATTCAAGGAATCCTGCACTGTAGAGAAGAGTCTTTCCCCATTACGAAGAACAACCAGCGAATCAGCATCAACGCCCAGTGCAGCTGCCGTAAAACGCACCAAAAGAGTGTCTGAACTGTTTAAAAAGAGGGGATTCCGGTCCGGATGGCCAAATTTGTCCCGGTCCTTAGGTTCAATAAGAACTGATGTAAGTCCGGCTTCATAGAGTGGCAGAAAAATATCTGTATCTTCCGAATCTCTTCCCACAAGTGTTCCGTCCTGATTTCTGAAAACGAAGGCCAATTTAAGAATCTGCTCATCATCAGGAACCTGATAATAGACTGCCGGATATCCAATGACAAGTTTATAGAGATTTGTATCCAGACGTTCGAGACGGTTTTTGGCCTGATTGGCATCCGCTTCTTCGCCGGGCCAGGGAGTAACAACATATTTCCAGTCCGACGGGCCACTGCTTTTATCAGTAATCACACCCGTATGGGCGTAGAGCGTATCATCCATTCCCTCCAGGGAACCGTTACCCAATTCTGCATGATAAAAGACGATAATGGAATCAAACCGAGTTGGAAAAACAGGCTCCGAAGTAACAGGATTTCCCTGTAAAATAAAGGGAATAAAGAGAATAAAGGAAATAAATCTTACAAGACTTCTAAGTTGCGTGGAACAGAGGTCCGGATTAATTTTCATATTGATCTCTCTTCCGGACACTATTTTTTGTAAATCAGTTCTTCAAGGCCGTTCAGATGGCCATTCATCATATCGGTGACCGAATCGGAGACATTGATGTCCCTGCGTTGACCGAAAAGAGTGATATCCAGAATGATATAGTTGATGGCAATGGATATGATGGCTTCGTTATTGGTCCAGGCGGCTCTTTGAGGATATCGCTTATCTGATTCTCCCATGAGCACTTCGTGTTTATCAGCCACAAGCACGATTTTATGATTCCAGTTTTTCTCCAGTAACTTTTCTTCAATATTGTATGAATAAAAGCAGGTATGTTTCATGGGAAGGGGATTAAAAGAGAAAATGATGACTTTCACATCCCGTTTCAGTGCATCTTTGATATCATTTTTAAGAACTTCAATTTCTGATCCCCAGGCGGAGATATAGACAGATTTTTTTGCTTTGCGAATCAGTTCGCGGGCTTTTTGCATAATGATGGAATAACCGCTGATATTCCACAGGTGGCCTGTATGCCCTCCTTCGGAAAATTCTTTCAGATCGTGTTTCAGGGATTCGATATTGTGATGGAACTGGTTATCCATCATGGAAATCAGCTGATCCGGCGGCAGGGGGACATATTTTTTGGGTTTATCGTGAACAATCCCTGCCACACCGGCCTTTTCCAGTTTACG
>LDZU01009897.1_pt1 | contig 11558 bp, 5 predicted proteins | sample 615531 | NCBI WGS metagenome assembly LDZU01 (sample SAMN03408293, study PRJNA278302) | terrestrial metagenome | isolation source: oil reservoir sample SB2 | place: USA: Alaska, North Slope, Schrader Bluff formation | collected 2011-09 | reverse complement strand
CCATAAAATGAAAAAAGAGATGGAAAAACTGGATATCCCCCCGGTAGGTGAATTCATTGAAATGCTCTCCGATGCCGGAGCCGAACTTTATGCCTGTAAAGCTACGGTGGATATGTTCCATCTGACCAAAGATGATTTTGTGCCTCAGGTGAATGACATCATCAATGTTGCGACCTTTTATGAAAAGTCTGCCGGAGCGGAAATTATCTTTACGTAATTTTTTTAGTCGGCAGTCGAATGTCGAAAGTCGATTGCCTGCGATGTGTAATGTGACTCAATTTATTGGGATATTTCACGGGATGAATGGGGTTATGTGGGGCAATGAATGTTTTAAATCCTCGTTACACCCGGGCTAAAGCTCGGGGCTTTTTGCCCCCTCATCCCTTCGTACCCTCGTGCTCTCATTCCCTCAGCGTCTCTGCCCCCTTTGCGGGAGGTTTCCCCCCTGAACCTCGTCCCTCGTTACCCCCATATTCATCACATATATTTCCTGAAAATCCGGCCTTCCCGCCAGTTCGGAATGATTTGTCTCTTCCGCTAATTGCTGCACAACAAAAACATAATCCTTATTTTTCAAAATCAATTCACATCCGGCCAGGCTTCCATTTCCAAGATACTTAAAAGCATCTTCCGGAAGGCTGGGGAAAATGCCTGTCTCCATACCGGCATCGGGACGGATATAGTGACCGAATCCTCCGGCAAGAACCAGGAAATCCAGATCTTGAGGTGACAACCCGGCATCCTGTAGAAGCATTTTTCGTGTGGCGGCTATGGCTCCCTTTGCCATTTGATAGGCCCGGATATCCTGGGGGGATAGATACACATGTCTGTCAATCCTGAAACCTTTTCGGGGAATTTTTTCCACAAACCGGCCATCATCTGTAATGAGCATTTGTTTCCACAGGGTGTGAATGCTGTGAATCAATCCACTTCCGCAAATACCACTGACAGCTTGATTATCAATTGTCACTGCCTGAAACCGGCCTTTCCCGTTAAAAAATAAGTCACTTACCGCCCCCGGCTCTGCCTGCATGCCGCAGGTAATTCCTGCACCTTCCATGACAGGTCCCGCCGGTGCGGATGATGCCACGGAAAATTCCGGTGTTTTTAATACAATTTCGCAGTTAGTCCCCAAATCCATCAAAAGATATGTGGCATTCTGTGGCAGGATTTCCCGGCAAACCAGCAAATCTGCTGCAATATCTCCGCCGATAAAACTTCCGATTCCGGGCAATACGGTCACTTTCCCCCGGGGATGCATTGCAAGGCCACTGTCAGCACCTTCCAGTATTTGCAAATCTGTTACCGGGGCGATATACGGCGCTGTAACCAGTGAGTCTATGGATAAACCCAGTAAAATATGTGTCATAACCGTATTTCCGGCCATTACCACATGAACAATATCCTTGGGATGCTTTGTCAGATCCCGGATCAGATGGTTTATGGCCTTGATTATCAGTTCCTGAAGCGTTTTGGCATCCTCAGCCGATTCTGTTGCGGCGTTTGCCCGGCTGATGATATCTGTCCCGTACTTGCTCTGGGGATTGGATCGGCTCCGGATTCCCAGACGTTTACCACTTTTCAGATTATGCAGGGTAACGACAAGAGTGGTTGTTCCGATGTCCACTGCCAGACCCAGAGGGTTTTTGATAAATATTCCGCCCGGTATATCCGGATTCAATTCGCTTTCCAGTTCAATCCCGTCAGATAAGATGTGCAGACCTTTTTGGGTGACTATCCCTTCGATTTTAATCTTTAGATCTTCTGTTACATGATGCTGGCACGCCAGACGAATTCCATGATCCAGTGATTCCTGTGGGATATTTTTTTTCTCTGCCGGAGTTGACTCCGGCGGGGAGGATAGATATCGGATCCTGCATTTTCCACAACTCCCGTATCCTCCACAGGGGGTGTCCAATGATATCCCATGATCCTGGAGTACCTTTGATATAAGAGTTCCTTTATCCAGAGACAAAGTCTTTTTTTTATTTTTCTCCCGGATTGTCAGCTTGAAAGTCTTCATTCGATTTCCGCCGGTTTGATGAGTATGGTTTTTTCCAGACTATAATGAGCTTTGCCTGGAGGAAATCCTTTACGTTTGACCACATGTTTTCGCTCGGTGCACACCACCGGCACCAGCGATGCATGTTTCTCTTCGCTGAAACGTGCAGCGAGGGATGCGGCATATTCAATCACATGCCCCGGAATATGAGCCTTTCCCTCACGGCGGATAATGACATGGGATCCTGTGGAATTCCGTATATGAAGCCATAAATCATTTTTATGGGACAGATGGAAGGTCATATCGTCATTATCCCTGGCTGATTTGCCGACCCAAATACGCCATGATTCATAAAAATACTCCCGGTAGGGCAGACGGGTTGCCTCTGTTTTTTGGGGATTTTCCATCCGGTTCAGGCGGACCATCAGATCCTTATTTTTTTTCAGCCACGTCTGGAGATTATGTAATGTCTCAATAGCTTCCAGTTCGGTGATCTTTGCTTTTAATTCATCGTATTCTTTTTTCAATACAGATTCTTTTTCCCTGGATTCCTGTCGGGCCCGTTCAAGTTTCCGGGCTATGTTGTAATAGCGCTGTGCGTTGGCCTGGGGGGATAAATCCGGTTTCAGAGGGATGGTTTCCGGATAGCCCCGGGGGCGGAGTTCCATGGGAATCTTAGCTTGCTCCTGACCCGGCTGCAACGTATTAAGCATGGTCATAAGGATGTCCCCATAAATCCGGTAGCGTTCAATGAGATCTGCCTGATCTTCTGTTTTGGCAAGTTGCCGGATTCTGCGGTATACTTTTTCCGCCCGCGAGGATAGTGCCGTCATGATACGGTTCTTTTCCGGTTTGAAATGAAGCTCTTTTAACCGGCTGGTTACAAAATCACGGTAATTGTCGTAAAAACGATGGGGATTGAATTCCTCCCGGGGAAATGGCAGCAGGATAAAACGTCCACCCAGAACCTGACCATTAGCCCGAGAAATTTCCTGTTGAAGATCAGGCCAGGAAAGATCCGGATACAAATCCCTGAATCGTTTTTTCCATCGCTTGTTTAGGCGTGGATCGTCTGTAATGGATTGAAAAGGAACAGGTGTGGCATCAAAATGAATGGAATGATCTGCTGTTTTTTTAAACGTATCTACACCTGAAGGAAAAATAAAGTAAACATTATTTTTTGGAGGACGGATACGTAGGATGACGGCCTGATCCTCCGTAAAATTCAGGCGGATGTCCCGGTCTGTCCCGGCGATCTCGGCTTCTACAAATTCGGCCGGTTTGAAATCGGGGAAAATAGGGACTTTTTGTCCCGGCGGGTGAATGGACTGAAGAAAAAGGAAGGGGAGAGGCTGATCCAGATGAATGCGGATGGAATCACCCCGTGGGTTATCGTTTTGGATAACCAGTTCACTTTTTACATGGGAATAGCATTCCGTGAAGATATCACCTTTCAGGCGGGCATTCATGACTTTGCACAGTTTCTCCCAGGTAAACCAGGAAGTAATCACGGGTCTATTCCTCACAAAATAAGTTTTAGTGCCTGTTCCGTTGGAATGTACAAAAATCTGTCAGGATTTGGCAAAGAGATGGCGATATTCGGAGTACTCTTCCAACAGTTCACCGTGGGTACAGATATCCCGAATTTTCCCCTGATCCAGCCAGATGATTTTGTCTGCCTGTTTTGCTGTGGCTTCCCGGTGTGTAGTGACCAGCACTGCCCGGTTAGTGGAATCCTCTCGGAGCCGTTGCCATAAAATACCTTCAGTTTTTGCATCCAGTGCAGAAGTAATATCATCCATGATTAAAATTTTGGGTTCATGTACCAGGGCCCGGGCCAGAGCCACCCGGGCTTTTTGACCGCCTGAGAGTCCCACACCACCCTGCTGTAAGACTGTATCCAGTGTGAATTCCATATCAGCAGCTGCCAATTTCAGGGCTTTCAAAACGGCGGATTCATCCAAATCACGTCCCATCAGGATATTTTCCCGAACACTTCCGGTAAAGAGGACCACTTCCTGGGGGACATATCCGATGAGGTTTGCCAGTGCTTCCCGTTCCATGTGACGGGGAGGTATATCTCCCAGGTGTACATTTCCGGTGGTGGAAGGATAAATACCCGTCGCCAGATTCAGCAGGGTTGTTTTGCCGCAACCTACCGGACCAGTTACAGCTGCGATTTCTCCGGGCTGAATAGTGAAAGAAATATCCTGAAAAATGGGTTCCCGGCTGTCCGGAAATGTGAATGAAGCTTCTTGGATTGAAATGGAAGGAGTCAATTTCCTGGGCCTGTCATGACCGTATTCTGCATCGGGGAATTTTTCCAGTTGTTCCAGCCGGGAGATAGAAGCTTCTACCATTTTCGTGGATACAAAAAACCAGCTGATGGTCCAGATCGTTTCAGTCATACCAGACAGATAGGCCACAAAGGCGTAGAATTCGCCCAGACTCATGCGCCCCTGCTGAACGAAATATCCTCCCACAAAAAGTACGATCACGAGTCCCACCTGATTGACCATGGCTCCCAGGCTTTCCAGAAAAGAACGGATCAAAACCACCTTCTCCTCTGCGCGGACCCGCTCTTTCATCACACGTCGAAAAATTTTTCCCTGGGCTTTTTCTGCCACATATCCCACCACGATCCGGATACCGGAAAAGGCGGATTCCAAAACATCAACGGTTTCACTGGTTTTTTTCTGCCTCAGACTGTATGCCCGTTGCTGGATATGTTCTGTTTTGGCAATAACCCAGATGATGACAGGCAGGGGTGCCACGGCGATCAGAGTTAGCCGCCAGTTCAGGGAAAGCATGAGGGCGATACTGAATCCCAGGGTGAGAAAGGCCTCTACCGGCCGGAGAATTCCCGAAGCGGCATACCAGGCGATTTTCAAATCTCCGTCGATATCATCTGTCAGCCGGGTTGTCAAATCACCGGTCCGGTGCCGGGCAAAAAAGGTATAATCCTTATTCATGATTTCATGGAAATAATTCAGGCGGATATCCATGCCAATGCCCATATTCATAAAATAACGTGTGGCAGGAAGCAGCCATTGAGTGATTTCGCGGACAAGTCCCACACCGAGAATGATCCATACCCAGGTGAGGATATTGTCGTAGTGGATATCCCGGGTCAGGTGATCGATCACAAATTTGAAAATATAGGGATAAACTGTTTTGGTGGCGATGGCCAGGGTGGTAATCAGCAGGAGGATGCCCATGCCTTTGCGTCGGAGTTTCCAAAAGGGGAGGAACCATCGGAAGACGTGTTTCATGCCACACCCTCCCGTTGTTTCATGATCATGTCATAGTAAAATCCTTCTTTCATCATCAATTCATCGTGATTGCCCATCTCCATAATTTTGCCGTCCCGGATGAAGAGGATGATATCGCAATGTCGGATGGTGGACAGGCGATGGGCCACAATGAAACTTGTCCGTTCTTTGATGAGAGTGTTGATGGCATGCTGGATTTTTTGTTCGGTCCCGGGATCCACAGAGGATGTTGCCTCATCCAGAATGAGGATGGAAGGATTCACGGTAAGGGCCCGTGCCACAGCCAAAAGTTGCCGTTGTCCGTAAGAAAGATCCTTTCCACCTTCAGACAGGTTGTCATGGATGGAAATTCCGCGTTGAAAAAGCACGGAATCGATGCGGCTTACCTGAATGGCATGGTGGATCTGATCTTCGGGGATATCCTTCCGGAAAGCCATGAGATTTTCTTTCACGGAAGCAGGGAAAAGGTAAAGATCCTGGAGAACCAGACCGAAATGACGCCGTAAATCCTGTACGGCAAAGCGCCGGATATCTGTCCCGTTGATACAAATAACCCCCTCGTCCGGATCCCTGAAACGGCATAATAGACTTAAAATCGTTGTTTTTCCGCCGCCGGTTGGACCTACGATGGCGACAGACTGGCCGGCACGGACGTTGAAGGAAATATTTTTCAGGACCGGTTTATCCGGTTCGTAACTATAGGACACATTTTTGAACTCAATCCGGCGGATTTCATCGGGAAAGGGGATGGGATCCGGCACATCGGGGATGACCGGTTTCATTTCAAGCGTGGTGAAAATGCGGTCTGCAGCACCCCCTGCCCGCTGAATTTCTCCCAGTTGTTCGCTCAGCATGATAATCGGCCAGTAAATCTGGGCAATGTACTGGGAAAAGAGAATCAGGGCCCCGATAGTCATGGTTCCGGCACTGATCCATTTGGATCCCAAAATCAACACAACCATGGTTACCAGGACTTCCATAAAGGCGAGCCCCCGGAAGATGCCGTATTCCACATAGGCTATTTTTGCCGCAAAACGCCGGTAGGATTCATTCTCTTTTTCCAGTCGACGGGCAGCCCAGTATTTCCGGTTGAAAATCTGGAGAATGGATACCGATTTGAGAAATTCTGCCACAATTCCGCTGATTGTGGCATAACGGGCTCGTTCCTCACGGAAAAACGGCCGAAGATATTTAAACAGAAAATATGTCCCGGTGATTACCACCGGCAGTATTGCCGCAACAATCAGAAAAAGCCGGTAATCTACAATAAGCAGCATGACCATGGCACCGACAAGCATTCCAGCCGCCATGAGGACCCGTTGCATCATGGTGGACGTCAGGGAAATGAGACGCTGGGCATCGGATTCAATCCGGCTGACCAGCTTGCCAACTGGATATTTTTCCAGATAGGGGAGTCCAAGGGTCATTAAATGGTCAAAAAGCTTGATTTTGATATCACTGACCGCACGGATACCGGCTAATTGCAGGAGCCAGGAGGAAAAAAAACCGACTATGGCGGAGAAAACCATGGTGCCCAAATAGAGGAGGGCACCGTTACGAACCGGCCTGTAGCTATCGGATGGAATGGCTTTATCCACGATGTACATGAGAATGCGGGGCTGAAGGAGAATAAGAAACACACCGGTTAATGCCAGAAAAAATGCCCCGATAAAAATTTTCCGGTAAGGGCGGATAAATGGATACATTTTTTTAAAAATATTACTGGCCGAGGGGGTGTAGTTCCCCTCATCTTCAAATGAATCGTCCTCATTCCACCACATGATTCGTCTCTCTTTAAAACATTAAAATTACGATGATTTGAAGGAGAGATGAAAAGAATTATGAATGATGAACGATGAATGAATGTGTAATTAAACTCATAACTCAGGGGCAGGGCACCTGCTGCAACTCTCAACGATTAATTCCAATTCGGAAGCAGTAGAACTGCTCTGTGTAACCCAAAACTTAAAACTCCAGCACACGACTCTCCACTCTCAACTTTCCACTCATTCGCTTATATTATGATATTGGGAAAAGGATGCTCTATGACGAAAACACGATGCGAAAAAATGATTCTGCCATATGGCAAAGATGAAATTTTGATCCGTATTGACCGGCCGGACCGGGAATCGGATGTGGTTGTGGTACTGGGACACGGGTACTACAATGATATGGAAGATGATTTGTTACAGTATCTGGCACAAAAACTGCCTGAAGAAGGACTTTTGGTGGTTCGGTTCAATTATCCCTTTGCCCATAAGCGGTGGAAAGGATTCCCTCATGCCTCAAAATGGGTCCCTTTATACCTGAAGGTATTGCAAAGCATTCAGGATGAACCCTACATTCCTGAAAATTCCTATTATTTTACCGGTGGAAAATCCCTCAGTGCCCTGGTTTCGGCATCTTTACCGGATCATCAGGATACAGGAAAGATATTTCTCGGAGCACCCCTGGAATTCCGGAAAGGTTTACTTCGATGGTCTGTCAATCCTGACCCCTTTTTAAACCAATCTGTTCCCATGCTTTTTGTCCAGGGTAGTGAAGACCCCTTTGCACCCCGGCGGAAGGTGGAACTTCTTATGGGTAAACTGAATCCCCGGGGACATCTTCTTCTGATTCCCGGTGCAAACCACTCCCTGAAAATCCAAAATCATCAAAACCGGTCACAAAAAGAAGTGTATCAGGAAATTTCAGATATTATCTTATGGTTTGTCAGCGAATCTCTCAGGGAAAAACTGAAGAAAAACTAAAATCCGGGGAAAACGCAGAAAAAACGTCAAATCATCAATAGATGTAAAATATTAAAAAAATATCAAAAGACATATTCCCAGGTTGCTTATAAATCATAAAATCGTCATATTTGCATAATAGAAACAGACAGGAAAAAGAGGGGTTCACATGGAATATTGGATTACATTTGCAGCACTCATCGCCATACTGGTTCTTGTGTGGCTGATCGAGTACCGGTACCGCCGGCCGGATCAAATTGTATTACGGGAACGGAAGGGAGTCGTTGAAGAAAATAAAAAGCGCTGGTATCCCCGGCATACATCCCTGGCTCTTCCGGGAAATGTGTATGCCGTACAGTCACAGGTGGATACGGAAGCCCGGGGAAAACTGGGAGTCCGGGTTGTGATGGATCTGGCCGTGGCACCCTCGAGAAATCATTTGCATGCACTGGTCCGGGCCGGGGGATGGTCATCGGATGTGGTGGTTCATGCCACCCGGGAACTGGAACGGCGGACCCATGCCCTGATCCGGGAGTTTGTAGAGCAGAAAGATATCGATGTCCTTGATCCGGAAATCCTTAAAAAGCAGCTGACAAAACAGGTTTCAGAAATGGCTCTTCTTCTGGGTTTGGAGCTGGACATCCTGCATATACAGAGTATAGAGCCGCTGGACAAGCGGATTACGGAAGCCATGCAACGGCGTGAGGCAGACCGTATTTTGGAAGAGACGGAAAAAGCCAGTCAACAAGCCCGGGTCACAGCAGAAATAGCCCGCATTAAAGCAGATACGGAAATTGCAGACCGGGAACATTCTCTTCGCTTGAAAAAACTGGAACTTTTAGAAAAGGAACAGGCCCGTGAAGCAGCTCTGGCGGAAGCAAGAGTCCGGGAAGAGCAAAAACGCCGACTTATGCAGATAGAAACTGAGAGCCGCGAGATGGAACTGTTGAAATCCCATCCCGAAATGATTCTTCTTTCACCGCAACTGGCACAGCTTGCAGAGTCTTCCCAACAGTTGAGAAATGCCCGGACGGTTGTCAATCTTCAGGGGAATGATGGTTCTGCTGTTGGATTTATTCAGGAACTGCTGCAGGATGTGCTGAAACGGTTACAAAAGAGTGAAACAAAAGAATCCTGACACTTAGATGTCTGATACCCAATCACATATTCCGCGACTTAACCCCTTACGGGTGGCCCGGATTTCTGAAATCAGCGAACTTACCTCCGGTGCAGGTGTTTCCGATGTCCGCCGGGTGAGTTTCCACATTGGAAATCCGGTCCAGGATGTCCGACTGGAAGGAAAAACACTGGCCCTCCTTGCCGGAGATGAAAATCCCGGTGAACATCCCCTGTGGCCCCTGATTGTGAAAGCGACATCATCCAGTATTCCCTATGCACCCCGGGGGGGATACCGGAGTCATGATATACCCGAACTGGTCCGGATCATTCATGACCATTTGCTGAATACAGAACGGGAGGGACTTGAATACCATGTGGGTGAAAACGGTGATCCCCGGGAAATCATTTTTTGTTCCGGCGGGCATTTTGAAACACTCCGGGTCTTTCTCCGGGTTCTGAACACCTCTCTTGAAGCCCCAACATCCCGGATACTCGGTATCGGGACAGATTTATCTCTCATTGCATCCGATTATGAGCGGCTCCGTTTTGTAGCTTTACCGGAAAATCTCCAAGCTCTCTTTTCCGGGGATAGATCCCCCATCTTTTTCATCATTGGACGTTATCTGTCTGAAAATGAACGGAAACTGTATCGTCAGATAGCCCTTGATTATCCCGCCATGTTTGTGGAGATGAATGATGCCCCCAATCACCTTTCACTGGCACGGGAGGCAGGGCTCCGGGATCACGTCATCCGCTTCCTGAGTCCGGCACTTTTTGATCCGCGCCTTGCCTTTCTACCTGTCGTGACCGTCTTGGGGAACAGCAGCTATCTGCAACAAATAGAAACCCTCCATTTCGAATTGAAGGGCACACCCTCTGCAGCGGAAATTTGTACTTTGGAAGCTTTTTTAACCGGCGAAACAGAATTAAATCCAGATCCGGATCTGCAGCAGGGATTGGATCAGAGTCAGCCTCCAGAAAATACTCTTTTGAAATCCTTCTGGGAAAGGACCTGTCAAAGCACAGACCGCATCCTGGGGGGATCTCCCCTTGCGAAACGCCATTCGCTAAAGGATCCTCTTATATCCATGAACCGAACAGAGCTTTTGGACTTCTATGCCAACCTAAGCCGGCAACCGGATAAAATCCATGACCTGGAACTTTCATTTCTGGCGACTTTTCTCCGTTCCTACCCCTTTTACAGGCAACAGGAGTGTTGTGTTGTCAGTGGATCGGCACGGACTGCCCTGGCTATCCTTGGACAACACAGCGGGATTCAGGATGTGATTATTTCGGATATGAGCTGGAATTATGAGCATGCTTTTCCTCGCTGCCGGACTATTCCCCCTTTGCCCGATCTACGTCCCGATGTTACCGGCATTTTGAATACAGTCGATGCCTGTTTGCGCCGGGATCCGTCCTGGCGTGATAAAGGGGCGGTGGTAGTGAATACACCACATAATGCCACAGGATTGGTATGGAAAGGGGAGACCCTGGATTTTCTGATCCGAGAGTTAGCTATCCGCCATATCCGGATTATTGATGATTTATCGTATTATGGGCTTGCTCCTTCCAACCATTTTAGGCCTGAACCTTCCATCCGCCAGCGGGCTTTAAAACTCCGGGAACAGGGTATTATCGCCGATGAGGCACCCGATCTTATTTTTACCATTCACTCTCTATCCAAAACGGACTGTCTGGCCGGAGCCCGCCTGGCTGTAGCCCATCTTCCTCATCCCAAAATCCGCGAACGTTTTCAGGCCGTGAATCAAAAAATCCACCCCAATCCCACAGCTTTGTTAATCGGGCTTCTTTTCTATAAAAATCCTCTTTCCCGGTTGGATGAATCCCGAAGACTAAGAAACAGAATTCTGAACGAGCGGATGAAGGCCTTGGAGCAGGCTCAGAAGGAGCTGCCGGCATATCGGAACAGGCAGCATATCATCATTCACAGACCGGAAGGGGCCATGTATCCCCGGCTTGAAATCAAAGATTTGCCACCAGGTGTCTCTATTGACCTGTTGGCAACGGAACTGGCCAATCAGGGGATTGGTCTGATCCCCTTAACGGCTTTTGCCCGCACATCTCTTGGATATATAGCTGCCTGCAAAAGTTTCAGGCTCTCCCTGGGAGGCAAAGATTCCGCTGAAGATCTGCAGTTTAAAACCCGCCGGATGTTGATAGATTTGAACCGGATCATCCAAATCAAAGCCGCATCGGTACGTCGGGTGAATTTACCCCCGGCCACATTGCGGGAACCATCCCTTGACACTTTCAGGCCTCAATGGGAATCTGTCTGCCGGGACATTTTCAGGTTTGCTCTTGAAAACGGGATGAACCGTGTCCGGAAACGGAACCTTCCCCTGGATGGCCCTTCTGGTTTAAAAACATTTTTAAATGAACGGATTGAGACGTTTACACAGCAGTTTCAGGATA
>LDZU01007033.1_pt1 | contig 11564 bp, 8 predicted proteins | sample 615531 | NCBI WGS metagenome assembly LDZU01 (sample SAMN03408293, study PRJNA278302) | terrestrial metagenome | isolation source: oil reservoir sample SB2 | place: USA: Alaska, North Slope, Schrader Bluff formation | collected 2011-09 | reverse complement strand
GAGTATTTGGCTCAGTACCCGTATGGCTGCGTGGAACAAACAATGAGTGCTTTTCTGCCGGATGTGGTTGTTTGGCGAGTACTGAAATCACTCGGCCTTCACCATCCCGAGCTGGAGAAAGAAATGCCTGCTATGGTGGGAAAAGGTTTGAACCGTCTCTATGACTTGCAAAACGGGGACAACGGCGGCTGGGGCTGGTGCCGGTACGGGCAGGAGGATTTATGGATGACCTCTTACGTTGTTTTTGGCCTCTTGACGGCCCAAACGGCCGGTTTTGAAGTAAATAAGGAGGTACTTGACCGGGGGCTGTCCGCCCTGGAACGGCAGCTTACCGCGCGTAACAAGGAGCAGGAGAATAAGCTTTTTGGCCTTTATGTTCTTTCCCTTGCCGGGCAGAAGGAAAAGGCATGGGCCGGACTACAGCCAATCCTAAAACAATCCGGTACGCTAAATTCAAGGGAAACGGCCCTTGCGGCCTTAACCTTAGAGGAGATTGGAAAATCAGAGTTGGCCCGGGATCACCTCCAGCGTCTTTGGAACCAGGCCATCGTGGGCCCTAACGAGATTTATTGGGCTTGCGGGGAGAAAAAAAATTTAGAGGCGCCCACGGAAACAACAGCTATAGCCCTCATGGCGGTTATAAAAATGTCTCCTGAGGATGAGCGAATAATTAAGGTGGTCCGGTGGATTTTAAATGAACGCCGGTTTAACCGTTGGTATTCGACCCGTGATACCGCCTTTATCCTTTACGCTCTTTCGGACTACTTGGCCTATACCAAAGAACTGCAGCCGGATTTTACGGTTGACCTCTGGCACAACGGGCTAAAGGTTAAAACGCTGCGGTTCGATAAAGAATCGGTGTTCTTGCCGGAGCAGGAAGTTGTAATTCGGCCTGGTAAGGTTAGTTCAAAAGAGAATTTCTTTCAGATTAAGATGCATGGAGAAGGAGTATTGTACTATACACTAAGATTAACTCAGTACGTAGACGGGGGAGAATTGGCTCAAGACTCCGGCCGTTCCGGAATTACCGTGGTCCGGGAATACCGGAAGCTTGTTTTGCGCCGGCTTGAAAAATCAGGGCTTTCGCGTCTTGAACCCGCCCGTACTACCGCTACTACCTTTAAAAAAGGTGATGTAGTGCGGGTAAAACTTATTATTAACTCGCCGCGGGAATACCGGCACCTGCTGGTGGAAGATTACCTGCCGGCCGGCGGTGAGGCCTTTGACCGGGGCCGGATGGAGCCGTGGGAGTGGAATTACTGGTGGGTTGACCGGGACGTCCGGGACGAGAGGGTGACCTTCTACGTGGAGAAGCTGCCCCGGGGAAAAAGCATGATCGAGTATGAAATCCGGGCCGGGATACCCGGGGTTTATCATGCTATAGCCCCCCTAGTTGAAAGCATGTACCAGCCGGAAATAAGGGCCGGCGGTTCAATGCACCAGGTGAGAATAGATTGAGGCCGTCAGACTTTAATCCTCAAGCACCCAATAATAACCGGCAACTTCTGACGACCGGCAGCCAACAACCGGCGCCAAAAAGACCGTTTGGCCGCGAATATTTTTGGAAGCGGCATCATAAATTGCTCTTTACAGCAACAGCAGTTATCGTTGTGCTGGTGCTCGGCATTTGGGCCATCGGGCAGCCGGCCCGGGGGGAAGCTATTGCCGCCTACCGTACCAGTCTTGCCAACCGGACACCGGCCCAGATTCATAACCTTCGCTTGGCGGTAAAGGCGCTCCAAGGTATAGTTTTGCCGCCCGGCGCAGAATTTTCCTTTAACCGTACCGTAGGGTCCTGGTCGGCGGACCAAGGATATGTTAAAGCACCGGTAAGCTATTTTGGGGAGTTGATCCCGGGTTGGGGAGGAGGCGTGTGTCAGGCTTCATCCACTCTTTATAATGCCGCTTTGCTTGCCGGGCTTGAGATTTTAGAGCGGCACCGTCACAATTTCCCGGTCCGCTACGTACCGCCGGGACAGGACGCCGCCGTGGCGCAATACAACATTGATCTTCGTTTCCGCAACCCTTATGATTGGCCACTCAAGATAGAGGCGGAGATTAAAGGAGACTGGGTGATCTGCCGTATTATCTCACCCCGTCCCCTGGGCAGCGCTTTCTCTGTGGAGCGGGAAATCCGGGAGGTTCTGCCGCCGGCAGAGGTAATCAAGGCAAATGGGTCAGGCGGGGACCTGCGCTGGCGGGTAGTTAACCATGGAGCCCCGGGCCTGCGGGTGGCCGTTTACCGCCGGGTGACAAACGGCACCCGGTCCACGCGCACCTTGATTTCCGAAGATACTTACCCACCTATGAACCGTTTGATTTACGGTAAATTATCATCTTAAACGCAAAGCTAACCTGATCAAGAGGAACTTGGGGAGGTGCCTAATTGTCATTTTGGCAGGCGGTGGTACTAGGAATTGTCCAGGGAATAGGTGAATTTTTACCTATTTCCAGTTCCGCCCACCTGGTAATCGTACCCTGGTTAATGAAATGGGCTTACGCGGGATTGACCTTTGACGTTGCTTTACACGTGGGAACTCTTATAGGGGTGGTAAGTTACTTTTGGCGTGACTGGCTGATCCTGCTGCGTAACGGGTTTTCCCGCCGGCCGGGCAAGGAAAGAAATTTATTTTGGTACCTGGTCCTGGCCACCATTCCTGGTGCTGTTATTGGTTATATTTTTGAAAAACAAGCCGAAACTGTTTTTCGCGAACCATTACTAATCGGCATTATGCTCATTGTAATGGGCCTAGTTCTTTACGCGGCCGACCGCTTGAGTCTAGCCCGCAAAGATTTAAATCAGCTAACGTTGGCGGACGCTTTAGGAATCGGACTCTCTCAGGCCTTAGCCATTATTCCCGGTGTTTCCAGGGCCGGTATTACCATGACCTGCGGCCGTCTTTTAAGTTTAAAAAGGGAAACAACCGCCCGATTCTCGTTTTTGTTATCCACCCCGATTATTTTTAGCGCCGGTATATTGCAATTAAAACAGCTTCAAGTGGCGGATTTAAATATTCCTTTTATTACCGGGGTGGCTGTTTCAGCTTTAGTAGGATACCTGACCATAAAATTTCTCCTGAGCTATTTAACCCGGCACGGATTTGGCCTATTTGTATGGTACCGCTTATTGTTAGGTATTATAGTAATTATTGTTGCTTTAACCAGGAACTGACTTTAAAAGTTAAAAAAGTTATTATTCAGGTAGGTTCAAAGGGGCAAAGGCACCCCCTCCCTTCCCTCCCCCTTGAAGGGGGAGGGAAGGGAGGGGGTGCCTGAGTAGTTACAAAATATTTTGTGTTACCATAAATTAGTATGTTATAATATGCCATATATATTATATAATGTTATTTAGTAATTCAAAAAGGTGAGGTTATCTAAAAACGACGGCTAAAAACTAATAAGTCGTTGCTTAAATAACGTTGCTATATAGCTATGATTCCATCCCCGCCCTAACCCTCCCCCTTTGAGGGGAAGGGAAAAAGGACCCTATTCCTGCAGCCGTGCCTGTGCTTGCAATTATAAGCCCCTGCTTTGAGGGGAAGGGAAGGGTGGGGGTGGCTCAATTATTGAAACGATTCTGTGCCTACCTGAATAGTTACTTAAAGGTGGCCTTATCCTTGGGCAGCACAAAAAAGTTTAAAAACCAACAAAAACAGGAAATAACAGGTATTATTTGCCTTGCTCTGGCCCTATTGACGATGGTTAGCTTAGTCAGTCCTAAAATGGGCCTGATTAGCAGTTTTAGCGAGCACATCCTGCGGGGGATAGCGGGCAAAGGCAGATATTTATTACCGGTTTTGCTGGCCTATTTTGGTTTCCGGCTTATCCAAAAAAAAACACAGCTAAAAACAAGGACGCGTTTATACGGTTTAACCCTTTTATTTATTACTTTTTTAACCGTACTAAATATATTATCTCCGCCTTCCTACGAGCAGGCCGGACTTCAGGCGGGCTACAGGCCTGCCTTACAAGCCTCGCCGGTCAAAAGCCTGCCCTATCTTTACCTTTTAGAAGGGCTTGAAGGTAAAGGCGGGGGTTTAACCGGGGCCCTTTTTTATCTTGTTTTAGTCCGTTCTTTTGGTCACACCGGCACTTATATTATCCTGGCTACGCTTGGATTAGTAGGGGTACTTTTGAGTGCTAACGTATCATTAGAAGGGTTAAATCAAAAAACAGGGCGTTCCTTAAAAAATTTGGGTTTTAAACTAAAACAGGCCATAACCAACTTTCTTTTTACGGAAGTCGAAGTTGAAGTTGAAATTGGAGAAGAGCCTGCTCATCAAGCCTTAATAATTGACCGTTCAGGCACAAATAGCGAATCTAGTTTACCCTCAAACAAAGACGTAAATCCTGGTTCAAATACAAAAAACAACTCCTCCTCAAATACTCCCCCAACCCAAAAAATTACCGTTAATCCTTACGCCGGTGAAACAGAAATAGCCGCGACAGTTATGCCGGCCGAAAACGTGATAGAAACTGAAAAGGCGGCTTATCAATTACCCCCGGTAAATCTTTTGACCAGGCCCGGGCGCTTACGTGGTTTGACGGTAAATCAGATAAATAAAAACATTACGGAAAATATCCGCGTTCTAGAAGAAACATTGGATAACTTTGGAGTAAAAGTAAAGGTAACTCAGGTTTCACGCGGCCCCGTAGTTACCCGTTACGAAATTCATCCTCCTTCCGGAATTAAGGTAAGCCGGATTATGAGTTTAGCCGACGATATAGCTCTTTGTTTGGCTGCCCCTGACGTTCGTATCGAAGCCCCTATTCCGGGAAAGGCAGCCATAGGGATAGAAATTCCTAATAACGAAATAGCCGTAGTTTACTTACGTGAACTCATTGAAACAGTAGAATTTCAGCAATCCGCCTCTTGGTTGACGGTAGCTTTAGGAAAAGATATTGCGGGTAAACCTGTAATTGCCGACCTTACTAGAATGCCCCATCTACTAATTGCCGGGGCAACGGGAGCAGGAAAAAGTGTTTGCTTAAATACGTTAATTGCCAGTATTTTATTTAAGGCCTCTCCCGAACAGGTTAAATTTCTAATTATTGACCCTAAGATGGTTGAACTGACCACTTATAATGGAATACCACACTTAGCTACCGCCGTGGTTACCAGCCCCCAAAGAGCGGCGGGCGCCTTACGGTGGGCGGTAAAGGAAATGGAAAGACGGTATGAGCTTTTTGCCGCCGTGGGAGCACGGGATATAACGCGTTATAACAATTACGTCCAGGGACCATCTTTTAGCCAGAAGCCGGTGCCGTTAATAGTAATTGTTATTGATGAATTGGCTGATTTAATGATGGTTGCCCCTGCTGAAGTGGAAGATTCAATTTGCCGTTTAGCTCAAATGGCCCGGGCCACCGGTATTCATCTGGTAGTAGCCACGCAAAGGCCGTCGGTGGATGTTATAACGGGCTTAATTAAAGCTAATATTCCCTCCCGGATATCTTTTGCCGTTTCTTCGCAAATCGACTCCCGCACAATTTTAGATATGGCCGGAGCAGAAAAGCTGTTGGGGCGGGGCGACATGCTTTTTTTGCCCGTTGGGATTACCAAGCCGTGCCGGGTACAGGGTGCGTATCTTTCGGACCACGAAGTGGAAAATTTAGTTACGTTTTTGAAGAAGCAAGCCCAAGAGATACCTTTAGATTGTATTGGGGGAGAAATAGCCAAAGAAGAAAAGGGGGAAGACAGAGAAGATGAGTTAATGTTAAAAGCAGCCAAAATTTTTTTAGAAACCGGTCACGCTTCCATTTCTCTTTTACAAAGACGCCTCCACCTTGGTTACGCTAAAGCCGCCCGGCTGGTAGACATTATGGAAAATAAGGGTATCATAGGCAGTCATGAGGGAAGTAAGCCGCGTCCGGTTTTAATAACTGCCGAGGAATTGCCGCGCCTATACCCTAATAAGTAAAATAAATATAACTACTCAGCCACCCCCTCCCTAACCCTCCCCCTTCAAGGGGGAGGGTTAGGGAGGGGGCAAAGGCACATAGGCACAAAGTTTATAGGAATACAATCGTAATGCAGGACACAAAGGAGTCCAAATACCTCTTTGCAAACATTGTAGGGGCGTATTGCCATACGCCCCTACAAGGCTCATTCTCTTCAGATCTCTTTTGCCTTTGTGCCTTTGATGCTCTGTGCCTTTGTGCCTACCTGAGTAGTTACAAATAAATATTTATTGCTTCCTGCCCTAAAGACTATTATAATCATTATATATAGTTAAAAACAGGGAGAGGATGAACTTTGGAGATTGGCCATGTCTTAAAGAGAACCAGAGTAGAAAAAAACCTGTCCCTAGTCCAAGCAGAAGAAGAAACAAAAATTCGCCAAAAATACCTGGTGGCTTTAGAAAATGAAAATTTTAACGTTATTCCTGGCCGGGTATACGCAAAAGGCTTTTTACGTAATTATGCCCGCTATTTAGGCTTAAACGCCGAAGAACTGGTATGGCGGTATGAAAAACTTGTCCTTCCCCGAAGAAAGATAATGAAGAAATACAAGAGAACCGTCCCCGCCGTAACCCGTACGGCGTCCCTGATTACCTTTGGGCTACTTTTAGTTTTAGGATTTGTTTGGTTGGCGCAGATAGAGATAAATAAAATGGACAACACCAAATACCAACCTGCTTCAAACCAACACCAAAATCTTCCGGAGAAAAACCTTCCCGCCCCGCCGAATGGCAGCCCGGGGGAACAAAAAGACAACGCCGGCAGGCTTAAGGAGGGAGTTAACCTGGTTTTACACGTTACCGATGACCGGTGTTGGGTGGAAGTAACCGTAGATGGCCAGGTAAAATTTACGGGAGAACTGGCGGCCAACCAAATAAAAACATTTCACGGTCAGGAGAATGTCCGGGTTAAGCTGGGAAACGCCGGAGTGGTTCAGGTAAAGATTAACGGTCGCGACCTGGGTTTCTTGGGGGCCCGGGGAGAAGTAATAAAATGGGAATATCCGGATTCCTTTATCTCGTAAGAGTTTCAGGACGGAGGTTTTAAGGTTATCAAAGCCAGCATAGTTAGCTTAGGCTGTGCCAAAAATACAGTAGACACAGAAATCATGCTTGGTTTGTTACAAAAAGAAGGGTATACTCTTACCCGGCAAGTTCAAGAAGCGCAAGTATTAATTGTTAACACCTGCGGTTTCATTAACCCGGCCAAGGAAGAATCTATCCGCTATATCCTAAACTTAGCTCAGCTAAAAAAAACCGGGTGCTGCCAGATTTTTTTAGTGGCGGGGTGCCTGGCTCAACGGTACGGCCGGGAACTTTTCGTCGAAATACCTGAGATTGATGGATTGATAGGTACCGGTGCGGTACCCGAAGTAGGAAATATTGTGCACGCCGCCTTAAAAGGAGAAAAAGTTTGCGCTTGCTCTTCACCTGCCTACATTTACCACCCAGATTTGCCCCGTTTTCAGGTGACTCCTTTTTATACTGCTTACGTAAAGATTGCCGAAGGCTGCAATCAACATTGCACTTTTTGCGCCATTCCTTTAATTAAAGGACCCTACCAAAGCCGTAAAATGGAAGATATTGAAACTGAGGTAGCCCGGCTGACTAATAAGGGAGTTAAAGAAATAAATCTAATTGCCCAGGATATCACTAGTTACGGGAAAGACATATATGGCGAGTATTGCTTAAGCAAATTGCTGCGTCGCCTGGTCAAGGCAACCCCGGAAAAAGTATGGCTTCGTCTTTTATATGCTCACCCGGCCAGTTTTAGACCGGAACTGCTGACGGTGATAGCAGAGGAGAATAAAATTTGTCGTTACCTGGATTTGCCTTTGCAGCATATTAGCGACCCCATACTTGAAAGGATGAACCGGCAAAAAAAAGGGGTGGATATTCGTAGTTTAATCAAGCAAATTAGAAATACCATACCCGGCTTGACCCTGCGCACTACTTTTATCGTAGGTTTTCCCGGAGAAACAGAAGACCACTTTCAAGAACTGTTGTCTTTTATGCGTGAAGTATGTTTTGAAAAGGTAGGGATATTTAAATATTCCCCGGAGGAAGGGACGCCGGCGGAAACTATGCCGGATCAGGTGCCCGGGGAAATTAAAGAAGAACGTTTTCACCGCGCTATGCTTTGGCAACGGGAAATTTCATACCGGATAAATAAAACCCAAGCGGGCAAAGAAATTACTGTTCTAGTGGAAGGCAAAAAGAATGGTAATTATTATGGACGCGGGGAAGCAGATGCCCCGGAAGTAGACGGTCAGGTATTTTTTACTACCCAGGGGGAAAAGATTGCGGTTGGTGAGTTTAGGCGCGTCCGGATCATAAAGGCGAAGAATTATGACCTTATAGGAAAGTTGTCATTTTAAAAAATGAAAGGGAGAAATTATGACCTGGCATGGTTTTCGGGTTCCGGTAGTTATACTGGCTGTGGTTTTGGCGCTGGGTTTATTTTTAGGCAGCCGGTGGATTTACTATAAATATAGTTATAACGAGCCATTGAACCAGGCGCTTAAAACTAATGAAGACGTAGAATCTTTTAGTATTGACCGGCGTAAACCGGTAATCCGGATAACGGTTAAATTAGGAGAGGTAGAAGATATAAAACACACCTACCAAAGCTTGCAAAATAGCATTCAAGATATTTTAGGCCCCAAACCCTTCCAAATTGATTTGCAGGATAACCGGGATGCATCATTAAAGAAAATTTTTTATGACAGTCAATTTGCTATTTATGAAGCTATTATGCAGGGAAATTTTCGGGAGATGGCCGAATGTATTGAACGTGAAGCTTCTTTACAAAAGTCGCAAGCTACTATTTTTATTGACCAAAACTATATTTATTTGCAAATACGGCACGGTAACCACCATTTGTATGAAGTTATTCCCCGAGAACAAGAACAAATTACGGAAAATACCGGGCAACGTCCTATCTGACAAGGTATATTTTACCTTGCTAATCTTTAACCTCTTTATGATATAATGTAACTACTTAGGTTCAAAGGGGCAAAGGCACAGAGGCACAAAGTTTTTTTGCCAGACTTGCCTGCCCGTCAGACTGTCAGGCAATAATAGTAATAATATGGTAAACAATCTAAAACCTGCCAGCCTGACGGGCAGGCCTTTAAACCTATGTGCCTTATGAATAGTTACTTTTTTGCGGCGAAATAAGGAAACTTAATTGATTTTGATTAATTATCTAATAAAATAACTAAAAGGAAGGTGAGCATGGTTAAGGAAGTTGGTCTGGGCTTAATTTTAGCCGTAGTAATTTTTTTAGTTCTTTGCGGATATGATCTTACCCCTTTAATTTTTTTAGGAGTATTAGGGTTAGGTGCTTATTTTATTGTTCGGACCCGGGGCTTAATGACTAAAAATTTTAGCGAACAAAAAATTAGTCCCCAGCACGATATTACTTTTGCGGATATAGGGGGACAGGCAGGAGCTATTCGCGAACTACAGGAAGCGTTGAATTTTATTAAAAATAACCAGGCCATCTTACACTTGGGCATTCGGCCTCTCAAAGGCATTTTGCTTACCGGGCCGCCCGGTACGGGGAAAACTTTGCTGGCTAAGGCCGCGGCCGGTTTTACTGACGCGGCGTTCATTTCCTGCAGCGGGTCGGAATTTATTGAAATGTACGCGGGAGTCGGTGCCCAAAGAGTGCGGCGATTGTTTCAAGCAGCCCGGGAGGCAACTTTAAAGCAGGGAAAAAATAATGCTTTAATTTTTATTGACGAGATTGACATTTTAGCCGGCAAAAGAGGCCAAACAAGCAATCATTTAGAATATGACCAAACACTTAACCAGTTGTTGGTAGAAATGGACGGAATTAAAGTTAACGATAAGGTTAGAATCCTGGTGGTAGCCGCTACAAACCGGGTGGATTTACTGGACCCGGCAATATTACGGCCCGGTCGTTTTGACCGTCACGTTAAAGTTGAATTACCTGATAAACAAGGAAGGCTGGAAATATTAAAACTTCATACCCAAAATAAGCCTTTAGCGGACAGTGTTTCGCTGGAGGAGATAGCTAAAGAAACTTTTGGTTTTAGCGGAGCTCATTTAGAGAGCCTGGCTAATGAAGCCGCTATTTTAGCCATGCGGGAAAATTGTGAAGTTCTGGAACAACACCATTTTCGGGAAGCAATAGATAAAGTTATGATGGGCGAGCGTCTGGACCGTCATCCTTCACCGTCAGAATTAAGGCGGGTAGCCATTCACGAAACAGGACATGCTTTTTTAAGCGAGTTGGTTAGGCCTGATTCAGTATCAACGCTGACCATTGCGCCGCGGGGGATGGCCTTGGGTTACATGCGCCAAACCCCGGAAGACGATAATTACTTGTATACAAGAGAGTACCTGGAAAATCAAATAGCGGTTATGTTAGCCGGAGCGTTGGCGGAAGAATTGTTTTTAGGCGACCATAGCACGGGAGCGGTTAATGACTTTGAACAGGCAACTAGTCTGGCCGAGAAAATAATTGAAGCCGGCATGTCGCGGTTAAAAGTGGTAGACGCAAAAACCCTGCCCGCAAGGTTGCGCTACCGGGTGATAACTGAAATTTTGCATAATCAGGAAAACCGGGTAAAAGAATATTTAAGCCGGTCTTACGATAACATGGAAACAATAGTAAGATTACTCCTCGAACAAGAAAAAATAAGCGGTGAACAATTGCGTAGTTATCTTAGGAGAGAAACTTGTTTTGTTTAATGAGCAAAAAAAAGAAGCTGTGGCCCGTTTATTGACGGTTAAAAAGATTACCCTGGCGGTTGCCGAGTCATGTACCGGCGGCTTAATCGCGGTACTATTGACTGATGTGGCCGGAAGTTCCCAATATTTTTTGGGCGGGATAGTGGCTTACGCTAATCTGGTTAAAGAAAAGATACTGGGTGTTTCAGCCGAGATTTTACAAACTTACGGAGCAGTTAGTGAGCAGACGGCTATAGCTATGGCTTACGGCGTAAAAAATTTATTAGAGGCAAATGTAGGCCTGTCTGTTACGGGCATTGCCGGTCCGGCGGGCGGTTCTCTTTCAAAACCGGTGGGGCTGGTATATATTGCTTTGGTTACCCCGAAAGTTAATTATTGCCAGGAGTTCCGGTTTACCGGGAAACGTTTTGAAGTCAGACAAAACGCGGCCGCAGCCGGATTGGACATGTTGCACACTTATTTAAGCGAGCATAACTAATACAGGATGGAGGCTAAGCCTTGAATGAAAAACAAAAAGCGTTAGAAGGAGCATTAATGCAGATAGAGCGCCACTTTGGCAAGGGTTCAATCATGAGACTGGGAGAAGCTTCGGCTAATCTAAACGTAGAAGTTATTCCTACCGGAGCTTTATCTTTAGATATTGCCCTGGGTGTAGGCGGTGTACCGCGAGGACGGGTGGTAGAGGTTTTTGGTCCGGAAGCCTCAGGAAAAACTACCGTAGCCTTGCATATTATTGCGGAAGCGCAAAAAGCCGGTGGTATTTCGGCTTTTATTGACGCTGAGCACGCCTTGGACCCGTTATACGCTAGAAATTTGGGCGTAGATATTGATAACTTATTGGTTTCCCAGCCGGATACCGGAGAGCAGGCCCTGGAAATTTGT
>LDZU01009383.1_pt1 | contig 11569 bp, 13 predicted proteins | sample 615531 | NCBI WGS metagenome assembly LDZU01 (sample SAMN03408293, study PRJNA278302) | terrestrial metagenome | isolation source: oil reservoir sample SB2 | place: USA: Alaska, North Slope, Schrader Bluff formation | collected 2011-09 | reverse complement strand
CTTTTTTGCGCCAAGCAACAACTTGCTGTTGCTCATTTTCCACCACACTATAAATCAAAGAATGAATGGTGCTGATCGAATCTTGCTGATAAAGCAAATCAAATTCAGTTAAATAATTTTGCAAAACTTGTGTTGCTTTACCAGTAAAGGCAGCAAAGGCTACTTTTAATTTGGGGGTTTTTTTGTAAAGTAGGCGACGCAGTACGGCAATTAAAGTAGTTTTGCCGGTTCCCGCATAACCACCAATGGTTAGATATTGTTGTTGATCGGTTTTAAATTCTAACCAATGCAAAATCTGCTTTAAAACAAGCTTTTTATCCTCTGACAACGTTAGTGTTTGATTTTTGCTTGTTGGCATGATCTCTGATCAGCCTAGCAAGAAAAGTTTAAACAATCAACATCACATCACCAAAACTAAAAAACCGATAATCATTTTGCATAGCATGTTGGTATGCTTGACCAATTTGAGACTCGCTAAATTTTTTAAACACGAAGGGGGAATTGGGCTGGCTAGTAAATGCAGACACCATCATTAATAAACTTGACTGTGGCAAATGAAAATTAGTAATTAAAGCGTCAACCATAGCGAATTTAAAAGGTGGATGAATAAACAACTTACTACTTTGTTTACCACTTTTTAACATTAAAGAATTTTTTTTTTTTTTCAGAATTGTTTTCACTTTTTTGATAATTAATCAAAGCACTTTCTAAAGCTCGCGCACTCGTCGTGCCGACTGCCACAAGACGCTTGCCAGTTGTCTTTGCTGCAGTTAGTCGCTTCGCCACTTCTTCATCAATAACAAAATACTCTTGGTGAAGTTCTTGGCTTTGCCAGTTATTTCTGGTTAATTTGGCAAAAGTGCCCAGTCCTATCGCCAAATCAATTTTTTCAATTTGTACACCTTTATTTTTCAATTTTTCTATTAGTTTTTCGGTGAAATGTAAGCCGGCTGTCGGGGCTGCAGCGGAACCAATTTTTTTGGCGTAAATAGTTTGATATTCTAGCCGGCGCAAATCTTCACTTTGTTTATTTTTAATATATGGTGGTAAAGGCGTGTAACCACAAGCTTCAATTGCTTGCCATAGGCTATCATCGGCACGATTAAATTTAACTTCCACTTGAGCACTATTTTCACTGCGAGAAACCACTTGGGCCTGCAGTAAATCTTCTAGATCTAAATTTTCATCTAGCAAATAATTCCGTGGAGGAAAGTATAGGCGCTGGTGCAATTTTAGTGATGGTTTACTAATCGCTTGCCAGCTATCACTGCCTATTTGTTTTAATAACAGCAGTTCCACTTTGCCACCTGTATTTTTTTTACCCAACAATCGAGCTGGAAAAACTTTACTTTCATTTACTACCAAAACATCTTGATCGGTTAAAAGTTGATCTAATTGAAAAAATTGCCGATCACTAAACTGACCAGTTTGCCGATCAAACACTAAAAGTTTAGATTGATCTCTTTCCGGTAAGGGTTGATTAGCAATTTTGCTCTTAGGCAAATGATAGTGAAAATTAGCTAAAACTTGATCAAAATTATCGGTCATTCTGCTAGTTTATCACTCTCTTAACGTGGCTCCAAGCTTAGACTACAGCTATTTAGTCTTCTTGGCGTATTGAGAATAATTAGCTCTCAAGAAATTCTCTCTCGCCTCTCCCTTTAAATTTGCTAAAAAAGGTCTGAAATCGGCTAATTTTTGGGGTTGTTTGTGCAAGATGTTAATTAATTTGTTTAAATATTGCTGTAAATCTTCAGCATACTGAATATTTTCAATATAAAAATATTTTTTGTTAATTCGGGAAGGATCGTCGGTGGCTAATCCAGAACTACTAGCACTTGAACGAGCTGTAATACTGCCAATCTTTAGATAAGAGCTCAAAAGACCTCGATTGTGAAAACTAGTATCAACAATCATTTCTAATGGCAAGCTCATGTTATAACGATTAGAAGGTGTCGTATAAATAAATTTTATTAACCTCTTATTAGTCACAATTGCTACTGATTTCTTCCATAAAGTAAAAACCCACCAAGCGCCAACAATCATAAATAAGAAAAAAATGGATAACATCACTATAATTAATGCTGATGGTTGACTGATAAAAACCACATTGAGTGTCCGATTTAAAATACTACCAGCTAAAATGATGCTTAGCCCTACTAAAAAAACAAAAGAGAGACGCAAAAACAAGAAAAACGGGTGTTCCCGTGTGATATAAAGTATTCTTTCATCACTAGCTTGACCAGGAAATCGCGACTGATCGTAGGGAAAACTAATTTTTTTAAGATCAAAAAAGGATTGATTAAACATGGTCTTATTATATCACTTAAGTTATACTAAATAATCAATGTTTAAAAAAGTTAAACAAATTTTGGCTGGAAAATTACAACAATTTACCACAAAACAAAAAGTTGTTTTATGTCTTTTGCTCTTGTTACTGATTTTAACTATTTCCATTTCAGCTACTCTAGCTTACAAGCATTTTCAACAAGAAAATCAAACTCAAGACGATGTTTTAACTGAAGCACAAGCCGCCAACCCCCTCCATTCAACCACTAACCACATTGACGAAAATGATCGGAAAGAGTTGAACGTCCTACTTATTGGCTACGGAGGTGCCGGACATCAAGGAGGGATGTTGGCCGATCTCATTCAAATTGCCCACTTTGATTTTGAAAAAAAAATTCTTGCTTTCATCTCTATACCGCGAGATTTGGAGTTAAACCTAGACAACGGTAATTATCGAAAAATTAATAATGTTTTTAGTTCATACATGACCGGTTCAAATCCAATAATTAATGCTGGACAAGTAACGAAAAACCTATTATCTTCTGTGACTAATTTAAACATTAAATATTTCATTGCTGTCGACTTTGTCGGTTTTCAACGCTTAGTTGGTCAGGAATTGGGTAGTATTGAAGTGGAAGTAGCAGAAAATTTTGCAGATCAATGGTATCCAATTGAAGGCAAACAACTTGACCCTTGTGGCTACAGCAATGAAGAAATTGCTCATTTAACAGCCACCCTTAGCGGTTTTGACTTGGAAAAACAATTTGCTTGTCGCTATGAAACTATTTATTTTCCGGCTGGATTGCAAAAAATGGAAGGAGCTGAGGCGTTGAAATATGTTCGTTCCCGACATAGTTCTAGTGATTTCGATCGCAGTCGACGCCAAGTCGAAGTCTTAACTGGAATTAAAAAAAAGTTGTTTGATCTAGAAGCTCTCAGTAATATTCCCAGTTTTTTCAAACAAGTTAATCAACACGTCGCTACTGATCTAAATTTAGAAATAATCGAATATTTTGCTCCATTACTAGTCGATGCTAATGATTTTACAATCAAAAATATTAATCTTAGTACGGAAAATGTGCTAAATAGTAGTAGTAGCTCAAATGGCTTCGTTCTTATTCCTAAAGCTGGGCACAACAACTGGACCGAGTTGCAAAATTATATTCAAGAAGCTCTCAATGCAAATAATTAAGAGCGACGGAATAATTTTCTAAAGAAACCAGCAACACTAAATTCACCCAAAATATTTGTTAAATGAGTTTCAACTAATTCTTGTTGAGCTCGTAGTTCTAAATAAGCTTCCTCGATAGCTAAACGATCTTCAGCACTGAGAGTTTTATCTTCTAAAAGACTTTCTAATTCAGTTAGTGCTTCTTGATTATTTCTCAAAGAATTTTGCAGACCTTCTACATCTTCTTCTTTTTGTCCTAAAAAGAATCGCTGCCAGAGAGGTCTTTCTTCTAAATTAGCCAATCTATTTTGAAATTCCTCTTGAGCTTTTAATTGATTTTGAGCAATTACTTTGACTTGTTCGCCAATTCCACCCTTATATTCTCTATTTAGTAAAAGTTCTTGGACTTTTTGGGCTACATCATTGCTTTTCTGTTTAACCAATTGACTGCCCTCGCTCATAGTAACACCTTTACTTTTGATCTTGAGTAAGGCATCATCTCTATTAATTTGATTTTGCCCTTGAATCGAATCATTGTCTTGCACTGCCCCTCCAGCTTCTCCAGCTTCTCCAGCCTCTCCAGCTTCTCCAGCTTCTCCCTGCAAGGTATTTTCAATTTGTAAATTTTGCTCTTCTCCCTGCAGAGTATTTTCAACTTGTAAATTTTGCTCTTCGCCCTGATTTTGGGTGTTTTGTTGAACTTGAATAGTTTTTTCAGTTTTTACTGGCTCCCCCGGGGTAACATCTTGTGCTCGGCCTTGCTGAGCCGAAACAGGATTAAGCAAGATAAAAGCTAATAACAAAGAAGTGGAAAAAAAGATAGTTTTTTTCATATATTTTTATTCTAATATAAACTTTTTAAGATTACAAATTGCTAGAAAGGTGTTGTGCGCAGTAACTTTACAAAATTACACTTGCACTAGTTTGTTAAATGTGGCCTAATGAACTGCTTGAAAAAATGAAAAAACACTATTGTTTGGAAAACTTTTTATATTTTGTCGGTCGCTCAATTGCTCGAATTTACACCAAGATTGATTTAAAAAAACAAATTAAAGCCAAAGAAAAACTTCCCCAAGGAGCTAAAATTTTTTCGGTCAATCACCCAAGCACACTCGATCCACTATACGTCATGAGCATTATTAAAGAACCAGTACACGCTCTCTTAACTAAAGATGTTTTTAAAATTTTTGGCTTAAGCAAATTGGTTACTTGGGCCGGTCACGTGGCTGTTGATCCTAATGCTGGTTTAATTGCTCTCAATCGCGCCATTGTCCTACTCAAAAAGAAGCGCTCGATCTTAATTTTTCCAGAGGGAACAGTTAGTAAAAATAGTCAACAAGTAGAAAAGTTAAAGACCGGGGCGGTAAGAATGGCATTGGCTACTGGTGTGCCAATTATTCCCATCGGCATTTGTGTTGATCCCAGTAGAATCAAAAAATTCACCATAAAAATTAAAAATAAAGAAAATCAATTTTACTGGTATCGACGAGGAGCTTACATCATTAACTATGGTCAACCCCTTTATTTTAAAGGGCAAATTGCTGATCAAAAATTAGTGAAAAATTATAGTCAAATTCTTAGAGAAAATTTACAGCAATTATTACATTATGGCGTTCAATCTCTATTAATCCTGCAATCCCAATACTAATTGTTGCTTAAAAAATTCATTTCTGATAGATTATTGATGCTGTGGAACACGGTGTAAATCCGTGACTGTGCCGCAACGGTAATTTTGTTTTTAATCACCATTACAAATAAGTCCGATCTTCAGCCAAAATTAGTCTTGACGAGCATCAAGCAATTTTTTCTTAGGCTTTTCCACGGCGAATTATAAATAAGGTTCATCTTGAAGATGAACTCGGCTAATTCAGCCAAAGAAAGGTCTGATGAAAGAGCAAATTTCATCTGTAGAATACGCAAATAATTGGTATGGAGAAGAATGGAAAGAGAAGGCAACAGAATCGACATTGTCATTCATTGCAACAACTAACAACACTGATCAATTTTTATTGATTTTAAACGCTATTGAACAAGAAGCTGACATCACTTTAAACAGTGTTTTACAAAATTTAATTCATAGTGGACTAAATCTGGCAAGTCTAATCGATCAAGAATTATTTGAACTAAATCAACAAGTTAAAGAGCAAATGGCTACTTTATTTCTTCGTGAAAAATTTGGTCCACCAGCAGATCCTCTTGTTTCTGTCGTTTTCGCTGATCTAGCACAAAGAGAAGTTTTAGCTCGTCATGAAAGTATGGCTACTGCTCAATCAAGCACCGCTCTTATAAACGAGTTTGAAAATGAAATTTTACTTCAATTACAACTATTGATTGCTCATCAAATAAATTTGATTGAAAAAAAAGTTAAGCAATATCAACAAACAAAAAAAGATGGGGAACTGATTTGTCAACAAACCCCTGAAATTGAAACAGAGATGTCTCCGTACAAAAAAAATTTTGAGGATGCTTTTGCTAAATTTGAAAACGACAAACATTCACTAGAAAGACTCTATCGACTTTTGACTTATCAAATCACAGACAAAAATCACCACAAAAATAAAAAGGTTATTTTTGAACTAGCTAAGCAAAATACTAATCCGAGTCATCTGAATTTTTAAAAACAAAAACACTTAAAAAAGTAGTCAGTGGCACAGCCAGTATCAAGCCCAAACTGCTGAGTAAGGTCTTAACAATTTCTTCAGCCACAATTTCTAATTCAATGACATCAATAAAAGTGTGTTGACCATCAAAAAACAGAATGAGCAATGGCATCGCTGACCCAGCATAAACCAAAATCAAAGTATTAATCATTGACGATACATGGTCCCGACCAACTTTCATACTGCGTAAAAATAGCGTCCACGAATCTAATTTGGGATTAGCTAGACTTAATTGCTCAGTCACCGATGCTTGACCAATAGTTACATCATCAAGTATTCCTAGCGCCCCAATCATAATTCCCGCAAATAATAAACTTAATAAATCAATTTTGCCTCGACTCAAATTACTAACAAAAACCGCCTCTTCACTAGCAAAACCAGTTAAATTAGTTAAATTAACAAAATAAAAAGCCAGCAACATGGTAATTAGTAGAGAAATAACAGTCGCCAACACAGCGCTGTGAGTTTTCTTTTTAAAACCGTGGGTTAAATAAAAGCTAGCCGGAATAATTAAGAGCGAACTAATCAGCGCTGATAATATTGGTGGCCGACCAGCCAAAACCATGGGAATTAAAACTCGGCTGATCACCAAAAAAGAAATGATCAAACCAAGTAGCGCCAATAATCCCAAGCCTCCTGTCACCACCAACACCGCAATCACAAACAAAATTAATAAAAATAATAAGGCTTGACGCTTGACCACTCCCTCAATCAAAAAAAAGCGTTCTTCCTCCTGATTAAAATCAGTATAAATTCTTAAGCGATCTCCCAGTTTATAAGCTCGATAGTTAACCACAGTTAAATTATTCGCATCCAAGCCAGATTCATTCAGTACTTGAATCTGCGAACCTTCCAAACTGCCTCGATCAATTAAAATCTCTAAAACTTGGTAGGGAAAATGTTGATCATTAACAAGTTTTTCACCACTGTCACTAATTTCTATAACACGACCCTCAAGAGTTTCTCCTCTTGATTCTTGAGCGCTAATTATTTTGGGAAATAATAAAATTAGAAAAAACAGAATCAAAAAAACTAGTTTTTTAAAAAAAATATTTTTCATTTTTTAACTAATTAAATTATCACAGATAAAAGAAGAATCTGAAAGTAGCTAATTTAACAGCTAATTTAACAATGAAACAATTATTACTAAATAATTGCCAATTCTTTACCAACTTCTTCAATATTTTGCAAAAAGGCTTTTAGGTCAGTTTTATTATGACTGGCACTAATTTGCACACGAATTTCGTCTTTGCCTTTAGGTACTACTGGATAATTAATGTTGGTTAGAATAAAACCCCGCTTAAACATTTTTTGCGTCAAGGCTTTGGTTTTGGCAGTATCACCAATTAATATCGCTTGAATTGGATGAATTGATTCAGCGGCAAATTGGAAACCCAAGGCCAATAATTCTTTTTTAATAAAGGCTAAATTATCTGCCAATCTCTTTAATAATTTAGTTCCAGTTTGTGTATCAATTAGTTGTACTGCCATCAGCGCTGCGGCAGCTGTTCCTGGCGAAATGGAGTTTGAATAAATATAGGTAGCAGCTGACTCTCGCAGATAATCAATCACAGCTTGTTTAGCTACTACATAGCCTCCATCGGCCCCTAAACCCTTACCTAAAGTGCCAATTAACACATCGGCTCTCGCCCCAGAAACCTCTTCTGTTCCTCGACCAGTTTCACCAAAAGCAGCTACACCATGACAATCGTCAACCACCAATAACACGCCCTCTGGGTATAGTTTGTCATAGCGATTAATAACGCGACGCAGTTTCTTCAAATCTTGATACTCACCTAACATCGAAAAAACACCATCAGTAATGACTAGAGCACGCTTAAATTTCTTAACATTTTTTTCTAAAATTTCTTCCAATGATTGAGGATCTAAGTGCTTAAAAATTGCTTTCTGATTATTGGGTAAATTGGCTAGACGAATCCCATCAATAATACTGCGATGATTCAATTCATCAGAAATAACTAAGGCTTCACTTTGCAATACAGAATCCTTGCTTTGACCTTTGATCAAACTGAACAACACTGCCAAATTAGTAGCAAAAGCACTGGAAAAAACCATGGCATCATCTTGGCCATGAAAATTAGCTAGCGCTTTTTCTAAATCACGATGAACCTGAAAAGATCCAGAAATGAAACGGACTGCACCAGGACCTGTTCCACAAAGTTCAGTCATTTGATGTTCTGCTTTTTTCAATTTTCGATGATGACGCAAACCCAAATAATCGTTGGAGTTAAAAATCCGATAAGGCTTACCATCAATAATGGCTTTGGGAGAAGCTTCTTTAGTAAAGCTCTCAATTAAATGCTCTTTTCTTTTAGTAACACTAGCAGCATCAATTCTAGCCACCTCTTTTTGTAAAATTTTAAAAAAGTCCCGACGAGACATAAAATCCTTTCATTAAGCTGATCATAATATACTACAAAAACTCCCAGAAATTAAGTTAATTTTAAAAAAAAATTTATTCAGCAATTTTTGCTGATAAATAATCAATAATGTTTGGAGTACCTATTAAACAGTCGCCGTCAATCGTATACAAAAAAGGCACACCAATACGCTGAGTATCCAAACCACAACTTTCAGCTCGAGCTGTTAATTCTCTAGAATTGGTTTGATTGTTGTAAACCTCTTTACTAACAATCTCAACTTTTTCTTCAAAATTGTTTTCTGCCATCCAATCTTTTACATCCTGACAATGAGGACAACCATCGCCCCAGTAAAAAATATCACTGTCTACTGGTTCACCTTTTTCGGCTAGCACTTCACTAGTTTCTTGATCAGCATCATTAGTATCTTCTTGGGCCAATTGTCGACCATCAAGCACAAATAAATCAATGGCTATCCAAGCAAAAATTGCCACACTAATTAGAATAATAATTTTATTTAAGTTATTAAGTATTTTGTTCATATTTTTTCCTTAGTTGATGTTTATTAATTTATATCTATTAATAATTAATTTATATCTATTAATAATTAATTTATATCTATTAGTAATTAATTTATATGAATTAAAACTTTAGCATTATTTAGCCAAATAATAAATCGACAAAAAATTTCATATTAATCCATAAAAATATCCTGCCAAAGTAGTCAATAATATTATTAGCAAACTATAAACCAAAGTTTTTTTTGCACCCAAAATTTTGCCAATAATTAATAAGCCCTGCAGTGACAAAACTGGATCGGCTAATAGATAAGCCATCAGTGGACCACGGTGCATACCTAATTTCATAAAACTTTCGGCAATTGGCACTTCGACTAGAGCTGGGAAATAGGCCAAAGCCCCAAATAAAACGGCCAGCAAATTAGTTAGTAAATTATTTTGACTAGTTAAAATTTGAAATTGATCTTGAGGAATTAACGAAGTTATTGCTGAAGCCAAAAAAACACCAACAAATAGAAGAGGTAAGATTTGCTTAAAAAACTTTAGCGTTTCACTCCACCAAGCTTGACGACTCTCAGCACTTAACCATTTATAGGTCATCAATAATTGAATAATAGTTAAAAATAGAACACTGGGTATTTTAATAGCATTATTAATTGGGGCGGTACCAACTAGTAAAATCCCCACTAAGCTTAACCAAAAGTAGTTGGCTTTTGCACCTGAAAGAGCACTCTTTTGCTCACTCATAATTAATTCTTGCTGATCTTTATGACCATCACCAAAAATAGATTGCATCAACAGACCCACTACAATGGCAAAAACAATCGACAAAATAAAACGCACTAAAGCAAAATCCCAACCCAATCTTTGACCAGTTAAAACTAAACTTAATAAATTAACTGCCGGGCCGGCATAAAGAAAAGTAATAGCTACTCCTAAACCAGCTCCTCTTTTCCAAATTCCTGCAAACAAAGGAATAATGGTGCAAGAACAAACTTGCACTAATAAACCACTAATAGAAGCAATAGCATAAGCAACAATTTTTTTGCTTTGACTGCCTAAATATTGCAAAATAGAATTGCTAGACAATAAACTATTGACTGCACCTGCGATAAATAAAGCCGGAACTAAACAAAATAAAACATGGGCTGATAAATAATCAATTAAACCCAAATAGCCCTGCTGTAAAGCATTAATTAATAATTCTGGCATTTATTTTTTTATATCCTCTAAAAGTTTTTTGATTCCACTTACGTCACTGATTTTACCGGCCAATAACACTTGGTCGTCGACCATCAGTACGGGGCTAGTCATTAAACCTAAATTAATAATCTGATTAATGTCGGTGATATATTCCACCTCATCAGTCCAATTCAGTTCTTTAACTGCTTGTTTAGTCATTTCATATAGTTTTTTGCAAGTTGCACATCCAGAACCTAAAACTTTGATGGTCATAATTCCTTTCGTAAATTATTAAGTAGCTGATTAATTTTTTTGCCTTTTTTAGTTAAGAAGTAATGAACTTTTCGACCTTTTTTTCGACTATTAATTAATCCCGCAGATTTTAAATCAGCTAAATGATGTGATAACAAACTTTGAGACATAGCGAGTGGCTCATGCATTTCACAAACACAACAATTGCTTTTTTCTAATAAACAAAAAATTTTCAGACGATTTTCTTCTGCTAATAACTTTAACATTTGCGACAAATCACTAATTTCTTGAAGCTCTATATTATCTAACAAGCAACAATTACATGAAGGCATATTCATATATAATACGCTTTTTTATTAACAGTGCAAGCAGTTGAAAAATTATTTAACCAAATCCCATTCTTTAAGTTTCTCCAGATCACCTGATTGAATCTTAAACAAACTCGCATACAAACCATCTTTCTTTAGTAATTGTTGGTGAGTACCCTGTTCCAATAAATGCTGATCTTTAATCACAATAATTTTGTCTGAGCGCTGGACGGTAGATAAGCGGTGAGCAATCACAATTGACGTCCGCCCTCTTAATACTTCAGTTAAAGCTTGCTGAATATACATTTCTGATTCTGAATCTAGTGCACTGGTGGCTTCATCCAAAATCACGATTTTGGGATCGCGCAAAATAGTTCTAGCTAGTGATAAACGCTGGCGCTGTCCACCAGAAAGTTTTACCCCTCGCTCACCAATAGTAGTCTTTAATCCTTTATCTAATTTTTCAATGAATTCATCAGCTCGAGCAATTTTGCAGGCTTGCCACATTTCCTCTTCAGTGGCATCGGGTTTGGCGTAGCGCAAGTTTTCTTCAATTGAGCTAGCAAACAGATAAGCGCTTTGACTGACTAGACCCATTTGCGCTCGTAATTCTTGTTGGAGAAATTTTTTAAGATCAGTCCCATCTAAATAAATTGTTCCTTCGTCAGGATCAAAAAAACGCATTAACAAACTTGCAATCGTGCTTTTACCGGCTCCAGATGGACCAACAAAGGCGGTCATTTGACCTGGCTCGATGGTAAACGATACTCGATCAAAAACTTTTACTCCCTTGGTTTTTGCTTGATCT
>LDZU01007000.1_pt1 | contig 11575 bp, 9 predicted proteins | sample 615531 | NCBI WGS metagenome assembly LDZU01 (sample SAMN03408293, study PRJNA278302) | terrestrial metagenome | isolation source: oil reservoir sample SB2 | place: USA: Alaska, North Slope, Schrader Bluff formation | collected 2011-09 | reverse complement strand
GAAAATAATTTCCTAATGACTTAGACATTTTTTCCTGGTTCACCGTTAAGTAACCATTATGGAGCCAATAACGGGCAAAGGGCTGCTCCGTTGCTGCTTCTGCCTGGGCAATTTCATTTTCGTGGTGAGGGAAAATTAAATCATTCCCACCTCCGTGAATATCAAAACCAGTTCCCAGGTACTTTAAGGCCATAGCCGTACATTCAATATGCCAGCCCGGCCTTCCCAAGCCCCAGGGACTTTCCCAAAAGGGCTCGCCCGGCTTAGCGGCCTTCCAAAGCGCAAAATCCAAGGGATTTTTTTTGCGGACATCTACCTCCACCCGCGCCCCGGCCTGCATAAAGTCAAGGCTGCGTCCTGATAATTTCCCGTAATCCGTAAAAGTAGCAATGTCAAAATATACGTCCTGGTCTGCCAGATAGGCGTGTTTTTTTTCGATTAAAACTTTAATTAAGTCAACTATTTCAGGTATATGCTGCGATACTTTGGGATGAATATCGGCTTTTTGTACATTTAAGGCTTGGGTGTCGTAAAAGTAAGCCTGAACGTACTTTTCAGCCAAAAACAAAGGATCCTCTTTCTCTTCCCGCGCCCGGTTAATTATTTTATCATCCATATCGGTAAAATTTTGCACATACTTTACTTCGTAACCCCGGTAACGAAAGTAACGGCGGACCGTGTCAAAAAAAACAAAGGAACGGGCATTTCCTAAGTGAATAAAATTATAGGTAGTAGGACCACAAACATAAATAAAAACTTTTCCTGGTTGCCGGGGCTTAAAGTCTTCTTTTGCCTTGGTTAAAGTATTATATATTTTCATTTTTATACTCATTCCTTTCCAGGCACAAAACGTCATGAAAGCATTTCTTTCAGACTTCATCCCCTTTAAAACAACATCCTTGTTTACGAACATGAAGAAAGGCCGTAGCGTAAGCCGCTATCCCTTCTCCCCGGCCGCAATAGCCCAAACCCTCGGTGGTTTTAGCCTTTATATTAACCAAAGTTTTTTCAATCCCCAGGGTTAAAGCAATATTCTCTTCCATAAGGGGAATATAACTGATTAATTGTGGGGCCTGAGCCACCACAACCGCATCAATATTTTCTATGGAGAAGCCGGCGTTATGGATTATCTGAGCTGTTTGTTTCAGTAAAATTAAGCTAGAAATATCCTTATAACGGTAATCTGTATCTGGAAAATGACGTCCGCAGTCTCCTGCCCCGGCAGCCCCTAATAAAGCGTCAATTATGGCGTGCAATAAAACATCCGCATCTGAATGGCCCTCACAGCCCTTATCAAAAGGAATTATCACCCCCCCTAAAACCAGGGGGCGGTTAACGACCAAACGATGAACGTCAAAACCTATCCCGACTCGCGGCATATAAGTTAATTCCCTTTTCTTTAAGAGCGCTTCGGCTACTATTATATCTTCCGGAGTAGTAATTTTTATATTTTCATAAGAACCCATAACCAGTTTCACTTTGCGACCCAGGGCTTCCACTAAGGTGGCATCGTCTGTAACCATAACCCCTTCCTTATTTGCCCAAAAGTAAGCCTCAAGTAAAAACTGGTAAGAAAAGGCCTGAGGAGTTTGGGTTAACCAAATTTTTTCCCGCGGCAGGGTTTGCCCCACAAAATCACCGGCGTCAGCCTCTTTTATGGTATCTTTTGCGGGTACAGCCAACGTGGCCGCTCCCCACTGTCTGGCCGCTTCAACTACCTTAGCTATATCTTCAGTTCTTGCCAATGGACGCGCCCCATCGTGGATTAAGGCTACTTTTGTCTGGCCTGGTAGCTCTTGAAGGCCTGCCCAAACCGAATCTTGGCGCCTTACGCCCCCTGGTACCACTTTTAGTAGTTTTTTGCATTCCCTTTTTTCCACGGCCAGATGAAAAAAAACATTTAGCTGGTCTGGGGGAACTACCAATACCCAACCCTTAATCAGGGGGCTTATTTCCATTAATTGTAATACATAGGTTAGGACCGGCTTACCGTCTAAAGGAAGTAATAATTTATTAACTTTTCCTCCCATTCGGGTGCCTTGGCCTGCTCCTACCACTACCGCAAAACAAGCTAAATTAACCACCCGCTTCAAGGTAGGGAGGATGTTCTAAGGTATTTGCCCGCCTTGGCCGGGCAAAGATCATCCGCCCGGCAGATGTTTGCAGCACACTGGTAACCAGAACTTGAAGAGTCTGGCCAATATATTTCTTTCCGCCATCAACCACAATCATTGTACCATCCTCCAGATAAGCTAAACCTTGACCAAACTCTTTACCATCCCTGATTACCTGGACCGTCATTTCTTCGCCGGGCAAAATCACCGGCTTTACGGCGTTGGCCAGTTCATTTATATTAAGCACCTTCACCCCGTGCAAGGCCGCCACCTTATTTAAATTATAGTCATTAGTAACAATTACCGCCCCCAAACGCTGGGCAAGTTTTACCAGTTTACTATCCACTTCGGCAATATTTTCTAAACCCCGTAAGCTATCGTATATTTGAATATTAAGAGCGTTATTTTGCTGCATTTTGTTTAATATATCTAAACCGCGTCTTCCCCGGTTACGTCTTAGGGTATCTGAAGAATCAGCAATATGCCTTAACTCCTCCAGTATAAAAACGGGTATTAATAAGGCCCCTTCGATAAAACCGCTTTCAGCTAAATCAGCTATCCGTCCGTCAATTATGACACTGGTATCTAAAATCTTATAGCCCGTTGCTCCTCCAGAAAATTTACCCCCTCTTTCTTTGTTTAAGCGAGTCAGGTTGCCCAAAAAACTTAAAATGTCCTCGCGTTTTTTTATGCCTAAACTTATCCCTAAATAGCATAAAAATAAGGCCACCGCAACACCAACTATTGTTCCTGGAATTCCCATTTTCGCTAGAATAGCCGCGAATAAATTGGCGATAATAAGACCAATTATTAATCCTGCCGCTCCCATAATTAAGTCTTGAGTCGGCATTTTTTGAAGGTGCTGCTCTAAAAAAGTAACTAACTTAATAAATCCCCTGATTATCCAAGGGGCAATAAAAACACCTGCCCCTAGCCCGACCAGGCTTATCATGATCAAGAAACCATATTTTAATTGGGACATTTCAATAAAAATAGGAATAAGACCGGTATTTACTAAAACTAAGCCGCCATAAAAACTAGCCGCCATAAAAACTAAAATTATAATAAAAAAAATAACCCGTTTGGCCATTTTATCCCTCCTCTCTTTACTATTATTTACATATATTATAACCTAAAACCTTTTTGGTACAATAAAAATTATAAAATATTATGATCCTGCTGCAAAAAAGTCTTTTTTCGTTGTTATCGTTACAATATCTAGTAATACAGCAATAATTAAACCGCTACATATTGACCGTGGTTGTGACAAAGGAGGGTCTTGCACCAGAAAATAAATATTATTTATTTTCTTTCTTTAAACTCACAAAACCTTACCTTTTACCTGCAAACCTTAACCTAATAATTTGCTCGTTATCAAGCAAACACATTGTCAATTAATAACTGGGCTTTATCCTTTTCTATTTCCTTAGCTAAAGCAAATTCACTAATTAATATCTGGCGGGCATTTTCTAGCATTTTCCTTTCCCCGGCCGATAAACCTTTTTCTTGTTCCCGCCTGGCGAGGTTACGAACCACTTCGGCTATTTCATAAATATTGCCGCTGCGCATTTTCTCTAGATTAGCCCGGTAACGGCGGTTCCAGTTGGCCGTAACCCCATTCGGCTCATCTTTTTGGAGTACACAAAGCACCTCTTTTACTTCTTCCGAACTAATAACTTCTCTTAAACCTATCTCTTTGCAGTTTGTCGTGGGAATTAATACTTTCATACTACCAAATAACAAACTTAAAATATAGTATTGTTTTTTAACCCCCAGTACCTCTTTTTCTTCAATAGCTTCAATTGTCCCTGCTCCATGCATAGGGTACACAATCTTGTCGCCTATCTTATACAATGCTGGACCCCCTTTGTTTTTTGGCGTCTGTAAGGCTTACGCGATATGTTTTAAATATAACATATTTAACTTTTCTTGTCAAAGAAAAATTTTAATTTTAACATACTCTTTTTAAGGTGTCAATATAAAAAACCTTAAAAATATCCCCAAAGTCCTCATTTCTTGCTGAAAATATTTACGCGAATCTATTTTGAAAAAGTTTTTCCTGGTACCGGGTTAATCCTTCCCTTATAGAGCGGGCCCTTACTTCACCAATACCCTCCACGGCGTCTAATTCTTGAATACTGGCATTTAAAATCCTCTTCAAAGAACCAAATTCTTTAATTACATTCTCCACTACCAGGAAAGGCAAGCGGGGGATTTTGCTTAAAATACGGTAACCGCGTGGCGAAACCGGCTGGTCTAAAATACTGGCACTACCGGAATAACCCAGGGCCCGGGCTAGTAAGGTTAGGTCCAAAAGGTCTTCCGCCGGCCAGCTATTAATAATAGCCAAAATATGGGTTGACGATTTATCGCTTGCCACCAATACATAATCCCGAATGATTAAAAGAACATCATTTTCAACATTTGTTACCAGTTCTTCAAGCTGCATGGTGATTAAACGTCCTTCCGTCCCCAATTCGCAAATATACCTCTCTATTTCCTGCACTACGCGCAATACCATCTCAACGCGCTGCAGGCCTTTTGTTACGTCAAAGAGAGTTACGGCATCTTCGTACTCTAAGATACTAAGATTTTCAATTATTTTATCTAAGGTAATCCGGTATTTTTCTAATGTTTGAAGGGCCTGATTTGCTTTGGTTAAAATAACTCCGGTATCGCGGAGCATATACTTTATACTGCCCCGGTAAATAGTAATTACGTTCCGACGCTGCGAAATAGCGATAATCAGTGCTCCGGTTTGTTTAGCTACCCGTTCCGCCGTCCGGTGTCTAATACCGGTTTCTGAAGAAGGAATATTTAAATCAGGAATAAGAAAGGTATTGGCGGCAATAATTCGCTTCGTATCAGGACTCAAGATGATAGCTCCGTCCATTTTAGCTAATTCATATAGACTGGCCGGACTAAACTCGGCGTTAACTATAAAGCCTCCTTCTGTAATCCCGCTTATTTCCTGACTGTCGCCAATGACCACTAAACCTCCTGTTCCAGCCCGTAAAATATTTTCTAATCCTTCACGCAAAGAGGTTCCTGGAGCCACCAGGCGCAACATTTGCATTAGCTTGTCCTCAGGTCTTTCCTCTTTCAATAATTTTTCCCCCTTCCCTATTATCCTTATCTTGATAAGGCTAATTCTATTGCTTGCCCCAAAGTATACACTGGTTTAATTGTGATTCCTTCAAATAAGGATGGGTTTAAACCTGAACCGGGTACTAAAAACAGGGAAAAGCCCCTTTGGACTGCCTCCCTTATTCTTTTTTCTAAACCATACACCGGACGGATTTCCCCGGTTAAACTAACTTCTCCCGAAACCACCATTTTATTTGCTACGGCAATATCACGAAAGCTTGAGGCCACTGCCATCGCAATAGCCAAATCAGCGGCTGGCTCAATAACCTTCACCCCACCTACGGCACTAACGTAAGTATCATAACTATTAAGCTGCAAGCCTACCCGTTTTTCTAACACGGCCAAAACCAAGGCTACCCGGTTGTAATCTACGCCCGCCGTCATTCGCCGGGGAGATCCAAAACCAGTGGGAGTTACCAAAGCCTGAATTTCTACCAGTAATGGCCTGGTCCCTTCCAGCACGGGAACCACTGCCGCCCCAATTACGGTCTCTAAATGATGATACATTAAAAAAGACACGTTGGGGTCACTTACTTCTTCCAAGCCTCCCTCACGCATTTCAAAAATACCAATTTCATTAGTGGAACCAAACCGGTTTTTGAGGCTGCGCAAAATACGAAAAGACTGATATTTCTCTCCTTCAAAATAAAGCACCGTATCTACAATATGCTCAAGCAAACGGGGTCCAGCCAGAATACCTTCCTTAGTCACGTGCCCTACTAAAAATATACTTGTCTTAGTCGATTTGGCTAAGCGCATTAACTGGATGGTACATTCTCTAACTTGATTCACACTGCCCGGCATAGACCCCAGTTCAGGATTTATGATAGTTTGAATAGAATCAATTATCACTATTTCCGGCAATAAAGCCTTTACCTGCTCTTCAATGTTATTGACGTCAATTTCAGAAACCACGTAAACCTTTGCCTCAGAAATTTTTAACCGGGAAGCACGCAGGTAAATCTGGCTAACCGATTCTTCGCCGGAGACGTAAAGGGCGCTTTTACCGGTTGTGCTTGCCTGAGCAACCATTTGTAACATAAGGGTAGATTTCCCAATTCCCGGGTCACCGCCAAGCAAAACAAGGGAACCAGGAACTATCCCTCCGCTTAATACCCGGTCCAATTCACCAATTCCCGTAGAAAAGCACTTTCCCTCCTCCGGTGAAATTTCCGCTAAAAGACACGGTTTTTCGGATACGGCAAAATTAGCGTGCACTCCGACTGTTTTTTTTTCACGCTGCACCTTTTCCGTAAAGGTATTCCACCCCCCGCAGTCGGGGCACCGTCCCAACCAACGGGGTGTTTGGTATCCACACGTCAGGCAAGCAAAAAATTTTTTTTCCGGCATAAAAACCTCTTATACCAAAGCCACCATCCCGGCTTCTTGCAAAATAATCTGATCATCTTTGGCGTCAATAACTACCTTATCACCCCGCTTGAAAGTACCCTGCAGTAATTCTTCGGATAAAAGGTCTTCTACTTTATGTTGAATAGCCCGCCGCAACGGCCGGGCGCCAAAAACCTCATCAAAACCTTCCTTGGTTAAAACCTCTTTGGCCGCTTCGGTAAAGGTAACCTCCACATTCTGCTCCTTTAGCCGTTTGGCTACGTCTTTAAGCATTAAATCCACAATTTTTTTAATGTGTTCAACAGACAAGTAATGAAAAACAATAATTTCATCTACCCGGTTCAAAAATTCCGGCCGGAAGGTTTGCTTTAATTCATTGCTTACCTTTTCCTTCATACTTTCATAGGTCACTTTGGTCATATCACCAGCCCGAAAACCCATTATTCCTTCCCGGCGAACGGCTAACGCCCCAACGTTAGACGTCATAATAATCACTGTATTGCGAAAGTCTACCGCGCGCCCCTTAGCGTCAGTTAACCTTCCGTCTTCTAGCACCTGCAAAAGGATATTAAAAACATCAGGGTGAGCTTTTTCAATTTCATCCAAAAGAACAACGGTATAAGGCTTACGGCGTACTGCTTCTGTAAGCTGACCACCTTCTTCATAACCTACGTAACCAGGAGGTGCGCCAACAAGCCTGGAAACAGCAAACTTCTCCATATATTCACTCATATCCAACCTGACTAGGGCATTTTCATCGTCAAATATAGCTTCAGCTAAGGTGCGGGCTAACTCCGTTTTACCTACTCCGGTAGGTCCTAAGAAAATAAAGGAACCGATTGGCCGGCGCGGATCCTTCAACCCGGCTCTGGCCCGCCGGATAGCCCGGGCTACCGCAATAACCGCTTCATCCTGACCAATAACCCGTTGATGCATAATCTCTTCCAAACGTAGCAGACGCTGTGATTCATCTATGGTTAACTGTTTTACCGGCACCCCGGTCCAACTACTGGCTACCTGAGCTATATCCTCTTCGGTAACAACCAACTCTTCTCCGCCTCTTTTATTTTTCCAATTTCCTTTTAGAGCGTCCAATTCCTGACGTAATTTTTGCTCCTTATCCCGTAGTTGAGCGGCCTTCTCAAACTCTTGACTGTTTACCGCCGCTTCTTTTTCATGATGTAAATTTTTTATTTGCTCCTCAAAGGCCTTAATTTCAGGAGGTACGGTAAATGCTTGGAGACGTACCTTGGAACTAGCTTCATCAATAAGGTCAATAGCCTTATCCGGCAGGTAACGATCGGTTATGTACCGGTCTGATAAACGCGCGGCCGCTTCCAGGGCATTATCGAGAATGCGTAGTTTATGGTGGGCTTCGTATTTATCCCGCAAACCCTTTAAAATTGAAATTGTTTCTTCTACGGTCGGCGCGTTAACCATTATGGGTTGAAAACGTCTTTCTAAAGCAGCGTCTTTTTCAATGTACTTACGGTACTCATCCAGGGTAGTTGCCCCAATACATTGGAGTTCGCCCCGGGCTAACGCCGGTTTTAAAATATTGGCGGCGTCAATTGCTCCTTCGGCTGCCCCGGCGCCAATAAGGGTATGCAGCTCATCTATAAATAAAATAATATTTCCGGCTTTAATAATTTCGTTGAGTACTTTTTTTATTCTTTCTTCAAATTCGCCCCGGTATTTTGTGCCGGCCACTATTGACGCAAGGTCCAGGGCTATGACCCTTTTTTTCAAAAGCGGTTCGGGCACATCATCAGAAACAATCCGTTGGGCTAAACCCTCCACAATTGCGGTCTTCCCTACTCCCGGATCACCAATTAAAACCGGATTATTTTTTGTCCGCCGGCTTAAAATTTGTAAAATCCGGCTAATTTCATTTTCTCGTCCTACTACCGGATCTAATTTATTATCACGGGCTAAAGCATTGAGGTCCCGGCTAAATTGTTCTAAAAGGTCAGTACCGGTTTTACCTCTTGCCGGTCCTGACCCAGACTGCCCGGCCGGATAAGCTCCTCCTAATATTTGCAATATTACGCTTTGTACTTTTTCCGCGTCAACGCCTAAACTGCTTAGCACTTGAGCCGCTACTCCTTCTCCTTCCCGAGTCAGGCCAAGCAGTATGTGTTCGGTGCCAATATAACTGTGACCCATACGCCTGGCTTCTTCTACTGATAGCTCCAAAACAAGTTTGGCCCGGGGAGTAAGCATTACCTCCTTAGGTACCGGTCCTTCAATTTTTTCCACCATCATTTCCACTAACTCACGCACTTTTTTTGCCTCAACGCCTAAGTTGGCTAATGCTTTAGCCGCTACGCCTTCACCTTCCCGAATTAAGCCAAGCAAGATATGCTCTGTACCCACGTAAGGATACTTTAAACGCTTTGCCTCCTCCTGAGCCAAATATAAAACACGTTGTGCTTTTTGAGTAAATCTTCCAAACATTTTATTCACCTTCCTTCAAAAATACAAAATAAATTATCTTAAAGTTAAATCTTTTCGGCTTGAGAAAGTTTTTCCCGGATTAACTTAGCCCGGTAAACATCTCTGATAAAAGAAGACATTTCTTTCCCGGTTATTTTGACTAAAAAAACCGGCCGGGTAAGAAGGATTAATTCCATTATTAAACATGCGGGTATGTTTTTTATTATTTGTATAACAATACCCAGCCTTAAATCCGACAAAAGACGCAAGGCTTCGGCCGAGGATATAACGTGGGCGTGTTTTAAAATTCCGTAAGCCCGGCCAACCCGGTCTTCCAGCTGTTCCCTCCTTTCTTTAAACAAAGCCTGACGCGCTATTCTTTCTTGATTAATAATCTGACGCGTAATAAAAATCAGATTGGTAATTATATCTTCCTCAGACTTTCCTAAGGTAACCTGATTGGATAATTGAAATAAATTACCGTAAGCTTCCGTACCTTCCCCATATAAGCCCCTTACGGTTAAGCCTAATTTAGTAACATTTGTTACCACATCCTTAATTTGATTGACCATAACTAAACCCGGTAAGTGAACCATTAAAGAGGCCCTCATTCCTGTTCCAACGTTTGTAGGGCAAGTAGTCAAATAACCTAATTTCTCATCAAAAGCATATGGCAGTGTTTTTTCCAGCTCTCCATCCAGGCAATCTACTAATTTCCAGGCTTCATGCATTTGTAAACCGGGTAAAAGACACTGAATACGCAAATGATCCTCCTCGTTAACCATGAGGCTAATTACTTCATCACTACGTAATACTACCGCTGCCTTTTGGTAATCCTTTAATATATCCAGGCTAATTAAATGCTTTTCTACCAGTATATTCCTTTCTAAAGGAACCAACTCACCTAACCGGATTAATTCTAAAAAGCCAATTTTCTCCTTTAGGCTCTCTCTTTTAATTGCCCTTTCAACGAGGTTAATAACTTCCTCTCCCTTACCCGGGGTTAAAAGGTGGGGAAAAGGTAAATTGACTAAGTTTCGGGCTATCCTTATCCGGCTGCTAATAACCACGTCTGCCTCCGGACCATCACCCATCCAGTAACTGGATGCGTTATTAACCGTGTCTTTAACGGCCAAACTTTTAGCCTCCCTCTGGTTCCGGTTTCCTTTCAAGTTCCTTAATAGTGTCCCGTAGTTGAGTCGCCTGTTCAAAATCTTCACCCCGAACAGCTTCCTGTAATTTTGTTTTTAAATCTTCTATTTTTCTAATTTTCTTTAAATAATCCTTATTTATCCCCGGAACTTTACCTTTATGCTGGGTAGTACCATGGACGCGACGCAATACCGGTTCTAACCTGGCGTGGAAGTATTCATAACACGCTCCACAACCTAATAAACCGTTTTTTAGAAATTGCTTCTCCGTTAAACCACAATTTTCACACTTATTATCTCCATCGGCTAATGACCGGTCAGGCGAAGGCAGGTTAAATTCATTGCCCAGCAAACTGGCAAATAATACCGGCAAATTTAATTGAGGCACAAAACCATGACTTTCAAGTTGAATTTCGCGAGCACATTGCTCGCATAAACGGATACTTCGCTTATGGTCATTTATTATTTCGGTTACAAATACGTTAGCCAATCTTTGCTCACAACGTTCGCACATCATCCCCAACCTACCTCCTAATTACGTACATAAAATGGCTCTGATCATTACTTTTAAAAGGTATGCCCGCAGTTGATCCTGTTCAGCAAGCCCTGGATACATAATTTTACTTTTAACTATAGCCCGCATTAAATTACTCTCCCGGGCAGTAATTAAATCCTCTTCCAATAACCGCTGAATTATCCCTTCGGCGTGCAACGGGGTAATTTCCTTGCCTATAAGGTCGCATAAATCATGAATTAAATTTGTTTGGTTATTTAGGGGCACTTTCACTATCCTGATGTACCCCCGGCCGCCTCTCCGGCTTTCTATGACAAATCCTTTTTCTAAAGTGAATCTAGTAGTTAAGACATAGTTAATTTGAGAAGGAACACATTTAAATTTTTCAGCTAAATCACCCCGCTGAATTTCAATTAACCCTTGCTCACTTTCAGAAATTAATTTTTTTAGATGACTTTCGATATAATCCGAAATATTATGCATCTTTTAGATCTATCACCTTCTTATTTTATCTACCGCGTTGATTTCACTTGTTTATTATTTATCTAACTGACTTTAACTATCTTTCACCATTATTATTAACAAAAATATTATTTTTATACAAGTGCTAAAATAGTAAATAATCAATGTTATTATGCTATTTATGAGAGCAATCACCATTTTTCACTATTAATACTAACTATAGCGTTCAAATACTAATTATTTTGTAATTACTCAGGCACAAAGGCACAAAGCTTTTTGCCTATTTGCTGCTTAACTTTCCGGTGAGAAGTTAATCCGTAAGCTTCATCCCTGGGAAAACCTTTAGAAATCTTATATATTTCAGCAACTAAAGTTATTCAGCAACTAAAGTTATTGATTTT
>LDZU01006147.1_pt1 | contig 11631 bp, 9 predicted proteins | sample 615531 | NCBI WGS metagenome assembly LDZU01 (sample SAMN03408293, study PRJNA278302) | terrestrial metagenome | isolation source: oil reservoir sample SB2 | place: USA: Alaska, North Slope, Schrader Bluff formation | collected 2011-09 | reverse complement strand
TCAGTATTCAGTATCGAGTATTGAGTATATAGTAAAATACAGTTAAGAAATAAAGAAAAATATCTTACTTCCTCTTCTTCTCCTCTCCCTCGAAGGGAGGGAGATGGTTAGGGTGAGGGGGTCAGAATATATTGTTCCTTATTTCAGAAAGAGTATTTTATAGTATCGAAACTTTTTGAAATTCCGATACTATAAAATATTATTTATGAAAATATTTTTATTCTTTTAAGTTTTAGACTAAAAACCAAAAACTAAAAACTAATAACTAATAACCTTACTGCTAATATTTTTTCCTGCACCTTAAATTAATTTAATTAATTTATTATTTTCAATCTTACCAGGTATTCTTCCTCTCTTGGCAATAGGTTTCCCTTCTACTTCTTTAATATCAAGAGTCATATCGATGGGTGAGGCATCGCTGATGTAACTACCAACTCCAAAAGAGTCAACTGCTTCTTTGCTGAGTAAAGCAATCCTCTCTGGAGTTACCCCTCCTGAAACAAATATCTTAATTTGAGAAAAGCCAGCCTGGTCTAATCGTACTCTTACTTCTTTAACTAAATCAGGAGTAACTCCACCTCTTTCACTGGGAGTGTCAAGGCGGACACCCAGCAGATTTCTACCCAAAGCTTTAGCTACTCTAAGTGACTCTTCTGCTTCATCTTTAAAGGTGTCTATCAAAATTATTCGAGGCACCTCAGAAGAAAAACATTCATGATAAGCTTTTGCAGCCTTTACGGTATCTCCGGTAATAATAATTACCGTATGCGGTATAGTACCCTGAGGTTCCAAACCCATCAATTTAGCACCTAAAATACAACTTGCTCCATCCACCCCCCCGATAAGAGCCGCTCTTTCCATAACCGGAGCAACAGCTGGATGAATATGTCGTGAACCAAAACAGATAATTTTTTTACCACAAGCAACATTATGACATTCCCGGGCTGCAGTTGCCCAGGCAGAACTACTGGCCAGTATTCCCAAAATTACCGTTTCATAAACACCAAACTCATTATAGGGACCCTCTATTCTCATTACCGTTTCTTTAGGCTGAAATGATTCCCCTTCTGGCAATGACCAAAGTTGGATATTTTTCTCTTTTAACAAATTATAGATTTCCTGAACACCAGCAAAAATACCTGCTTGCCTGCTAAATATCTCAGCTGTAACTTCGGTAGCATCTAATTTTAAATAGTTAAGAATTTCTAAAGCTCTTATAAAATAAATATCAGTAGTTAACCCTTTTTCAATCTCCTCATGATTGGCAGAAAATAATTTTCGGTCAGGATCAATCTGATAATGTTTTACTTGCTCAGTGGAATATATTTCTTGCTTTGCCTTCATCTGAAATCCTTTTCTTCTTGTTTACTGTTACTCAATAGATACTAATCATTATGGAAGAAATCATAAATAAAATAGCTATTGCTGTAGTTATTTTGAGTAAAAGTGCTTCTTTCCCTTTTCTACCTCTATGTTCAGCAAAGGTGCCACCACCAAATATTCCCCCTCCGGGACTTACTTTTCTGGTTTGAAATAATACCACAACTATAAGCATTATACTTATTATAATCTGTATCCACATAAGCCAGGTTGGCATAGTCAATCTTCTCCTTTATTTTTTATGCAACTTATTAAAATTGTTAATACGTTATCCCCGTCTCTCCTCTTTCTTTTCAAAGGAAAGGATCAGGGTATCAAAACATACAAGATAATCAGGGGAAGTGTCCCCTGAAACCCCTCAAAGAAAATACAATTCAAGAAAATGCTATCTTGTTTTACCAACAAGGTATTCAAGGGGAATACTTCCCCTTGAGAACCCCTAAATCAAAATCAAAACATATTGTTCCTTATTGAAGAAATAATACTTACCTGTCTGCGTTCGTACACGCACAGGCAGATATTATCTTGCAGCATCGAAATTATTGAAATCCTATACTGCAAAACATTAATATGCTTATGCATAATAACATATTTCTATTATAGCTTCAAGTTAGTGTTATTATAATTATTTATTTTTTTAAAATTGGTCCTTAAATTTTACCAATTGGGAAAAGGTTAAGGCCTGCAGGCTAGCTCCACCTACCAGTGCACCATCAATATCAGATTCTGCCATCATTGATTTAATGTTTTCTGGATTAACACTGCCCCCATACAAAATCCTTATCTCCTCAGCAATCATATTATTGTATTTATTTTTTATCAGTTCCCGAATGTATTTAATCATTTCATTAGCATCCCTTGGGGTAGCAGATCTACCGGTACCAATAGCCCAGATAGGTTCATAAGCAAACACTACTTTTCCAGCATCAGGGGTCTTTAAAATAGAAAAAATTGCCTCCAATTCTTCTCTCACAATCTCCTGTGCCTTCCCTGCTTCTCTCTCCTCTAATTTTTCCCCCACACAGACAATTGGTTTGATGCCAAAAACAAGAGCCTGATACACTTTTTTAGCAACATCTCGAGAAGTTTCTTTAAAATATTCTCTTCTTTCTGAATGACCCAGGATAACATAAGAACAGCCAATATTCTGTAACATTCTGGCTGATATTTCCCCGGTATAAGCTCCATCATTCTCAAAATAAACATTTTGAGCTCCCAAGAAAATATTACTACCTTCTATTAATTCTCTGGCCACCCATAACGAGGTAAAGGGTGGACAGATAACTACCTCTGTTTCCTGGTATCCTTTAATAAGATTAAGTAGATCTTTTATTAAGGCAATGCTCTCAGTAACGGTCTTGTTCATCTTCCAATTTCCGACAATTAAAGGTTTTCGCATCAGAACTCAGAACTCCTCTCGAAACATTTAATATTTGTTATTCTTTATGCTAGCCGATCTTTTTTGTTATCTTAATATTATTAATTCTCTTACTTCCTTACACAATACTTTATCACTCTAACTCTTCCCTCTCCCTCAAAGGGATAGGATTAAGCTAGGAGACTTTCCTTATCCCCACTTTTACCGACAGGGAATCCCAACCTGATCAAACTATTTGGTTATATATTTAACTAAATCTACTACTCTGCAGGAGTATCCCCATTCATTATCATACCAGGAGACAACCTTTGCCATATTGCCATCTACCACCATGGTAGATAAACCATCCACAATAGAAGAATAGGAATTACCATTATAATCACGAGAAACCAGGGGCAGTTCATTGTAATCTAAAATACCTTTTAGATATCCTCGAGCAGCATTTAGTAAAGATTGGTTAATCTCCTCCACTGTTACTTCTTTTTTAAGCAATACTGCCAAATCTACCACCGAAACATTGGGTGTGGGCACCCGAAAAGCCATTCCATTTAACTTCCCTTTCAACTCAGGAATGACCAGGGTAACCGCTTTTGCTGCTCCGGTTGTGGTAGGAACCATAGAAAGTGCCGCTGCTCTGGCACGTCGTAAATCACCTTTATGCGGGGCATCTAAAAGCATTTGATCAGAAGTGTAAGAATGAATAGTGGACATAATTCCCTTTTCAATACCAAAGTTATCATGAAGTACTTTCACCACTGGTGCCAAACAATTAGTAGTACAGGAAGCATTGGAGATAATATGATGCTCTGAATCTCGATAATTTTTTTCATTAACACCAATAACAATAGTGATATCCTCACCTTTAGCGGGTGCGGTTATTATGACTTTTTGAGCACCAGCTGATAAGTGCTTGGTGGTGCTTTCCCGATCCCTGAATAATCCTGTTGATTCAATAACAACTTCAACTCCTAATTCTTTCCAGGGTAAATCAGCTGGGTCTTTGATTTTCAATACCTTTATTTCTCTTCCAGCCACTTTAATTACCTCATCACTAACTTTAACCTCTTCCTTCAAAATACCATGTACCGAGTCATATTTCAAAAGATGTGCTAAAGTCTGAGCATCAGTAATATCATTAACTGCTACAAAATCAATATCTCGATCACCAATCGCAGCCCGAAATACGTTTCTGCCAATTCGGCCAAAACCATTTATTCCTACTTTAATACTCATAATTTTTCTCCTTCTTTATTCTACATTTTTTATTCTTTTTTCTCTATCTTTTCATATCTCCTGCGAAATTTTACAGAAGGTATTTCCATCAATTGACGATATTTAGTTATTGTTCTTCGTGCAACCAGAATATTTTCTCTTTCCCTTAAAACTGTTGCCAATTTTTGATCAGAGTAGGGATGATAACTATTCTCTGAGTCAATATAATGCTTTATTAGATTTTTTATTTTCTCATTGGAAATGACTTCATCATTCCCCTGGGGCAATCCTTTAGAAAAAAAGTAGTTCATATCATAAAAACCTCTCGGTAATTGAATCTTTTTAGCCTTAATTGCCCTGGAGACGGTGGATTTATGTAAATCCAGATGATCAGCTACCACCTCTAAAGACAATGGTTTAAGATAAGCTATTCCTTTTTCCAGAAATTCTTTCTGATAATCAATTATAAACCTGGTGATATTAAGAACAGTATTCCTTCTCTGTTCTACACATCTTATAATCCACTGGGCTGAGTTCATCTTCTTTTTTAAATATTCCAGTGTTTTTTGGTCTTCCTTTTCCTTTTTGTGGGATATATTTTCCCATTGATTATATTTTAGAAACATTTGTTCATAATAAGAACTTACTTTAACTTCCGGTAGAAAATTTCTGTTCTCTACAATTTCATAGTTATCATCAACTTTTTTAACAATAATATCAGGAATTAAAAAATTTACTACCTCGTCTTGTGGAAAAATTCTACCAGGTTTGGGATCAAAATTTTTTATCAATATCTCTAATAAATGTTGTATTTCGTAATATGATAATTTGAGTTCTCTACCAATATCTTTAAATTCTTTTCGTGATAATTTCCCTAAATAGAATAATATTAATTTTTTTAAAATTTCTTTTTCTGGTAAATTTAAATGTTTTAGTTGAAGTAAGAGGCACTCCTTTAAGTTTCTTGCTCCTAAACCAGGTATAGAACAATTTTGAATCATAGCCAGAATCTGTCTTACCTTTCTTTCTGGTACATTCAAATCTTGGGCAGCATCTGCACAGCTAATAACCAAATAACCATTGTTATCTATGTTGCTAATTAAATATTCTCCAATCTTAAAATCAAGATCATCTTTAGTAACCATTCTAAAGCACAATAAGAGATGTTCAGTTAAGGTTGTTTTTTGAAAAACAGTATTCTGGAATTTTTCTGCTTGTTCTATACTCAGAACATTACTATTTATAAAGCCTTTCTCATTAGACAAATAAGTCCATAAAGATCTCTCGTCCTCCCGATTAGTATCATTATTACTCTTTTTGGGCAAAAAACCTTGTTCTAAAAAAGCAGGCTGATTAGAGTTCTCGCTCCTCTCGCTGACCTGATTAAAATCTATTTCTAAAACTGGATTATCCTGTGCTTCTTGCTCTAACCACCTATTCAGTTCCATTATATTCATCTGTAATATCTTAATAGATTGATACATTTGAGGAGACAAGTGTAATACTTGCCTCTGCTCTAAAAGTAAATTATGTTCCATAAAATATTCAAGGGGAATCCTTCCCCTTGAGAACCCCTGAAATTAATTCTGAATTAAGAACACGCAATATTTGTTATTCTCTTCACAATTTAGCCTTTATATTTTACCTAATATTTATATTTTAATAGTGTCGAAATTGCTATGCAATTACGATATTCAAGGGGAATCCTTCCCCTTGAGAACCCCTGAAATAAAATAAAGATTTAATATCAAGATAATCAGGGGAGGTATCCCCTGAAACCCCTCATTTATCAGTATTCAGTATCGAGTATTGAGTATATAGTAAAATACAGTTAAGAAATAAAGAAAAATACCTTACTCCCTCTCTTTCTCCTCTCCCCTCGAGGGAGAGGGTTAGGGTGAGGGGGTCAGAATATATTGTTCCTTATTTCAGAAAGAATATCTTGTAGTATCGAAACTTTTTTTGAAATTCCGATACTATAAAATATATTTACTAATCTCTTCATATCCTATATTTGCGTCTTAACTTAATGTATATTTAGTGTCGAAATTGCTGGGCAATTACGATATTCAAGGGGAATCCTTCCCCTTGAGAATCCCTGAATTTAATACTGAATTAAGATCAAACTTAATATCTGTTAATCACTTCACCACTATCTAGCCTTTATATTTTATCTTATATTTTAACATGAATTATTCTATTTTTCCAAATGATATTATAGGCAAAGAATGATCTTCTCCTGGACTATACTTTCAGTTCTTTTTTAAGACATTATTTTCTGGTAGATAATGTTTTGCCAGCTGTTCAATTTTCTTGAGGCGATGAAAAATTCCTGATTTAGAGATATGTCCTTCTAAAGCATTAGCAAGCTCCTGAATGCTGGCATAAGGATATTCTTCCCGAACTTTTATTACCTCTATTAGATTTGAAGACAAATTATCAAGACCAATATTTCTTTTTAAAAGATCAATATAAAATAATTGTCGGGAAGCAGAAAGTATGGTTCTGTCAAGATTGGCTGATTCACAATTCACCAGTCGGTTAACAGTATTGAGAATATCCTTGCGGGCAATAATATCCTGGAGATTGAGTAAAGCTCTTTGTATTCCAATAAAACGTAAAAACTCAAAAATTTGCTCACTTTTTTTAATGTAAACTGTCCACTTCCTTTGCCAGAAGCTTATTTTGGTAAGGAAAGAAGAATTTTGTAAAATAGTACTGACTAACATTGCTACTTCTTTAGAAGGGCATGCTATTTCCAGATGATACATCCTTTCCGGGTCATTTACAAAACCTCCGCCTAAAAAGGCTCCCCGCAAAAAGGCCTGATTAGAAAAATTTCTTGGTAAACTTATATCTTTACAGCTTACTTTACCTTTTCTTATTGATTTTACTTGTAAATTATTAGTTAACCCGAATTGTTCTAAAATGCATCTCGTTTTTTGAGAATTAGCAATTATTACATAATAAATCTTTTTCTTATTTATTTTCTGGACTATGTTTATTTGCGCTTCATATTGAAATGCTTTCTTGATTAAAAAATAGACCACTTTAATCATTACTGGATTATCCAAAATGATTACTAATTGTTCATTTTTAAAATCAAGTTCACCATTTATAATAATAAAAGCTAATAACTCACTTTTTTGTTCTGAGATCTGAGAGGGAATAATACGGGCTGCTTCTTGTTTTACCAGTGGCGAAAAATACAACTATTTTTTCTCCTTATGAATAATATCTATAATTAATTTGGCTAATTTTTCAGAATTATGCCGAGCAAAATTGTGTTCTGATAATAATTCCTGTCGTATTATTTTGGTTCTGTTGTCAAACTCACCAGATAAATCATCTTTTACTATATATGCACCTTCCTCTTTATATTTGTTAGCTACTACCTTACTTAATTTCTGATTATTTATCAAAACATAATCAAGGCAATTATAAGGTAAATATCGAATTACTTCTTTAAGATGCATAGAAGCAGTGTAATTATCAGTTTCTCCCGGCTGAGTCATCACATTACAAATGTATATTTTAATAGCTTTAGATTGACAAATAGCTTCCGGTATATTTTTAACTAACAGATTGCATATTATACTGGTATAAAGGCTACCCGGACCAAGAATAATAGCCTCAGCTTCACCAAGGGCCTGGATTGTTTCTGGTAAAGGCAGAACAGAGTCTGGTTGGATAAAAATACTTTCAATTACCTCTTTGCTCTGAGATATGTTTCTTTCTCCTTTAATAAGTTGCTTATCTTTTAATTGAGCACACAAGGTAACATTATCTATAGTAGAAGGAAGTACTCTGCCTCGAATAGCCAATATTTCACTTGATTTTTCAACAGCTTTTGAAAAATCACCACTTACCTCAGACATAGCAGTAATAAATAAATTTCCAAAACTATGTCCCTGTAAACTGCCATTGGTAAACCTGTATTGAAACAATTTCTTCATTAATAGTTCCTCAGTAGAAAGAGCAACCAGACAATTTCTAATATCTCCAGGAGGTAGCACACCTAATTCATCTCGTAACTGACCGGAACTCCCTCCGCTATCAAAAACGGTTACTACAGCAGTTATATTACTGGTATACTGTTTTAAACCCCGCAATAAGGTATAAAGACCGGTGCCACCTCCTATAACTACCACATGAGGACCTTTTTCTAATTTTCTCTGCTGATAAATAATTTCGGGTACCTGATTTAGTTGCTTGGGAATTATCCTTTTTAAGATAGAACGATTTATATTGGCAATGCCAATAATAATAAGTAAAGAACCAATTATAATTAAGATAAAACCGGAAAGACGGGGAGCAATTTGGTAAGAAAGGAAAATATTCTTTATCTGATCTTTAATCCATAAAAATCTAGAAAGATCGATAAGGTAAATCAAGCCTACTGCCATTAAAATAATTCCTAATAAGACAATAAGCAGGAATCGTTTTACCCTCATTCCGGGGTAAAACCATTTTATTAAAGATTGCAAATGGTGATTTCTTTTTTCCATTTATATCTGATATATCTTATAGCTTTTCTTTGAAGATTTTCTCTTCTTTTTTAATATCTCTGTGCTTAACAAAAACAGAGTAACCTTTGGACTTTAGTTTATAAACCAGCTCGTTTACTAAAAAAACTGAACGATGTCTCCCTCCTGTGCAGCCAACAGCAATTGATAAATAATTCTTACCCTCTTTAATATAAAAGGGAATAAGATAATCAATGAGCGAAAAGAATTGCTGAATAGATTGTTGAGTTACTGGAAATTGCCTTAAGTATTCCTTAATTTTTTCATCTTTTCCGGATAATTCGCTCAATTGGTCATCATAATAAGGATTAGGAAGAAACCGGGAATCCAGCACCAGGTCTACATCAATAGGTATACCATATTTATAGCCAAAAGATATTAAATTAATTTCCATACTACTGGTTGTTTTTTTTTGAAAATATCTACGAATTTCCTGGTTTAATTGCTTGGGGGTTAAATTAGAGGTATCAATAACTATACTCGCTCTAGATTTTAACTCTTTTAATTTTTTTCTCTCTTCCTGAATATTATCTAAAATACTGTGAGAAGATTGTATGGGATGTTTTCTTCTGGTTTCACTAAACCTTCTCACAATAATCTCGTCTTTCGCTTCCAGAAACAATATTTCTGGTTGTATATCCATTGATTCCAATTCAGTCAAAGTATGATCCAATTCCTGTAGAAATATTTCTCCTCGAATATCAACAACAAAAGCTATTTTGGACAACTTACCCTGAGATTTTAAGCACATTTCTAAAAATTTAGGTATTAATTGAGGAGGAATATTATCCACGCAAAAAAAACCTAAATCTTCAAAAATCTTGATGGCAACACTTTTCCCCGCACCAGAAAGTCCACTGATAATAATAAAGCGATAGTTCTTCATACTATCCTCAGCTATATTTTACATTTTTTCAGGAGCCTGTATTCCTAATAAGGTTAGAGCATTTTCTAAAACAATTTTAACTGCATGGATTAAGTAGAGACGAGCTTGGGAAAGCTCCCTATCTTCACTGATAACCTTGTATTCTGTATAATATTTATGAAAAAGACTGGCTAATTCATAGAGATAGCTGGCAATTAAATAAGGCTTCCTCTGGATGGCACTTCTTTCTATAATATCTTTAAAATATGCCATTTTTTTAATGAGTTCTAATTCTTCTTTTTTATCAAGAAGTCTCAGGTCAATTTGTTCTATCTTATTATCATTTAAAATAATATTCTTTGTCCTCCCCTTCTCTATTATACTGCAAATTCGAGCATAAGCGTACTGGATATAGAAAACAGGATTATCCATTGATTGTGATTTCGCAATATCTAAGTCAAATTCGGTATGACTATCGTGACTATGCATTAGGAAAAAATATCTTGCTACATCTTTACCTACTTCTTTTAACAAATCTTTTAAAGTTATAAATTGTCCGCCACGGGTACTCATCCCCACTGCTTTTCCTCCTTGAAGCAAGGTGACAAATTGTACTAATAAAACTTGAAAGGAATCTTCTGTATGTCCCAGGGCTTGAATAGCAGCTTTCATCCTGTTGATATATCCATGATGGTCGGCTCCCCAGATATCAATTAATATATTAAATCCTCTTTTATATTTATCATCATGGTAAGCTATATCGGAGGCGAAATAGGTAGCTTCTCCATTCTTCCTAATTACTACTCTATCTTTTTCATCACCAAATTCAGTAGATTTAAACCATAAGGCACCTTTCTTAAGATAAACAAATCCTTCTTGCTTTAATCTCTCAATCACTGGATAGACTTTATTTTTGGTATAAAGAGATTTTTCACTAAACCAATTATCAAATTGCACTCCAAAGGAAGATAAGTCCTCTTTAATATCCTTTAAAATTTTTTGCTGAGCATAATCTTTAAAAAATTGGATGGTGTTTTGATCATTTTTACCCTTAAACTGCTCTTGATATTCATTCATTATCTCCTTAGCCAGGTTAACAATATAATCTCCTTGATAGCCATTTACTGGAAACTCAATATCTTCTCCCAGCAATTGTCTATAGCGTACCAATACGGATTCACCAAGAATATCAATTTGGGTACCATAATCATTGATATAATATTCTGTTGAAACTTTATAACCAGCAGCACTCAATATTCTTGATAATGAATCACCAACTGCGGCACACTTTCCATGGCCAATATGTAATGGACCGGTAGGGTTAACACTAACAAACTCAACCAGTATTTTTTCACCCTTGCCAGTATTAGAATAACCAAATTGACTTTTTTTAGTGATAATCTCAGGTAAGATGTTATATAAAACGTCATTTTTAAAATAAAAATTTATAAAACCAGGACCAGCTACTTCTATCTTATCGAATATTTCTGGCTTCTTTTTTTCAATTTCTTGCACAATAAACTGAGCAATATTACCTGGCGTATCCGGGATAATCGCCGATAATTGGAGGGCAATATTGGTGGAAAGATGACCATGAGCAGGATTTTTAGGTGTTGTTAAAATAATCATGGGAATCGTGATTGAATTAAAATCAATTTCTTTGTTTTTCAGATATTTTAAAATAGACTCTCTAATAAGTTGTGGTAAATCATTATTATTTTTATTAAGCAATTTTATTTTCCCCTTCTCTAATTGTAAATCTTTTTTATCTTATCAGTTAAAAATGAACTAATAATAATGGAGCGCCCGAGAAGAGTCGAACTTCCAACACGGGGCTTAGGAAGCCCCTGCTCTATCCATTGAGCTACGGGCGCTTAATGATATTTTAACATAAATAATACTGATTAACAAACAATTAGACAATAGTAATTGCTCTAATTTCGATAAAGATAAAAAGATAAATATGATAGTAATATTTTCTAAGAATTAATTTTTGTTAATAAAGATGGCAGGCAACGTAGTGGTCTTTATCCACTTCTCGTAACTCAGGTTCTACTCTGGAACATATATCCATAACTTTCTGGCAACGGGGGTGAAAACGACAGCCTGCCGGGGGATTAGCAGGACTGGGCACATCACCCGGCAATAGAATTCGTTTCCTTTTAAAATCTGGATTGGGAACTGGCACTGCAGATACCAAAGCTATAGCATAGGGATGAAGAGTATTTTTGAAAAAAATATCTTTTGGTGCTATTTCCACTATCTTACCC
>LDZU01004931.1_pt1 | contig 11657 bp, 13 predicted proteins | sample 615531 | NCBI WGS metagenome assembly LDZU01 (sample SAMN03408293, study PRJNA278302) | terrestrial metagenome | isolation source: oil reservoir sample SB2 | place: USA: Alaska, North Slope, Schrader Bluff formation | collected 2011-09 | reverse complement strand
GGATTTTTAGGGTTGTACTTAAGAATTTTCATCCACAATGCATATGCAATACCGGAACAACCAAGGGGTAAACCCGGATGCCCGGAATTAGCTTTTTGCACACCATCAACGGCTAAAAATTTTATAGTATTAATTGACTTTTCTTGAATTGAACGATTTCCCATGGCGTAATCCTTTCCTTTTAAGTATCCATTTCATTTTACCACGCCGCCTTCTCAATCAAACGAATTTATTCATATCGCCTTTGAATAAGTTGTCGTAATATTTAATAATCAGATACCTTTAGAATAAGCACACAATTTCATCAGCTACAACCCTTAGACGCAATGAGATGTTAATAACTTACAAAGCTTTGACAATTTCCCCATGACTGCTTTTTGGGTATTATCATTAAGTAAATTAAATTCGGAAATAAAAACTAAGATCTTAATTTCATCCAAGGAAAATCTAGAAGTAGTGATTTATGAGAAAAAGAGTATTTACATCCATTGTCGTCACTGTAGTTTTATTGAGTCTGAGCTGGATCATTTTGACTCCCACCCTTTTCCCTGTCGTTCAAGCAAACACAGACGCTTCTGCCGTTCACAAAGGATTCCAGGCTCCGGGTTTCACACTTCAAACACCAGAGGGTCAAAGTATTTCCCTATCTGATTATGAAGGGCAGCCTGTTCTTGTTTTTTTATGGGCATCCTGGTGTTCCATCTGCAAAAGAACCATGCCGGGACTGCAATCCGTTTATGAAGAATTCGCCCCTGAAGGATTTGAGATACTTGCGATCAACACAAGTTTCCAGGACAGCCTCACGAATGCTGCCAGTTATTTCGAGTCCCAGGGTTACACCTACACGATGCTGCTAGACCGGGACGGCAGTTTATCCCGAGATTACCAGCTGCACGCTGTCCCTTTGTCGGTTTTGGTAGGACCAGAAGGAGAAGTGATTGATGTCATAATCGGTTCAGGCATGAGCGAAGCTTATTTGCGAGCAAAGCTGACTGATATTTACGGAGAAAGGGATTAAGGCAAACCTATGTTCCCTATGATCAATATCGGTCCGCTCTCAATCCAAGCAGCAGGATTTATTATGATTGTAAGCTTATTCATCGGATTATGGGCGACATCTTACTTTTCAAAGAACCTTGGCACCAACGGAGATCTAATTGAGAATAGCATTCTTTTGGGACTGATCGCCGGTCTTATTAGCGCCAGGGTGGGCTTTATTCTTCAAAACCCATCTGCTTTGGCAGGTAATCCCATGGCAATATTCTCTTTGACGCCATCGATGTTAAACCCCGGTTTTGGCATCTTTGTAGGTTTACTTGCTGCCTTCATCTTTGCGCAAAAAAAGCACCTTCCTTTATGGCCAAGCCTGGATACCCTGGCACCTTTATTCCTGTTTCTATTTGCAGGCATACACCTATCAAATTACGCCATCGGTAATGGCTATGGTTTACCCACCGAATTACCCTGGGGGATCCAATTGTGGAACGAGACCAGGCACCCTGTGAACCTGTATGCACTCTTCTTGGTAACCATTTGTTTCCTGGCAATGCTTTTTCACACAAAGGTTTTCAAAACCGCTGGCTTTCTGAGGAGTGGGACATTATTTAACCTCAGTATGGGAGCCGTTGGGCTTATCACCCTTATCACACGTGCCTTTGTTTCAGAGAAAAGCCTGATTGGAAAATTTGATATTTGGCAGATTTTTGGTTTTGCCATACTCATTCTTGGGATCGCATTGATTTACAAGAAAAGTTTTCAGGATCGCAAACATATCCAAGTTTTTGTCAGCCTTGGTTCAAACCGCGATCCTGACAAAAATCTACCAGAGGCAGTTAAAAAATTAGAGGATTTTTCAAAAATTCGAGGCATGTCCCATATTTACAAATCTAAAGATGTCCAAAAAGAATCTGATCCATCATTCTTTTACAATAAGGTAATAGAGATTGACACCAGGCTTTCCTTCAATGATTTAAGCTCAAGACTAAAAAGTATCGAGGTTGATTTAGGCAGGGAACCCGGTAACAAAGTAAATGTGCCGATTGATTTGGATATCCTCACCTATGACGACGACGTGTTTTTCACTCAGGGAAAACAAATACCCGATCCTAATCTGATAAAATATAAATACATTGCAATTCCGCTTAAAGAGCTTGCGCCTGATTTCAGGCATCCAGCAAGCGGCATTTTGATTGAAGATATCATTAACCAATTAAAAGATGACCACAAGATCCAAATGTTGAAAGAGGTGGAAAATGGATTTGAAGCATAAGACAGCACTGGTTACAGGTGGTGGGGTCCGGTTAGGTCGAGCATTCGCCCTTGCCTTAGCAAAAGAAGGTGCAAATCTTGTGATTCATTACAACAGCTCCCAGGAACCAGCTGAAGAAACAGCACAACTTGCGCGAGAATCAGGTGTTGAAGCGATCACAATTGGTGCGAATTTCAATCATTCAGATGCTGTTAACAATATTTTTCCACAAATTCATAATCATTTTAATTGTGTTGACATCCTCATAAACAACGCCGCCCTCTACCTCAGGGGAAGCGGTTTAGAAACCAACAGAGAAATTTGGGAAAAACAATTTCGCGTGAATTTAAAAACCCCCTTTTTCTTGATCCAGGCATTTGCCAAACAATTACCCTCTGATCGGCAAGGTCGGGTTTTAAATATTGCAGATGCTCAAATAATTCAAAATAAACCAGATCATTTTGCTTATCGACTGACAAAACTTGCTCTGGTTGAGATGACACGCATGTTTGCTATTGAACTTGCACCGAGAATCACAGTTAATGCGCTTGGGCTTGGAATCATGCTGCCGTTAGCAGGAAAAGAAGATGTCGATTTAGAAGCTTATGCTAATAAATACGTCCTATTACAAAGGACCGGCAGTCCTGACATCGCAGCTGAAAACGCCATCCACCTGATCAAGAGCGATTTTACAACGGGTGCATTTTTACGTGTTGACGGCGGCCAATACCTATAAGTTCTACAACCTTCCGTAAACAGGAATTGCTGCCCCGCTGATCGAATCTGCTGAGGATGAGGCTAAAAATAGTATGACATCAGTAACCTGTTCTGGACTCACCCACTTCTCAAAATCAGCATTGGGCATATCCTTTCGATTTTGTGGTGTGTCAATAATTCCCGGAACAACACTGTTAACTTGAATATTCTTCTGTTTCAACTCACCTGCCATACTTTCAGTTAAGCGTAGCAATGCAGCTTTAGCTGCTGAATAAGCCCCTGCATTTACCATCCCAAGCAAGCCCGCCTTAGCGCCAATCGTTATCACCTTTCCCCCGCCGGTTTCGATCATCGTTGGAACGAATGCTGCCGCCGCATTTAATAAGGATGTGACATTCATACGCATCATGCGCTGCCATGTCTCCTCTGATATGCCGTACACCGGCTCACCCATACTGAAACCGCCAACAGTGTTGACAAGCATATTCACAACACCAACTTCAGACTTTATCCGTTCTGCAAGGGAAAGCATATTTTCTTTATCCGTCAGGTCAACCTCATCAAAAGCATAAAATGATGCAGCACCTTCTTTTAAGCTCTTAAATTGTTCTAAACGACCTGAACGATGGTCCAAACCACATACAGTTCCATTGCTTTGTAAAAAGCCCTTGACCACTGCTTGCCCCAAATTACCTGCAGCGCCCGTAACCACGATAATCTTGCCTTCAAAATCATACATTTTTTTACTCCTTTAATTGACCTACTGGAACAATCCAGCTTTTTCTTATCCACGCCTGCCACATCTCTTGGGTTATCCCATCATGCAAGGCTGTTTCTTCACTAAACTTATCTGAACCCTTTACCAAATTCGCCAATTCTGAAGCATTTTCAAATTTTCCACGGAAATCATGGTAAATAAAATCCTCTTTAAAATATACCCAAGGTGGTAATTTATAAGTCGTTCTTCTTGTTGAATCAACTGGTGTAAATTGTAAGGGGTCCTGTTTGTTGCAATTTATAATTATATCGCTGTAGGATTGAACTTGTTTTTGTATGTTCATTTTGGCTTTTAATTCTTCCAAAACCCGATCCGGATGCCATTCCTTGCCATCAAGGATCGCCAATACATGCGCTACGACCTCATCAACATCCCCAAAATGTACCTTCTCGATCAGCTCATCAGGCAAAAGCGTTCTGTGAACGCCAACACGGCTGACGATACTGGGCGTTCCGCACGCCAGGGATTCGTAGGCAACATTCCCAAATGCTTCAACAATATTCCCCAAACAGAGTGTTATGTTTCCCAGGCTGTAGAGCTCTGGCATTCGATCAACGGGCAGCCAGGGGACAAACTTGAAATTATCAATCAGTTCAAAATCCTGAATTAAATGCATCATTTCGTTATAATAGATTGAATCGCCTGAGCTTACCATTGAACCAATCCATTCGGGGATCAAAACTTTTATCTGGCTTAACCCGTGCTTATGGACCAGCCGATTAGCAACCCGAATTGTCTCAGCCAAACCTTTTCCTTGTTCTGGTCGATGCGGGTGTAAGAGGATGATGTCTTCTTCAGGGTTTAAACCTAATCGCCTTGCCAGGTTTGAAGGGTCCACACGTTTGAAAAAATCAAAATCGATGCCGTTGATGACGGTGTACATGCGTTCTGATAAATCCGGGAAGAATAAACCTGCTGTATTTTGAATAACAGCCCTAGAGTAATCTGAAACAGTGATAATGGCGTCAGGTTTGCCAACAAAGGTTCCTAAAACCGATTCCGGGTAAATATTGTCTCGAAACGAAGCAATAGTCGGTATATCAGCATAAACATCTGGGATCAGCCATTCTCCGTCATGAATGTACAATCGATCTGCATTAGTTAACCGCTTGCTGATTCTGCTTACAATTAACGAAAGGTCTGGTGGACTGACAGCATAGGGTTGGGGAAAGGGCAAATTAAACGACAGTTCTGGAAAGACTTCCACATTGTCGTGCAATATAAATGAAGATCCTAATTCATCTGATTCGGGACATATGACTTCAACCTGGTGTCCCTGATCGCCTAAAAATCTTGTAATATAATAAAGATGTTTAGAAGCGCCGCCGGTAACCTTGCCTGGAAATATCGGGTTGATCGTAAATACTGTGATTTTCATACAAGCTCAATTCCATTCTCGTTAACTAAATTATAGTGGAAAGCAGGTTAAAATGGCCAAAATATTTATTCAAAACCTCAAAGTATTCGGTATCCTTGGCATTCATGCCCACGAACAACGTAAAAAGCAAGAGATTCGTGTCAGCGTCGAAATAAAAACAGATATCAAAGAGGCGGCAAAAGGCGATGACGTCAATAAAACCATTGATTACTCTGGGCTGTCCGACGACATCATACAGTTTATTGATGACAGCAATTATGGGACCATTGAAGCCCTGATCACTGCCCTTGCTGACAGAATTCTCGAGAATGAGAAAATTAACAGCGTCTGGCTAAAAATCGAAAAACCAAACGCTGTTCCACAAGCTGATTCCGTTGGTGTGGAGATCAAACGGTCAAAATAGATTTAAATATGCAAGCTATTTGCACCTCGTGAAATATTATCAAGGAATTCCATCCTTGTGCTGTAATCATCACGAAATGCTCCCAGCATGGCTGAAGTCGTCATACGCGCATCTTGTTTTTTGACGCCACGCAGCATCATGCACATATGCAGACCTTCTACAACAACAGCCACCCCTTGCGGCTGCAGCACCACGTTTATAAATTCAGCAATTTGTGTTGTCATGCGCTCTTGCACCTGCAAACGCTTTGAAAACAAATCAACAATTCTGGGAATCTTTGAAAGACCAATAACTTTATCAGAAGGGATATACGCTACATGCGCCCTACCAATGAAAGGGAGCATGTGATGTTCGCACATGCTGCTGAATTCGATATCCCTTACAATCACCATTGCATCATAAGCAACGTCGAATACTGCATTGTTGATTAATGCCTTCGGATCCATCCGGTACCCAGCCAGCAGTTCAGCATAACTCTTCGCCACCCTGTGGGGTGTTCTAAGCAAACCCTCACGATCCTTGTCCTCGCCAATTGCCTCAAGGATCTTCGCTATTGAGGATTCAATCGTATCTACATCCATAGCTTCTTCACAAAATAAATCCGCTGCTTGCGCTAAAGGATCATAGCAATCATCAACCATAATAAACCTCCAAATTTTCTGTTATCAATTTTATAATTTATTTAACCAGAATTCCCGCTAAAAGAAAACGGCTTGTACAGGGTATGCTGTACAAGCCGTTTCCGAACTTATAAAACTTACCCAATTTCAGGGATGATGATCCCGTAAGAGCCATCCCGGCGCTTGTATAAAACATTAAATTCGCTGGTGTTGGCATTGTAAAAGACGAAAAAGTCTTCATGACCGAGCAATTTCATTTGTTCAACAGCTTCCAGCTCATCCATGGGCACCAGCATGAAGCGTTTCCGGCGGGCAATGACAGGGCTTTCCTCTGTTTCTACCTCAATTTCCTCCGGGTAACCCATATCGATGGCTTCTGCAATGGTCTGTCCATCACCACGACCTCGCGCACGCTTGCCCTTATAACGCCTTATTTGGCGGCGCATTTTATCCAGAGCGGCATCAACAGCAGAGAACATACTGTCAGAGCGCTCCTCTGATCGCAGAATAAAGCCCTTTCCCCGCAAGGTTAGCTGTGCAACATGCCGATCATTGGCATTTCTTGCTGTCTTAATATACGAAAGATCTACCCGACACTCATCTACTTCGTCCAGAAATTTTTCAAGTTTTTCTACTTTTGTGACAACATAATCATTCAGACGATCACTTAACTCGAGGTTTTTGGTAAAGATATCGATTTTGACAGTCATTATTTGCCTCCATTTAATATTTGATAATCAAATTATACTTGAAATGAGATTCCACATCATCAATCATTTAGCCTCAAAAACCGGGCAATGGTGATGCAGTAGACTTTATCTGCCCCTGCGACTTTTAAAGCCTTTGCACAGGATTCCATTGTAGAACCCGTTGTCATAACATCATCAACCAGCAGAATATTTTTTCCATTCACAAGTTCTGGAATTGCTTTAAAAGCACCAACAACATTTTGACGCCGCTGTTCACCTGAAAGGCCAACCTGCGACTTCGTGTCACGAATTTGTGCTAAACCAAAGGGTACAAAGGGTTTTTCCAGTACAATAGCCAGTGGCCGCGCAATTGCTGCCGCCTGGTTGTATCCACGCTCTTTGTAACGCTCACGGCTCAAAGGCACGGGTATCACAACGTCAACATGCCATCCCACATTCATTACAACAGGGAGCATTAAATCTGAAAAATACCGCCCAAGGCTCTGGTTGTTCTGATATTTCAACGCATGAACGCACTCTCTGATAACCCCACCATAAAAAGCAACATTACGCATGCCATCATAGGCAGGCTGATGCTCACAGCATTCCTGGCAAACATCCCGATTTCCATGGATTGGTACACCGCAAATAGAGCAGACTTTTCCTGAAATAAAAAGAATTTCATTACTGCAGTTCAAACACAAGGCATAACCAGGCTTCTCACAAACAGCACACGAAGGTGGGTATACCCAATCAAGAGCAGTCCAAAAACCCTTATAAAGCCTTGTTGCAATTTGATTTTTTAGCACTGATTATCACCCGAATATTTTTTTATTGAAGTGATTGGAAAAAATTTCGAACCATGACTGACAATGCAGGTTTCAATAATAAATAAGAAGTGATTAAGACCATTATTGCCAAAATGAAGATCAAAATCCACTCAATCCATCCTTGCCCCCGCTCGTCAGGGAATTTTGCCATAGGTCCTCCTTCTGATAATTTAATCCAATTATATACTATCTCAAAGATACTTTATAATAGATATAGGATAAAAGAGCGAAAATCCCTTATATTTTATATTGCTTATCTATTTTGTATTTTATATAATTATAATGAAAGTAAATCAGGGAAAAAACCCTAAATTTGTCCAATTAAACCATAAATGGAGGAACTATGAGTGATATATTAGAAAAAGTTACCGGCGATCAGGATTTTTTCAAAAAAATCTTAGTGAAGATCCCGGGATTCAAAGGCTACATCGAAAGAGGAGATCGACGTCTATCTGATAAAATCTTACGAGAGAAGATTGCTGATGAATTCGAGGTTCACTATCAACGGGTTTCCAGCCTGCAAAGAGATCTTATAAGCCAGGGTGAACTTCAATACATTGACGATCTGGAAGCCAGCGCTTTGAAACTCAGGCAATTCATCGATCGTGTCAAAACTGCATCCTACGGTTACGCCGGAATTTTTGATGCGATCAAGATCAAACAAGATGAACTTGACCAGGTCTATCAATATGATTATGCCCTGTTAGCCCTTTCAGACCAGGTGGCTTCAGCTGTCGACAATGTTGAAACCTCCATTGGTACTGAAGGTTTGGATGCTGCCCTCAGACATCTGAGGACAGTTAGCCAGCAATGCGTTGATGCGTTCAACAAGCGTTCGGAAGTTATGCAAGGCATTACGACCGAAGCATAAGTATAATTACTTGATATGATTGAAAATTAGAAAAGAATTGGAGTGAATTAATATGGCCAGAATTTTTGATGTCGTTGAATATCCAAAAGAGATGAAGGACGAGATTGTACATCGTTTTCCGGAAACCGGCGTTGCCGACATGCGGATTGGGTCACAAGTCATCGTCCGTGAATCACAAAATGTTGTCTTTATGCGAGATGGTCGGGCTTTGGATGTCCTTGGTCCAGGTCGACACACGATTACGACCGCAAACATCCCCTTGTTAACCGACTTTATTGGCAAAGCCTTTGGCGATCGCACACCTTTTACCGCTGAAGTTTTCTATGTCTCGATGAAAGAATTTGCCGACCGAAAATGGGGCACCCCCCAACCCATCATTGTCAGAAATCCTGGCGTTGGTCTGGGCGTAGCCTTATTGCAAGGCTTTGGAACTTACAGCTTCCAGGTGAGCGACCCACAGCAATTTGTCAATCAGATTGTGGGTGCCCAGGGTTACTATCGCACAAGTGATATTGAAAACCGTTTGCGCACCATGCTGCTCTCCAAATTACAGGACCTGCTGGGTGAAACAACAGCCAAAAGCAATGTCCTTGAATTGATTGGCTTGACGGATGAATTGTCTGCCGGTGTTCGAGCCAAGACGCAGGATGATTTCCTGTCGATCGGTTTACAGCTTAAATCCTTCTATATCGGAAACCTGAAGCCCTCTGATAAATCTGCTGAGGAACTGCGGGCAATGGGTATGCTGGACATGCAAACCTACACCCAGCTCCAGGCTGCAGATGCCATGCGAGACGCTGCTCAAAATCCTTCTGGTGGTGCCGGCTTAACAGCAGGCATTGGCGCTGGAATGGGTATTGGAGATGCGCTTAGCTCTGCACTTCGAAACCGAGACCAGCAGGATAGCGCTGGTGTCCCAGCTGCTGCAGGTGCGATGCCTGATGTAATGACCCCTGCTGAGGCTGCACAATATCTAAAAGTAGCGGCTGAGGATGTGGTGGCAGCCATCGAAGCTGGTGACTTGAAAGCACGCAAAATTGGCAGTGCTTATCGCATCAGCAAGGAATCCTTACAGGACTTCCTCAAAGGCTAATAGCTTCTAAACAACAATACTGACAAAAGGATGCCGAGGTTATAAAACGGCATCCTTTTTCTTTGAAAAACAGTCATAGACATGCCCCCACAACGACCACATGGTATAATGCTTTAACATTCTATTAACAACATAAAAAATCTATGAGACTTCACGAATACCAATCCAAAGAAATTTTTTCCAACCATCAAATTCCTGTACCACGGGGGCGATTAGCTTCCTCACCAGAAGATGCAAAATTAATAGCAGAAGAATTAAATCGACCAGTTGTATTAAAAGCCCAGGTGCTTGTAGGCGGCAGAGGAAAAGCTGGGGGAATCCGTTTAGTCAAATCGCCGGGAGAAGCCAGTGACGAAGCTTCAAAAATCCTTGGCAGCAAAATAAAAGAGATCCCTGTCAGGCGTCTGCTGGTTGAAGAAGCCGTCAACATCCAGCAAGAAATTTATATCGGGATGACAATCGATCGAGATTCTGGATCGACTCTCCTAATCGCCAGCGGAGAAGGCGGTGTCGATATTGAAGAGGTGGCAAGGACATCTCCAGAAAAAATTGGCAGGGTTTGTGTTGACCCCTTGTTAGGCTTAAAAGATTACCAGGCACGTAATCTGGCTGCAGAAATAGAATTACCAAGGTCGCTTTGGCGATCATTCATCAGCATCACCAAAGGCCTGTATCAGTCCTACCAGGAATTGGATGCCACCCTTGCAGAAATCAATCCCCTTGTTATCACAGCAGATGGACGTTTGATCGCGCTTGATGGGAAAATGATCATCGACGATAATGCCCTTTTTCGCCACCCTGACCTAATTGAGAAGCAAGATTTATCTGCAGAGGCACCGGAAGAAATTGAAGCACACAAATTCAGCCTGGAGTACATCAAGCTTTCTGGCAATATCGGCTGCCTCGTCAATGGCGCAGGCCTGGCAATGGCTACCATGGATATCATTCAACACAACGGCGGTCAACCCGCGAATTTCCTTGATATTGGGGGCGGTGCCAGCGCTGAAAAGGTTGCTGCAGCCTTAAGAATTATTCTTCAGGACCCTCAAGTAAAAACAGTTCTGATCAACATCTTCGGTGGTATCACTCGCTGTGACGAGGTCGCGATCGGAATTAAGAAAATCCTTGATCAGATTAAAACAGATATACCTTTCATCATTCGCCTGGTCGGCACCAACGAAAAAGAAGGTCGGGAGATATTGGCAAGCGCAAACCTTGAGACGGCAGATACATTACAGGAAGCAGCACAAAAAGCTGTAAAAAATTCTCTGGAGTATGCTCATGAGCATATTAGTTAACACGGAAACACGGCTGCTGGTTCAGGGGATCACAGGTCACGAGGGTGGTTTTCACTCAATTCAAATGCTCAAATACGGTACCAACATTGTGGCTGGCGTTACACCTGGAAAAGGCGGTGAATGGGTCTTAAACGGCAAGATTCCGGTTTTCGATTCTGTTCTAACCGCAGCAGAATTCACAGGCGCTAATGCCAGCATCATCTTTGTGCCCGCCCGTTTTGCAGGGGATGCTATCCTTGAAGCCGCAGACGCAGAGATCAAATTGATTGTATGCATTACCGAAGGTCTCCCCGTAAAAGAAATGCTTCAGATCAAGCGCGCAATCAGCCACAAAGACGTCCGATTAATAGGGCCAAACTCACCTGGCATCATCTCACCACCCTTTACAAAAGTTGGTATCATACCAGGGAGCATCACCATACCAGGAAACGTGGGTGTCGTATCACGTTCTGGCACACTCACCTATGAAGTCGTTTACGCCCTCAAACAAGCGGATATTGGTACGAGTACCTGTGTGGGAATCGGCGGAGACCCTATCGTAGGCACCGACTTTATTGACATCCTTTCACACTTTGAGGGTGATTCACAAACGGATGTGGTCGTGATGATTGGCGAAATCGGGGGTTCAGAGGAGGAAAAGGCTGCAGCTTATGTGGCTAACCACATGACAAAACCGGTGATTGGTTTTATAGCCGGTCTGGCAGCACCACCGAATAAACGCATGGGGCATGC
>LDZU01009382.1_pt1 | contig 11670 bp, 8 predicted proteins | sample 615531 | NCBI WGS metagenome assembly LDZU01 (sample SAMN03408293, study PRJNA278302) | terrestrial metagenome | isolation source: oil reservoir sample SB2 | place: USA: Alaska, North Slope, Schrader Bluff formation | collected 2011-09 | reverse complement strand
TTGATCTAACAGAGCTTCAGTCTTAGCTGGTAAACTCAGGTACTGCTCAAAGCCTGAGAACGCCAATTTAACGCTGTTAGCAAAGAGCTGTTCAGCATAGGCTTCAAAGCGATGACCAGTGTCAAAAATGGCTTGGAGATTGGCATCGGGCTCGGGCAAGCGCTCCGGTTGGTGTTTTTTAAGCCACAACCAAGCTGGATGGCGTAAAAAAAGCATGTAATCTGATTTGGAAATGGTCATATAGAGGGATTATATAATTAAAAGATGAGAGGAGGAAGGTGAAAGGATAAATTTATTTAATTTTTTTTAATTTAAAATTTATCTGGTAACAATAAAAATCTATGTTATTTGTTACAGTTAGAGCTCTCTGTATCCTTAAGTCATCTTCAAAAGCAATAATCACTCCTCTAACTATTTGATTTTTTTCTGCCAACTCATCTTTAACATAACCCATATATCTCTGAATTTGACCTACTACAACATCACTAGCTCGACCCCTCTTGAGTTCAACAACTAATATCTCTTTTTTGTTTTTACTTATTGCTAATATATCTATCAAGCCTGTATCTGTTGGGTATTGTTGACCAATCAATTCTCCATCTTCTATAAAAATATCAAAATTTTTTCCAAATTCAGTTGCTTGCCAATTTTCTACTAAAAAATCTTCTAAGTGTTTTTCTAGGACAAAAGCACTTGGATCTTCAATACTCTCATCTGTAGAAATAATTGTTGCTGGCTGGCCACCCTCAATTAATTGCTCAATTTCTTCACCATACTTAGAAATATTACTTACAGTACCAATAGAACCGGTTGAATTGCGGAGAGCTTCACTCATTTCATTTCTTGAGATATTTTTATTATACCAACGTACTGATCGGCGATGAGGTAAAACTCCACCTGCTTCATAATAATAATCACTTACTACTTCTCCAACTAAATAATCTCCCTGACCATCGGGACATAACACAATATCACCAAGATTAATTCCCTTACTAACAGTGTGCAGCATGCCACACGCTAAACCCGCAGCGATTTTACTTTTTTCAGGTCTATCTTTAAGATAAATTGGAATAAATTTTTTATTAAACTCACGCCAATTGTCTGGTAATTGTTTAGATAAATCATCTTTTATACCATAATCTGCACCAATAAAATTTCCTTCTTTTGCTTCACCTGCATGAACACTTTGTCTACCTAACATTATGCGGTAATAGTTTTTCATATGTTTTTATTTCTAATAAATTTTTAAAATACAAAGATACTTTTCTAAATATTAAAAAACCTCTCAAAAAATCTAGTAAGTTTGTATAAAACACTTTCAAGTTTATGTGTTCTTTCACCTGTAGGAGAAAAGCGTGTAACGGGTGGAATAATTTTTGAAATTGCTGTGCCTGTTGTGGGAACGAAACCGTTTCTAAAAGAATTTTTCACTAAAGAGTATGTCGCATTATAATCAAGTTTTTCAGCTTTAATAATTTGTTCTAGTTCCTCAATTTTTTTACCCTCAACAAACCTTTGCCAATCTTGATTAATTACGGAATTAGCATCAAGAGATGTTATAAATTGTTTAATTAAGTCTTTCTTGTTACGCAACTCAACACTTGAATCTATTGCTTTATTGATATCTAATAAAATTTCACGATTTTTTATATGATCCTCGTGGTATTTTTTAATTAGCTCCAATATGTAATCGATATTTATATCTATCTGCTTGATAAGTTCCATTTCAAAAACCACATCGTCATTAACATTTTCTTTTTCTTCCGCTGATCCTTTACGAAAATCGTTGTAAATATCAATATACGCACTATGATAATCCTGAACGTCGCGCTCTGTTAGAATCTCATTACCAATAAACTCATCAAAAGTTGTTAGAATATTATGTACTCGCAAGATTGCTCCATAAAGGTGGATAAAATCTTTCTGATTTTGCTCACCAAGTATTCTTTCTCCTACTGGAAATCTTTCTTGAAGATCTTTTACTAGGCTTTTGTACCCTTTTACTTCCTTATCTCCATCTTTATATCCTAGATAGTAATCTGCGTATGCTTTCAAAAGAACAATGCCACTCGCTTCTTTATCTCCGAATAGTGCGATTGATTCATTAGTAGCCTTCTCAAGGTTACGAAAACAAACAATATTTCCAAATGTTTTTACACTATTTAATATACGATTTGTGCGTGAAAAGGCTTGGAGTAAACCATGTAAACGCATATTTTTATCTACCCATAAGGTATTTAACGTTGTAGCATCAAAACCAGTTAAAAACATATTCACTACGATCAAAATATCAATCTCCCTGTTTTTTACTCGCTCACTTACATCTTTGTAATAGTTTTGAAACTTATCTGATGAAGTATCGTATGATGTACCAAACATTTCGTTGTAGTCTTCAATAGCACTCTCCAAAAAGTCTCGCGAGCTTTTGTCTAGACCGGAAGTATCTTCTGAATTTTCATCAATCATTCCGTCTAAATCTTCGTCATTTACCCCAAAACTATATATAGTTGCAATTTTTAGCTTCTTATCACTTGGTTCAATTGATAGTTGTTTTTTAAACTCAGCATAATACTTTTTAGCAACATCGATAGAAGAAACGGTAAAAATTGAATTGAATCCGGCTAATCTTCTGTCTTTTATTTTGTAAAAGCTATTTCGTTTCGTTTTTTGATCAAAGTGATCTCTAATATAAGTTACTATATTGGATATCCTTTCAGAATCTGCAAGTATTGCTTCTCTATCAATATCGCTAACTTTTTTATCTTCAATATCTTCTGCCTCACGAATTGTAGAGATGTAATCCACTTTAAATGGTAGTACATTTTTATCAACAATCGCGTCAACAATAGTATATGTGTGTAATTTCTCTCCAAATGCTTGCTCTGTAGTTTTAAAATCTGGACGCCCACCCGATGAGGCGTTGACTGCAAATATCGGAGTACCTGTAAAACCAAAAAGATGGTAATTTTTAAATGTCTTTGTTATTGCAGCATGCATGTCGCCAAACTGTGAACGATGGCACTCGTCAAAGATTAATACCACGTGCTCATCAAATATAATATGTCCCCCATTGCGTTTTATAAAACGATCAAGCTTTTGTATGGTCGTAATAATTATTCGTGAATTAGAATCTTCTAATTGGCGTTTTAAAATTTTAGTACTTGTATTGCTGTTAGCTGCGCCTTTTTCAAACTTGTCGTATTCCCGCATTGTTTGGTAATCCAAATCTTTTCTATCAACGACAAATAAAACTTTCTCAATATATGGCAATTTGCTAACCAACTGTGCAGTTTTAAAACTGGTCAGTGTTTTACCTGATCCAGTTGTGTGCCATATATATCCCCCTGCCTCTATTGTTCCTAACTTCTTGTAATTTGTACTTATCTCAACTTTATTGAGAATTTTTTCTGTTGCTACTATTTGATAGGGTCGCATAACTAGTAGTAATTTTTCAGAAGTAAATACACAATATCTAGTTAGAATATTTAAAATTGCATGTTTAGCAAAAAAAGTTTTTGCAAAATCCATCAAGTCTGTAATAGGCTTATTGGTTGCATCTGCCCACCAGCTCGTGAATTCAAAACTATTACTGGTCCTTTTACCTTTTTTGGCAGAGTCCTCACTTTTTTCTTTAAGATGTGTAGATCTAACAGTGTTGCTATAGTATTTTGTGTGGGTACCGTTTGAGATTACAAATATTTGTACGTATTCAAAAAGCCCCGAATTTGCCCAAAAACTTTCACGATGGTACCTGTTTATTTGATTAAAAGCTTCTTGTATCGGTACCCCACGACGTTTTAGTTCTACATGTACTAAAGGGAGACCGTTTACTAATATTGTTACATCATATCTATTGTATCTCTGACCACTTTCTGTAGTGTATTGATTTATTACTTGTAAGTAGTTGTCATGTATATTGTCTTTTTTAATAAGATAGATATTTTTTATAGTACCGTCATCACGAGTAAGGTTTTTAATGTAATCTTCTTGTATAGTTTCTGTTTTTTCCTGGATACTTTGATTTGGATTTGCAAGTTCAGTTTTGAAAAATTTATCCCATTCGTTATCTGTAAAAGTGTATTCGTTTAACTCCTCTAGTTTTTTACGTAAGTTAGTTATTAAATCTTCTTCACTTGATATTTTTAAATATTCATAAGCTTGCGACTCAAGTTGTTCTACAAAGGCTTGTTCAAGCTGTGCCTCGCTTTGATATGAGGGATCTCTCACTCTATTATCTAAAGGTTTGTATTCTGCAACTACTGTGCTCTGTGGATTTTCAGCAATTAGATTGTATTTATTATTTTCCATATTCTTTAAATGTTAATAATTTATTACGGTAGTGCTCATATTGTTGGCGACGAGCATTAAGTTCGGCTGGGAGACCAATAGAGATATCATTTACAAGGGATTCAAATTTATCAAGAGTTACGATAGTTTGTTTTTGTATTGACAAGGGAACAATAGGAATTTTAAATTTCTCTATCATTGGTTTTCTTATAGATTTTACAGTTGCATTTACAGATTTTTTCAAAATATAGGGTAAAAATTTTGCAAACATATAGTGATAGGCAAACTTCGGTAATATTATTTGAGTCGTGAAATGGATACGATACGCACGTTGATGTAACGCATATTTACCATTTACATAATGAAATATTTCACCAATCCCACCCTCGCCAGGTATTACTATAGCTTCTTCATCAAATTCGTAAGTATCTATAGATTTAATATTTTTAGAACGAACAAATAACGGATACTTTCCATTTTGAGTAGCCTCATTTACATTACTACTACCAGTACCTACTTCAGCAATTTCTGCCAACTCTTTAAACTCAACCCCATCCCTAAAAGTTAATAATTCACCTCTATAATACTCATACTGTTTAGTTCTTGCTTCCAGCTCAGCTTCCAGCTCAGCTTCCAGCTCCGTAAAAGTATCAAGAATTTGAACGATTTCTTGTTGGATTTGAAGAGGAGGAATTGGAATTTTCAATTTCTGTAATTCTTTTTTGTTTAATCCTGGGATACCTGCTCCAAATTGCGCGTTGATCAGGCTCTCTTGAGCATTTTTTAAAACAAAATACAAAAACCTATTACACAATTTGTCACTTATTGGTTTAACAATAAAACAATGAGCTCCAGCCCAAAATTCTTTTGTTATAAAATTGACAAAACCAGCAGATGCTCCTCCTTGACTAATAGCTATCGTGTTCGCTTCCGTATTGTATTCGTGATAAAAGCCTGAAGGACTTTTTCCTCCATTTAGCACTGGATAGTCCCCAGACTCTGATAATTTAGTCTTATTTAACTGCGTGCCTGTGTTTATGCTTGCCAAACTTACCAATTCCTCAAACCGCACTCCCTCAGGACACATTTTTGTAATTAGTTTTTCAATTTTGTTTTGGTGTATGCTCTTGCCAACTTTATCCATATTTATTCACCATTTTCTGTTCTTAATGACACCTCAAGATAGCTTACATAATTCTTTAGGTTTTGAATTAGTTCATCAAAAAGTATTACATCAATATTATTGTATGTGGTTTTTAATTTTTTTATCTCCTTCTCCAATCGTGCAGTAAGCTCATCATCGGCGTTTTCTGATGTAATATGATCGCGAGAAGAGATAATTAAGATACCTCTTGGACGATAAATTTTATCGTTTTCGATCAGAGCCTTAGTATATTCATTTTCGATCATTGTAGTATCAATATTTTCCGATCTAAGATCCATATACTTATTTAATTGAAAAATAGATTTATTAAGGTCATGGGAAGGGTAGTAAGAATCCCTTCCTTTCTCTTTTCTAAATAGAATTGTTCGATGTGTCTTAATTTCGATAATATCTATGTTGTTGTAAATATCTACAGCCAAAAAATCCGGTCTTGTTTCTTTTTCATATCCATCCATTTTCTTAAATACGATCTGCGAATAGAACTCTTTATAGTTCATTAAAAGAATTCTTAGATATCGATCAAAATATAGCTGCCAACATGATTCAAGACTCTTTCTTTCTTCACCAAGGATTTTTTTCGAAAATGATTTAAGCTTCGTCTTATTCCCAGTGAGTGTTAAAAGTTCGGTGCCAACTTTAATAATTTCTCTTATGCTTTCCTTATACAGAGGAAGAGTTTCTTTTATAGTAAGTTGGTAGGCTCCGTCTTTAATCTGTTCATCCATGAAATTCTTTATGAATGTCCTATCACCCTTACTTAGCGCTATATATTTACCTTCGAATCCTTTAACTACATAACCAACATTTGCAAAAATCGCTGACGTATCAACTTGAGTACTTTCCCTAACATTAAATTTATCTCTTACTATCTTGGAAGTTTTTGTCTTAATCATTGTTACTTTATTTAAATGGTCAAGATAGTTATCAAATTTTCTAATATCAATTACCACAACATCATTGACATCGTATCCTAGTGGAATATCCTGTATAAAACTCAAGTGCTTCTTTTGAATATCCTGCAACTTTGCAAACTCTTTTAGTTCTTTCTTGATTGTGAAGTTTTCAAAAGAAAAATATTTATCTGCTATATCCAACGAATTTTTGTCCAAAATTACAGAAGAAAAAAAATCATCTCTTTGCTTAACCTCATCAATAGTATTTCTTTCGCCATCTTGATAAACACTATCTTTTCGATGAACATTGTACAATTTGAGAGCTATATAATTATCATTTTGCGAAATAACGGGATCTTCTTTGCGATTCTGTTTGAAGTTATCAATCTTTATATTAAGTTCATTTATATCCATATTTTAATCCTGAATATCCTCAACAATTTCATCAATTGATTTACGTAACTCATTTTGTCTTGCAACAATATCAGCAATTTTTTTATTTAATTCTTTGATATCAACAACTTCACGAGTATCTTCTGGCATTACATAACTACTTACAGAAATATTGTAATCGTTTTCAGCTACCTCTTTGTTGTCAACTAACTTCGCAAAATATTCAATATCTTTTCTACTGACAAATGTTTCTAAAATCTTTTTTCTATTATCTTCGCTCAATTTGTTTTTATTTCCACTTTTTACAAATTCTGCAGATGCATCAATAAATAACGTTTTATTATCAGATTTACTCTTTTTTAATACGATAATGCATGTGGCAATAGTTACTCCAAAAAATAAATTAGATGGCAATTGTATTACTGTGTCAATGTAATTATTATCTACTAGGTACTTCCTGATCTTTTGCTCGGCACCACCACGATAAAGAACACCCGGGAACTCTACAATAGCCGCAGTTCCAATAGTCGAAAGCCATGAAAGCATATGCATGGTAAATGCTAAATCAGCCTTACTTTTTGGAGCCAGTACCCCTGCAGGTGAAAAACGAGGATCATTTATAAGAAGTGGGTTTGCATCCCCTTCCCATTTAATTGAATATGGAGGATTTGAAACAATTGCATCAAAAGGTTCATCGTCCCAATGCTTTGGATCAATAAGAGTATCTCCAAGAGCTATATCAAAGTTATTGTAGTTTATATCGTGCAAGAACATATTAATACGGCACAGGTTGTAGGTAGTAAGATTAATCTCTTGTCCAAAGAAACCTTGACGCACATTTTCTTTCCCAAGGACTTTAGAAAATTTCAAAAGAAGTGATCCAGAACCGCAAGCGGGGTCATAGACTTTGTTAACCTCTTTTTTTCCAACCGTTGTGATTTCAGCCAGAAGCTCACTTACTTCTTGTGGTGTGTAAAACTCACCGCCTGACTTACCTGCATTCGAGGCATACATAGTCATTAAAAATTCATATGTATCTCCGAAAGCATCTATTGTGTTATCAGAATAATTCCCAAGTTTAAGACTGCCTATTGTCTCTAATAACTTAACTAGCTTCTTATTTCTATTCTCAACTGTATTTCCTAGTTTTGCGGAATTTACATCTAAATCGGCAAATAAACCCTTTAAGTCGTTTTCGCTGTCAGAGCCTTTTGCGGAGTTTTCAATGTTATTAAAAATTTTTGATAGTGTTTCATTTAGATTTTTATCTTCATTAGCTGACTTTAAAACATTTGAGAATAGTTCACTAGGTAAGATATAAAACCCCTTTTCCTTAACAGTATCGGCTCTCCCAAATTCAGCTTTTTTATCAGAAAGACCTGCATAATCAAAGTCTTTATTGCCGGCTCTACGCTCATCAGCATTGATATAATTAGTCAAATTCTCACTTATAAAACGATAGAATAGAATACCAAGAACATAAGTTTTAAAATCCCAACCATCTACACTACCACGTAAGTCGTTTGCTATCTGCCAAATAGCTCTATGTAATTCTGCACGCTCTTTTTCTTTTGTCATATCAATAAATCCTTTTTTGCAATAGGGCTATTTTAGCACTTATTTGATTCATTAAAGTGATCGAGGATTATGTTTTAATTACCTATTAAAGATTTTCTATTCTTTATTTATTTCCTCACCCCACCAACTCCTCAATCACTCCAAATGGTGCTTTGATTGGCTCTTCCTTACCTTCTCCACCCTCCTCACCCTCTTTTTGTTCCAAACTTTGCTCAAAATCTTCTATTTCTTCCTCAGTCATTCTAATCCGGGGAAAATCCTCACTAATTTTAGCTAATAGTTTACTCAGTGGATCAAGATTTAAATCATCTTTGATATAGTCAATCATCACCCTATACATCTCATTTTCACTGTCATGCATTTCTGCAATAATCTCATCTGCTCGCTGACTGAGTTCAGCCATTTTTTGTCTTAAAGATATATCTAAGTTTTCATCATACTTTTGTTTTTGCTGAAAAATTGACATGTCAAAATCGTTTGGATTGCCCGAAGCATAAAACTTTTCTAGTTCATTATAAAAAGCCAAAAAAAACTCTAATTCGCTTTGATAATATTGATTAATTGTTTCATCAATAAGCTCTTGTTCTAGCAATTGTTGACGGTTGTGCTCAATTGTTGCTACTCTTTCTGGGATATTAGCTAGCTCCTGTTCCTCATAAACTTGCCTTAACATTTCTGGCAAATCCTCATTAATCTTATCTAATGAATATAAAGTATTATTGCGCAAATGCTCTTGTTCTTTTTGTTTTAAAAATTGCTGACAACTCTTGTAATAACGCTCAACACTGGTTGTTTTGGCTTGATGATATTCTTTATATTCTTTGCCTAAAAAAATCAGCCAAAATCGTTGTTTTTTATTATATTCTTGAGCAATTTGCAGCTGCTCTAAACCACTTTTTATCAATCCTTCAATTGCGTCACCGACCGAAAACAAGGTGTCATAATATGAGCTAGCCCCTCCTTGTTGTCTTATATATATGCCCTCATCAGCACCAATGAAGTATGCTTCAGCTAATGACCCTCTTTGGCGAAAAGCTACTTCCAGTTCATTATAGATAAAGGCCGGCAGTAACCAGATGGCTAGACTCAGCAGAATGACAAAACCAGCAATGATGGGGCGCTTATCCATGGCTTTGATTTTTTGCTGGAGGCGGTGAAAATAATTTTTGACAGTTTGGTAAAGGCGCTGACAAACTTGGCTCATTTGGGATTTTGCAGATTTTTTATTTTTCAATTTAAAGACCTCTCAACATCTCTTTTACTTGGCCAATAATTTTAGCTATTGCTGACTTCTCTTCTCCCTCCTCATCACCCTCATCTCCCCCCAACAAAGCAATCGTTTCTTTGGTGACATTAATTTGTTTCTGCCACATTTCCTGACTGGCAAAATTATTCTTTTCTCTCTGTAAATTCTCCAATCTTTGTTTGGCAGTCTTCAAATCGATAACACTGCTCTCTCCCAAAGTGTCTTGGATCTCCACTCTATCCTCTCCCAATTTATTGACTCTTGGTGGCATCTGCTCTGTACTTGGCATAGTTGACTTTCTCTCTTGCTAAAATATTCTAGAGATAATTATAACAAACTAATTCGTATTTGGCTGATCTTTGGGTGGGCGGCTTAAAGTTTTTTCTATTGCGGGTTGCCATACCACAACCATTTTTCTTTCTCCCACCTCATCTATGTTTTCACCATTAAATTTTGCACAATGTTTTCACCACTGAATTTTGCACAAAAAAAATCTCGACATTAACTCATTAGTGAGACAATATTGACTCATTAGTGAGACAATCACCCCGATTTGCCTGGCTGTTTCAATTCTCATGTTGGTAATATATCAAAAGAGATCAGGTTGGCAAAAAGGAAAGTGAGCAATTAGTGAGCAATTATTGCTGGCTAATTTTTAATAAAATGCTGATTGCCTCCCCGATCTTTGCGAAGTTGTTCTTTGCCGTTTCCCGGTCTTTCTTTAGAATACTTATCTTTGCTTTCCGCCTTTTGTCTTTTATGTTTTTTATCACCAAACTCCATTGGCGATCTAAGTCTTTCCATGCTCTAGCCTTTCTAGACTATAAATATTACTAATCTTACTGGGGCAGTTTTTGCAAACAAACTTTATCTAGCTTAGAAAATAGATCAGACTATGTCAAGAGAGAAATTATGCGTAAAAATTGGGCAATTAGTTAACAACTAAGTAATGCGATAAAAAGTGTTTACTGTTTTACTACCTGTGATATAAAATGGAAATTCTACTTTATTTTCTGATCGATAAAACCTGCTAGCAAAATATTTATCGACTCCCTCACCCACTCGATTGGTTAAGGGATGCCAATTATCTTGTTGTGGAATAAATATTTGATCGATATTGTTGTCTGTGGCAATCTGCTTTACCATATCCAGCATTTGATCGCATAAGACTTCGGCATTGGTGGTTGAAACAATGCTAGTTGAAGGATTAAACCCTCTAAAAATCAAAGCTGGCCGACCTTCATAATCTAAGCGATAAGCTTGAATATTACCGACAATATTACCATCTTTGTCAACTAAATTAACATGGAAATGATCTGGGCGATTAAACAATTCTTTATCACCGGAAGTGCAAACTCCAGCTGTTTCTTTGGCAAAATACGAAGCTGCGTTTTTCGTCAGATAACCAGTCATGATCAAATCTGGATCAACTTCTCTACCTTCTTGATCTTTAAGAATAATTTTGTCTGATTCCTTGCTAACTTTTTTTCTTAAACCAACTGGTCCGGCAAAAATACTGCGTTCAGTCATAAAAGCTAGTAACTGAGCCAATAATTTTGTTCTTTCAGCTTCTGCTAATTCTTTATTGCGCAAACCTTCAATAATTGTTTTGAAAGTAGTTCGACTCTCTTCGCTGATTGATTTAGAATTAGCGATATTTTTTTCTAAAGCATTAAGTCTTTTATCACTCAATCTGCCTAATAAAGTTATTACTTGCTCTTGGTGTTGTTCTAGGAACATAGTAATTGCCTCTGAAGCATTATCTTTATAATAAATACCAAATAATTCTCTCGCTTTACTCAACACATCATTTTTGGCTGAGACCTGTGATGTGTCCCCAGCAATTTTTTCAGCAAACATGGCTATTTTGTCTCCCAAAGAAACACGACTGCAAGCAATCACTTCAGAGAGATTATCTTTAAATAATACTTGTTGATTCGTGGCTCCTGCTTCAACTAATAATCTAGCCCATCCTTGAAAAGCTAAACTCACCTCGCCCCCCTGATTTAAATAATCTTGCTCTTGTTGGTCAGCAAATATTACTTTAATCAGGTTGATTACCCCATCGTCGATCGGTTTTCTCTCATCTTTTAGCTCAGCAATTTTTT
>LDZU01000150.1_pt1 | contig 11709 bp, 8 predicted proteins | sample 615531 | NCBI WGS metagenome assembly LDZU01 (sample SAMN03408293, study PRJNA278302) | terrestrial metagenome | isolation source: oil reservoir sample SB2 | place: USA: Alaska, North Slope, Schrader Bluff formation | collected 2011-09 | reverse complement strand
GAACAGGTCAGTGAAGAAGAATTGGCGAATGCCTGTGCACTGGCTGATCGCAGCGGTCTGTACTGCTGCCCGCAGACCGGGGTGGCGCTGGGTGCAGCACAGAAATTGGCTGCACAGGGCACGATCCGGCAGAATGAGCGGGTGGTGGTGATCTCGACCGCCAATGGACTGAAATTTTCGCAGGTCAAGACAGCTTACCACAGTGGGAAAATGAGGGATATTCAAGCGCAATTTGCAAATTCACCCATAGAGATTGAGGCAACTGTAGAAGCGGTTTTGCGATGTATATGAATGATTCCATTTCAAGGAATCCTCGCTATAATGAAAATAGTGTTTTTATCAATAATCCGATGAGGAGGGCCTTGTGATAGACAATTCGATCAATATAATTTCAGATCCTAATTCATTTCTGATCTATGAAGCCAGGGGTTTCAAGAAACGCATCCCATGGAAAGTGAATTTGACGGAAACGCAAGCTGAGTTCATCTGTCAGGAAGGTGAAAGAACCGTAGTTGTTCCTCGCAGTACAGCTCGCAGCTTGATCAAATTCATGCAGACCGGATTCCTCATGTCGGAAGGGACTGTGGCAGTGGTATCCGGAGTTTCCCTCGATTTTGGCGGGAATAAATCCCGTTTACAAAAATGGCTCCCGCCGCTTTCCAGCACCGATATACAAAAAGACCTGCGCGGCATGGGCATCAGCATGATCGTAATTGGAGTGCTCTCTATTATCTTGAAAAATATTCTCGATCCGATCTGGGGAGCTGTGATCATCGTTCTGGGAATTTTGAATCTCGTCATAAAGCATCGAGCAATGTATATTGTTAATGGATTAGCCCTGATCGGGGTTGGGATTTTTAATATTCTTGCGGTAATGGTGAGCACTTCCACTTTCTGGGTTTTCTTTGGGATCATGCAGATCATCTGGGGTATTGGGGAAATAAAAAAATACGGTCAAGCAAAGAATTAATATTTGCAGAATCTAAAATACTGTTTTATTTACTCCCTGGTTTTTTCCTTCTTGCAGTTGGGAAAAGAGTAAAGATTTGCGGTTGTACTGCGTTTTATCGAAGATAAAGTAAAATAGAATCCGGTTCTATTTCTTTAACTGAAATATTTCTTAGAAATGAGGTTTGCCTGATTGAAATGTTTTAATAAAGATAGCTTCTTATGAAATCAAGAAAAAGTTTACGCAGTCTCGTGATCTATGAAATTTACGTGCGCAATCACAGCCCGCGCGGCGATTTTCAAGGGGTGATCGAGGATCTCCCTCGCATCAAGGCACTGGGCGTGGATTACATCTGGCTCATGCCCATTCACCCGATCGGGAAAGTGAACCGCAAGGGTACGCTGGGCAGTTCCTATGCCATCGCGGATTACATGGCCGTCAATCCCGAATATGGCACGGAAGAAGATTTCAAACGCTTGATTGCCGCCGCGCATGGCTTGGGGCTGAAGATTATGATTGATGTGGTCTACAATCACACCTCTCCCGATTCAATCCTCGCCCGGCAGCATAAGGAATGGTTTCGATTGGATAAAAATGGCAATCCCACCACCTCCGTACCAGAATGGTCGGATATTGTGGAATTGGATCATTCGCACACGGAACTGCATGACTATCTGGTAAAAGCTATCCAAAAGTGGACATCTTTTGGATTGGATGGTTTCCGCTGTGATGTGGCATCGCTGGTGCCACTGGAATTCTGGTATAAGGCAGATGCTGCTGCCAAAGCCATCAATCCGGATATGATCTGGTTGGCAGAATCGGTGCATCCTGATTGGGTGGTGGAAAGGCGGCGCAACGGGCTGTTCGCGCTCTCCGACAGCGAGCTCTACCGCGTTTTTGATATTACCTATGATTATGATATCTTCCGTCCCTGGGAAAGGGCAGTGCAGGGAAAACTGGATACGTGTTATTATCTGGATCTGCTCTATTTGCAGAATGCCATCTACCCGGCTGATTTTGTCAAGCTGCGTTATGTCGAGAACCACGATACCGATCGCGTGATGGATGTGGCTCCTTCTCGCGAGCAAGCACTGGCATGGACCGCCTTGCAGGCTTTTAATAAAGGTGCTTGGTTGATCTACGCCGGTGAAGAATCCGCCTCCCCCCGTAAACCTTCCCATTTTGAAAAGGATGTCATTCCGTGGGGCAATTATGAATTAACTGATTTTATCCAGCGTCTGGCCGTGTTAAAAAAAGACTCGGCACAAAAAGAAGGAGAATTGTACTGGTTGTCATCCGAACCGGCTGTGCAGGCGGTTTGGTTCGCAAAAGGGATCAGTCTGGCAGCGGTTTTCAATACCGCCGGAAAGAAAGGCGAAATCCTCACCGCTTTTCCGGATGGTACCTATCAAGACCTCCTCACCGGTGAGGATTTCAGTATCGTCGATCACAGGATGCAGATTCCCGTCACCGCCTGTATTTTCCACTGCAGGCTGAAGAATTCACCTCCTTCACGGGAATTGCTGCTTGTTTAGCCTGATAACCCTGGTTGTATAACTTATTCTCCCTGGCTCTGCAGACTGAACATGGGGATCAAAGCAAAATCCTCGATGGTCAGCTCTGATTGGCTCTTGTCATTGGGAGTGAAATTACTCAGGATGGTTTCCTGGTCGGGAGTGCTGCCGGCTGACCATACCATATCCACCACACGGGTATGGTTGCTGCCGGTGGGAGCTCCGCCCAAACGCCACTGTTCTGCTGTCTCATTCACATCTCGCACGCGCCAGACTCCCAGTGATGGATAACCATCCTGGCTCAATACCACAGCCGCGTATGCCCAATCTTCGGGTGAGGAATCTCCAAAAACTTCCCGTGGAACGCGCAGGGTGACTTTATTGGTGGCGGGGTCAACCAGAATCTTGAATTCCGTGTTGAGGTTCATCGGTTCTCCGGTTTCGGGATCGGGCGAAAGAATTTCCGGATACCAACCCTCCGCCCACACGGCGATATCCCAGCCGTATCCTTCTTCCAGCCCCAGGTTTCTGCCAGGCAGCAGTACCCTTGAACCCGTTTCTGCACCTGGGTCGGTATCAACATACACGTCCATGGTTTGCAGTGATAGATTGATTGATGACCCCCATGGATTGGTGATAGGTCCGAAGAACGTGAAATCGAACAGCACATAGGTATCGTTGTACGAAACTTGAAATGTGTTGACATCGAAAACCTGCGGCTCAAAGACCGTGTCGGTCGGGTAGGTATAGGTTCCCGGTCCATGATCATCACCCTGCGGGTCTTGGATGGTCAGCACGCTGGTGTAGGCCCCGATCTGCAGCAGGTTGACTTCTGCCGGTCCATCCTGCGGGAATACTTCTAAAGTAGAAAGGTCAGCGGCTTTGACCAGGATGGCATCCCCGGTCTCCAATTCCCCAAGCTGGTCAAATGGAATAGAGAGTTCAATGGTCGAACCCTGCCGGGCAACATTCCAGGTTACATTGCTGGCTTTCCAGGTCTCATTTTCTACGATATAGCTGCTCTGCCCTTCAGGAGAGAAGCGCAGTAGATGCGATGCAGCTATCCCGATCTGATCTGTCCCATCGTCATTCATGATGAACGGATAGTATTCTGCCATTTTGGGAAGGCGCAGGTACAGATCGAATCCATTTTCTAACGCATCGCTGTTTTGCAGATCGAGCTGCACGTACAGGTTGCTGGCATCCATGCTGATTGCCATGCCCTGGATGGCTGCATTTTCATCCGTATTGCTGTACTCGGCTGCCGCTGACCACTCGTCAACGGTTGCCTGCCCATCCACTGTCACCGTGGAGGGTGCTGTGAGATACTGGTCAGGCTCGACCGCGTCAGGCGGGATGATCGGCACGCTCAAGAAAGCCGGCACTTCATCACCCAGCGATTCATACACTTTTTTCAAAAGCTGGCGGAAGCCCAGGTCAAAGTATTCATCCTGTCCCGAATCCTGATCAGCCCCGTACCACCAGAACCAGTCCGATCCTTCTGCCAGGTACATATAGTCCTCTGCTAAAGCAATGGCTTCCTCGCTGGCTTCTCGTTTTCCGGTAACATCATACTTGGCCAGATAATCCCGTACTTTGCCCAGATAGTTCCAGGCTTGATTTTCCTCATCTTCCCCAATCCAGGTGTCATAATTTTGGCTGAACCAGGCACCCGGGAAGAGCGTCTCAAGCTTTTGCTGTTCGGGATACATCTCCAAATATTCGCTCGGAGTGACGGTTTTAATGGTTTCACTTTCCGCTAACATGCTGTACAGGGCATGCAGGAACTCTTTGCCATCATTGGGATAATATTCCCAGGCGTTCTCCCCATCCAGGATGATACTGACGATATGCGGTCCCTGTGCGTTTTCTTCGATCAATTCCTGGCGGATATTTTCCAATCGCTGTATCAGATCAGCAGCGGCTTCTTGGCCGGGTGTTTGGGAATAGGTGAAACCTACTTTATCCGAAAGTGTCCAATCTCTGAAGAAGATAGCTACCGGTTCACCCTGGCTACCCTGCACGTAATACGGGCGGTACAGGATATCCGCTTCCTGAACGGTTTCCTGACCATCGCGCGTGAAATTTGCCATGCCCAGCGAAGCAGCCAAAACCGGTTCACCGGTCGCCATCCAGGTGTATCCGGCGTTTGCGATGAGCGGCACAACCTCTTCTGCTACCGATCCTTCGCCCGGCCATAATCCCTTTGGACTGATCTCAAAATTGGATTGATAGATTTCTACACTTTTTTCCAATTGAGCGATGGCATCATTTGGCCATGAGTAGCGGGTTGGCAGGTCTGTGGTTGGATTACCTGTTGCAGCCAGGTCTGAGTTATATAACAATGGAAGAATTGGATGGGCGTAGGGAGTGGTAATGACCTCGATCTGCCCGCTATCTTGCAGTTCCTTGTGCAGCGGGATGATCTCTGCCATTACTGTGCGGACTTCTGTAAAGATGATCTGTTTATCTTCTTCGCTGAAATTTTCACCTTTTTCTACCAGGCTTTTCAATGGTTCCTCAGCCAGAAAATCAGGATCAAACCATGCCAGGTTGAACCAGATCTGCAGATCGCGAAAATCCTGCGTGGTGAAGGTTCCCATGGCGCTGGCGATGGCTGTTTCATCCGTTCCACCACGTTTGAGTAGCAGCTCTTCGTAGCGCGGGAAGCGCGCTATGATGTTATCCCAGTTTGCGTCAAAGAAGCGGGTGAGTATAAATTCCTTTTGTTCATCGGTTAATTCTTCTGCGGGTACTTCCGCCAGCACCCAGTACAGATCTTTGGCATCATTATTGACAAAATCATCCAACTGCCGGATGAGAACCGGGGTGAGATTGAAGGTTACGTGCACATCCGGATAATTTTTTAGGATGGCTGCCATATCGTAGTAATCTTTGGTAGCGTGCACCCGCACCCATGGCCGCGTGTAAACACCATCTTCATCTTTGTAATAAAGAGGTTGGTGCTGGTGCCAGAGGATATTCAAATACAGTACATCTTCACTTTCTCCTGTTTGGACCGGTTCTGCTTCTACTTCTTGCGGGCTGGAGCAGGAACCTAACAGGAATCCAACTAAAACTATGCAGGAAAAAACGGTTTTTCTAATGTTCATCTATTCCTCCTTATTTAAAAAATCCCCACATCGCGATGGAAGTGGGGATTTTTGTAAAGCAAAGTTTATCCTTTTACGCTACCCAGAGTGAGTCCTGAGATCATGTATTTGGACATAGCCAGGAACAGGATCATCACCGGTAATGAGACCAGGATAGCGCCTGCGTTATATTGGCCCCACTGGACGAGGTACTGCCCCATCAAGCGGTTCAATCCTAACGGCCAGGTTAAGATCGATTCATTCGAACCAAGAATGATCCTGGCGATGAGGAATTCGTTCCACGCTTGGCTGAAATTGAATAAGAATGCAATTGATAGAGCTGGAGTTGAAAGCGGCAGGATAATTTTTAAGAATGCCTGCAGTGGTGAAGCTCCATCAATGATGGCTGCTTCCTCTAATTCGAGAGGAATGGTATCGTAATATCCTTTTAGGATCCAGATACTGAATGGAACGGTGGTCACTGAATATGCAATTACTAGACCGCGGTAGGTGCCGATCATCCCCAACCGGATGGCCAAAATGTACAGTGGCACCATCAACATGGCAGTTGGGATCATTTGGGTGGTTAACAAGTATATTAACAGGGTTGACTTTCCCTTGAATTTAAATCGAGAAAAGGCATAAGCTGAGGTAGCTGCAATGATCACACCAATGATAGATGCAGTAATAGTGACCGCCAGGCTGTTCCAGATCCACTGAAAGAGACCCTGTTCAAAAATAACCAAGCGGTAGTTTTCCAATGTGGCATCTGGTGGGATGATGGATAAATCCGTTGATAGCACCCGGTTTCCGGGTCGCAGGGAAACACTAAAAATGCGCAGCAGCGGATAGATTGAAATCAAACAGTACCCGATCAAGATTAGGTGAATGATCAATCTCTTGAACTTGCTGTCGCCACGATTTGCTCTAAAGAAGCTGTTCTTCCTTTTTTTCGTTTGCTCTTGGTCGAGCGTGGATGTATTCATAGAGGCATTGCTGGTAGTCATTAGTCTCTCACTCCTTTCAATGCGCCGGTTGTTTTGGCAAATAAAGCTGAATATCCCAGCAGGATGAAGAAAATTACAAATGCAAATGCCGCAGAAAAACCATAGCGATTGTATTGAAATGCCGCGCGGAATAATGCTGTTACCAGTATGTCGCTGCTTTCCAGTTCAAATTGGTTGATGAAGTAGGAAATGTTAAAAGTGTTGAAAGTCCATACGGTGCCTAGAATAACTGCAGGGGAGATGATGGGCTTCATGAGTGGTAGCGTGATCTTCCAGAACTTTTGCCAGTTGCTGGCACCATCCATTTCGGCAGCTTCATAATACTCCCCCGATATGCTTTGCAGCCCACCCAGAAAGATCACGGTCATGAATGGGATACCGAGCCAGATATTAACGATACACATGGCGGCGAAGTTGGGTACCGGGCTGGTTAACCATTGAACAGGCTGCAATCCAATTTGCTTCAAAACAATATTGATCCAACCATATTCATAGTTGAATTCACCACGCCATGCCATGGCTGCCACAACCTGCGGCAATGCCCAGGGGATGATGATGATCATGCGGTAAAAACCGCGCAATTTCATTTCCCGATTCAGCAGCAAGGCCAGGATCATACCACCTGACACATGAAAGAGGATGTTGATAAAAGTCCAAAGAATCGTGCGCCAGAATAATGGGAAAAAGGTAACCTGTTTCAGAACTGGTTCAGTGAATACCCGCACATAATTCTTCAAACCGATAAATTCAAAATTAAAAAAATGACTCAGGCTCATGTTTGTCATTGAGATATACCCTTCCCAGACCAATGGGTATACCTGCAGCACGAGCAGGCCAAGAATAGCCGGTGAAATGAGCATATACACCAGTGCGTTTTTTACTTTCAACCATTTCACCAGGAGAAAATATAATAATGTCTCGAGGATTACAACAATGAGAAGGACAGCCAGCATTGTGGTACCTACTTCAGATAGGCTTTTGATTATTGCATCAAAGTTGAACATGGGTGGAGCCTCCTTTGATGATTGCTATAAAAAAATTTTCATAAATTGAAAATGATGGAACTGGAATTTCCAGTTCCATCATTTTTTATTAAACTAGAGTGATTACTCTAATTGCAAGATGCAGGCATCAGCAGCGGCTTGCATGGCTGCGGCTGCATCGGCGGGGGTCTCACTGCCAGCTAAGACAAGAGTCATTTCTGGTTTCATGGCATCCCAGTTGCAGCGCATTTCAACCACAGACGGCATCGGGACTCCGTAGCTCATCTGTTGTGAAGAACCGGCCAGAATTGGATCGCTGGAGATGGCGTCGTTGGTCAATACGGATTTCAATCCGGGTAACCTGCTGAGAGTATCCAATTGGTTCAGTTGGTTCTCTTCACTGGTTGCGAATTCAATGAATTTAATGACCGCGTCTAACTTAGCGCCTTCCAGGTCCTTGGGGAGCATGAAATATTTACCAGAAGTATAGGGGGCGGGGTAAGTGCCGGTGGAGGTTACCTTTGGCAGCGGGGCTACGCCGAGTTTATCACCAAACAGCTCCTGATATGCACCCAGTGACCAGTCACCATTGATCAACATGGCAGCTTTCCCTTCCTTAAAGAGGGTATCAGCGGTGTCATAGTCCACGGAATCGGGGATGACTTTGTAGGTGAATTTCAGATCATACAGGAATTGCAGGGTGTTGACCATCGCTTCGGTGTTCAAAGTGGGGGTTACGCCGTCTTCTGCGAAGACGCTGCCACCAAAACCGCCCAGCCACGGAACCAGCCAGAAAGGCTCGGTCATATTGTAGACCAGACCGTACTGGTCATCATGGGTTAATTCCTGCGCTTTTGCGATTAATGCATCGGTGTCAGCGGGGGCTTCTGCAATCAGGTCCTTATTGTACAGCAGCATGAGATGGTTGCCGCTGGAGATCGGCACTGCCCAGGTTTGCTCGTTCATGACAACGCTGGGAACATACAGATCCATGTCGAAATAATCATCCACAGGTTGGATAAGTCCAGCGGTTGTGAATGGGCCGGCATGGTCACTGACTGTCCACAGCAGGTCAGGGGCTGAGCCAGCCAGGCTGGCGGTCTGGAAGTCTTCACGCAGGGTTTCGGTATCTTTCTGCACTACCTCGAAGGTAATGTTGGGATACAGGGCGGTGAAGGCGTCTGTAAGGCTGACCACATACTGATAGGCGTTGTCAGATTCGCCTTCCTGTGTCCATAGGGAGATGGTCAGATCCTCGGTGGGCACTTCTACTTTTGCCTTGCAGCCGGCGAAGGCTAATGCAAGGATACTGAAAATAACGAAAATCCTAAATGTCTTCATATTTATTCTCCTCAAAAGATTTGGATTTAATATTGAGTATGCTGTAATTTCTTCCCTATCTCACCTCCTATAATGAAATATTTACGTTGCTCTAATAAATAGACCAAGATCTAATTCATGTTTAAATTACCGCTAAAGGGGAGTTTGAACTTGTGTGAAGAGTAATTGGTGTTTTTTGGTACATCGTTCATAAGACCGATAATTACCATAATTCAGTATACATCGATTTTTTAAAGAATGACAGGTATGTTTTGATGATTAATTTCCGTAATAATAGCGATGGATTCAATTTGACAGATTAGAAAAAAAATACGTTAGAATTCGGAAATGAAAAAACACACAAATCATCTTTCCATGCGATTATTGGGTGCTCTGGCAGGGGATATTATAGGCTCACGTTTTGAGTGGCATCCCGTTAAAACCACCGATTTTCCTCTACTGCATCCTGATTGTTTTTCACCGACGATTCGGTGCTGACGATCGCCGTAGCCAATGCTTTGTTGCAGGATGGCGATTTTGCCGAGCAGATTTGGCAATTTGGAAATCGCTATCCGGGCAGGGGGTATGGGAACAATTTTATGGAGTGGTTATCCGGTTCAAAAAAAGAACCTTATCACAGTTTTGGGAACGGTTCGGCTATGCGCGTCAGCCCGGTAGGTTGGGCATTTGAATCGCCCGAGGAAGTGATAGCGTCTGCTTATCAGAGTGCTATGATCACCCATGACTATCCGGAAGGCATCAAAGGTGCGCAGTCTGTTGCGCTAGCGATTCTCATGGCTCGTCGAAAGAAGAGTAAAACTGAAATGCGGCAGGAGGTCATGCGCCGTTTTGGTTATGATTTGAACAGGTCACTTGCCGAGATCCGCTCGAATTATACCTTTGATGTTACCTGCCAAGGCAGCGTTCCGGAAGCCATCATTGCTTTTCTGGAAGCGGAGGATTTCGAAGGCGCGTTGCGCAATGCCATTTCATTGGGTGGAGATGCCGATACCCAAGCTGCGATCGCGAGCTCCATTGCCGAAGCCTATTATGATGGTGTTCCAGAAGAAATTATCTCATTTGTTAAAAAGGTCATCCCAGAAGAATTTTGGATTATTGTCAAAGAGTTCAACGAAAAGTATATCCACCAAAATTTATAAAGTGCAATTCCATTTGCGTCACTGCTCTACGGTGAAATTTTTAAGTAGATACAAGGGCGCATTTCCAAATGCGCCGCTATAGAACAAGTGGCGGGATATGAACCCCGCCCTTGAAAAAAAGGTTTTGGGAAATAATTGGGTAATTCTTACACGATTTGCTTCTTGGTGACTCTGACATTTTGATAGACCCTTCAGTCGCTGCGCTCTCTCAGGGTGACAAAAAAGGTGGCGGGATATGAATCCTGTCCTTGTATCTACGATAGAATTCTGAGTAAGACGTGTTTCCATACGTGCCGCTATTTATAAAAATAAGGTTACATATCCCGGCTGGCCAGGATTGAAATACCCGTATCCAGCGCGTTCTTGAGAATGACCTGGCCAGCCTTCACAGGCGCCTGTACCTGCGTACTGCGCAGCAGAGCTAAGAGATCCATAATACGTGCTTTCGGGAAGGGGGCAGCGGTGTAAACGGGCAGCAGGGGATGCCGGCCTCCGTTAATGCGCACGGTGGTGGCTACCATACGGCGCGGGTCTTTCATTTCTCCGATGGCATATTCCACCCCACGCTTGCAGCCTTCGTTGGAAACCAGCACCTGATCTCCGTCGTGCTGGATATTGAGGCGGCAGCCTTTCGGGCAGGCCACACAGATGATTTGTTGTTGTGATTTTAAATTCGTATTCATGTTCATCCTTCGCGTTCTATTACCTGTACGACCAAATGATCTGCATTTTTAAGTGGGTCAATGTGCTTATCCTTTAATATGATGGTGACCATTTCACCGGGGCGCGCGTAAGGCAGCGATTTGCTGGCGATGACCTCTTTTCCATCCGTGACCTGCACTTTTACCGGCTGTTCCAGTGGTTTGGTCACGCGCATTTGCAGTTGCTCTTCCCGGGCAGCCAGGCTGTTGATGTCAAGATAGTGCGGGATCACATGATGCACGTTCTGCCCGTGCTGCACGGCCATCTTTTTATCGCTCGTTTGGAGATTGCCATTCGCATAGATAGAGGCACTTTCTCCTGCGCGCAGACCTGCCCCGGTAACCCAATCCACCAGGTCATACACATGCACCACATTTCCTGCGGCAAAGAATCCCTCTGTTTCCGTTTGAAAATAATTATCCACGATCGGTCCGGATGTAAGCGGGTCCAGGTGAATGCCGACCTGGCGTGATAATTCATTTTCCGGGATCAAACCCACCGAGAGCAGCAGTGTGTCGCAGGGGATGATCTCTTCACTGCCTGGTACTTCCTGCCAGGTATCGTCCACGGCTACTGTTTCAATGGCTTCCACGCGCTCATTCCCGATGATGCGCTTGACCGTGTGCTGCATCTGCAAAGGAATGCCAAAATCCTGCAGGCACTGCACGTAGTTGCGCATCAATCCTGAAAGATAGGGCATGATCTCCAGTACGCGTTCAACCTTCGCCCCTTCAAAGGTTAAGCGACGTGCCATGATCATCCCGATATCTCCCGAACCGAGGATCACGATTTTTTTACCGGGCATGTACCCTTCCACATTGACCCAGCGCTGGGCAGTTCCTGCGGTATACACACCCGCTGGTCGTGCTCCCGGCAAGCGCACCTGGGCGCGCGTGCGTTCACGGCAGCCCATGGCCAGGATGACCGCTTTTGCTTGGATCTCCAGCATGCCTTCTGTTTTGTTGCTGGCGAAAATACGTTT
>LDZU01006999.1_pt1 | contig 11717 bp, 12 predicted proteins | sample 615531 | NCBI WGS metagenome assembly LDZU01 (sample SAMN03408293, study PRJNA278302) | terrestrial metagenome | isolation source: oil reservoir sample SB2 | place: USA: Alaska, North Slope, Schrader Bluff formation | collected 2011-09 | reverse complement strand
AAAGCGGCCGGGTTTGATTATATTCTTCCTTCCATGCCTCCGCCTGAATTTGAACCAAACGGCTTAAAAGCAACTATAGAGCAAATCAATAGCTTGCCGCTGGAACACGTTTTTTTCACTCATTACGGCCGGGCGAGTAATCTTGCCCTTATCATGAGCCGTAACTTACAGCTGGCAGAAAAATTCCTGGCTTTGGGACAAAAAGTGTTCCAAAAAGGGGGAACGGCAGAACATATTAAGGAAATAATAACCACCTACGTCAAAGATGAATTGGCTCAGTACGGAATAAATAATTACCAGCTGCCGGTTTTTCAACAGGTATTTTTTGATTTAGACTTTAACGCCCAAGGCATTTATCACTATTTGGCTAAAATTAAAAACAAGAAATAGTCCCGGGAAATACCTGGAAACAGTTTATTTACCCGCCAGAAAGGGCGCCTAAATAATGCAATATTACCGCGAACTCATGAATGACCTGCGCTTAAAAAATATCGCCCCGGTTTATCTTTTTTTTGGGACAGAAGCCTATTTACGGGAACAAGCGGTGCAAAAATTTCGTCAAGACCTTATACCTCCTGAAATAGCCGCTTTTAATATTGATGTTTTAGACGGCGAAGAAACAAGCGAGGAAGTTGTTGTATCTTGTGCCCGTACCCCCCCCGTTATGGTGGAACGTCGCTTGATTATTGTCCGGCACGCGCGCTTTTTTTCTGCCCTGACCAAAAAAAACACCGCTGAAAAAGATAATGAAAAAGATAATGATAGCGAGGTTGAAAATAAAAAGAGGGTCCTTTTAAATTATTTACAAAAACCATTACCCTCTGCCTGTTTGGTTTTTAACACCGGCCAGAGCGTAGACCAAAGACGAAATTTATTTAAAGCCGTTAAAAAAAACGGCCGGGTAATAGAATTTGCCTCCTTGAAACGCCGGGATTTACATAAATGGCTGGCTAAAGAAGCCCAAAGGGCCGGAAAGAAAATTGCCCCTGCCACCATAGAAGTGCTTTTAAACAGGGTGGGCCAAAACATGTTTCTTTTGAAAAACGAAATACAAAAGCTGATTACTTTTACGGGAGATAAAAAAGTAATTGAAGCAAGCGATGTTCAAATATTAACGGAGCCTTTAATTGAGGAAAGTATATTTAAGGTGGTTGACGCGATTGGTCAGCGCCTTATTTCGCAGGCACTTAAAGGAATAAAAGACCTCCTGGTCAATCGCCAACCACCCCCGGTTATTCTGGCTATGCTGGCCCGGCAGTTTCGTTTAATTTTACAAACCAGGCAGCTAGTATCCTCAGGCTGTTCCCAAACCGAACTAATTAAACAACTAAATATCCATCCTTATGTTGCTAACAAAATAATCAACCAAAGCAAAAATTTTAACGAACGGCAAATAACTACTACCCTGAACAGGCTGCTTGAAATAGACCTGGGCACTAAAACAGGAAAACTGGACTTTTACCCCGCTATAGAAACCCTTTTGTTGGAACTTCGTAAATAAGTTAGTTACATTAAAATCATAAGCGGGGTATCGTAAGGTCATAAATTGACAAAAATATTTAAGCTTAAATATTAATTATATAAGTTATATAAAGTATAATTTTGTTACTTAATTACATAGCCTGTTTTATTTGATGATTGTATTTCTTGGTAAGACGCGATTTTTTTCGGGCGGCGGTATTTTTATGTAAAATACCTTTAGTTACGGCTTTATCTATTGTCCGCAAGGCATTACGTAAATTTTGCCCTGTTACCTGCCGGTCATTTCCGGTTAAACTTTTCTCCAGCTTGCGAATAGCCGTACGCAGGGCGGACTTTAAGCTGACGTTGCGCAAAGTATGTTTGCGAATAATTCTTACCCTTTTGACCGCCGACTTAATCTTAGGCACATTTTTCACCCCCTTAACCCGCAAAAATGACAAGATTAATTTTAACATGAGTTTTTAAAATACACAAGAAAAATGCTATAGTAAGGAGAAAAGAAGATCTAAAGATCTTGCTTATGACCTGAAATTTTAACGAGAAAGGAAAGGTTATTCTGGCTAAAATAATTGACGGAAAAGCTATAGCCGCCCAGGTGCGGGCAGAACTAAAAATAGAGACTATGAAATGGCGTGAACAAAAGATCATGCCTAATTTAGCCGTTATCCAGGCCGGTGATGACGCGGCCTCTTTAGTTTATGTAAGATCAAAACAAAACCTCTGCCAACAGGTGGGAATTGACCTTAATCTTTTTACTTTTAAGGACACGGTTAAAACCAGGGAAATTTTAGCCTTGCTTAGTGAGCTAAATAATGATCCTAAAGTCCACGGTATTGTAATTGAGTTGCCGTTACCTCCAAGAATAGACAAGCAAAGAGTAGTTGCCGCTATTTCCCCGGTTAAAGATATAGATGGTTTGCACCCCTTAAATAAAGGGTATTTATTAAGCGGGAAAGAAGGTCTTTTTCCGGCTACTCCTGCGGCCTGTATTGAGATTTTAAAACGGAGTAATATAGAAATTGCCGGCAGGCACGCCGTCCTGGTGGGAAGAGGAGAAACAGTAGGACGGCCTTTAATTTTTATGCTCCTGAAGGAAAATGCTACGGTTACCGTATGTCATACCAGAACGGTTGACCTCCCCTTTCATACCAGGCAGGCCGAAATTTTATTTGTGGCGGCCGGACAGCCAAAATTGATCAAAGGGGAAATGGTTAAACCGGGAGCAGTGGTGGTGGATGCCGGAATAAATGCTCTGGAGGAAGGAATTTATGGCGATGTTGATTTTGAAGCGGTAAAGGAAATTGCCGGGGCTATTACGCCGGTTCCCGGGGGAGTAGGAAGTTTAACCACGGTCTTGCTTTTAAAAAATGTTTGCCGGGCCATTCAAATGCAACAGGAGGGAAAGGAACATGGAGACACTTTTTGATTTACCGCTGCGTAAAGTAATAGAATTGGCCGCCTCCCGTGACCCTACCCCTGGGGGAGGAAGTATTTCTGCCTTAGCCGGTTGTCTTGGCCTTTCTATGACGGTCATGGTGGGTCACCTTACTTCTGGTAAAAACACGGCTTTAGAAGAAGAAATAATAGAAGTTACCGGTGCTGCCCAGGATTTAATGGCTAAATTAGAAAAAATGGTTGAACTGGATATAGCCGCTTTTACGGAATTTATGGCTACCTACCGGTTGCCCCAAAATACCCCGGAAGAAAAAAAGGCCCGGGAAGATGCAAGGCAAAAAGCATTTAAAAAAGCTACAGATGTTCCCTTAGAAACCGCCGCTATTCTTTTAGAAGCCCTGACCCTTACCCGTAAGATGAGTCATATAGGCAGTAAAATGGCTATTAGTGACGCAGGAGTGGCCGCTTATCTTTGTGCCGGCGCCCTGGAAGCAGTGTTATTATGTGTGGACATTAATCTTCCCCTTATTAAAGAAGAAACTTACGTTGTTTATGCCCGTACCCAAAAAGAAAATTTAGTAAGGGCGGCCCAAAAATTAAAAGCCGAAATTTTAGCCACCGTACAAGATAGATTAGGGTAAATCAGGGATAAAAGAAAAAGAGCCATATTAGACTAATATATTCTATCTTCCTATAATTGACGGATAATTTTAATCAAACAACCTTTTAAATAAAATTATTAACGGTACTTTATTGGCTTATGGAATACGGAACAGACCTGTACTTCAGATTAATTTGCAAAATAATAAAATTATTTATTTATACTGGAGTTTCAATCTGGCTATTATTTTTTTTCCGCTTTCGCTTGAGAAAAACTACCCGGCCGGAGCAAGTATTTATTATTGGTTTTATCCTCTTAATTGCGGGGGTTAGCGTTGATATTATTGGTATGTTATACTATATTCCTTCCTTAATTAAGCGGGTAACCGGAGAAATAGTTTTAGGAAACTTAGGTCTACTGATGGTTTTTATTGGCATTTGTTTTTCGCTTTTGGAGCTAAGCAAAATATCCCTTAAGTTTCGCAGGCAGTCCGAAACTGACCCGCTTACCGGACTTAACAACCGTCAGGTATTTTTCAGAGAGTTTGAGCAAGAACTTTTCCATGTCCGGCAACTTGAAGAATCGGGTCCGTCAATTGCCGTGATAGATGTTAACAAACTAAAGAAAATCAACGACACGATGGGACACCAAGTGGGAGATAAAGCAATAAAAGCCCTAGCGGAAGCAATAAAGCAAAGCATCCGGGATTATGATTTGGCTGCACGCTATGGGGGCGACGAGTTCGTAATCCTGTTTCCCAGGGAAGGACCAAGGTCTGAAACCTTAAAAACCAGAATAATGAAAAATCTGGAACTATTAAGGCTAAATGCTGGAGACATTCCTGTTGACTTTTCCGTAGGTACAGCCAAGTTTCCTGATGACGGTATGAATATTGAAGACTTGCTTGAGGCGGCGGATAAAAACATGTACGCCGGAAAAGTAAAATAGCGCACAAATATTCCCGCTTTCAAAAAATCAGTTACAACTCAATGGCAATACCTTTTCAAAAGAATAAGAGAACAAGCAGCCCTGAGAGGAACATAAACATTATGTAAACTAACTTATTATGTAAAGTTACCTTTAAAAGTACCGAAACAAACGCTTATATATTTCCCTTTTAGCGGGCTAATTAACCAGATTATTACGGACTAACCTTGTACGGTAACTGACGGCATTAAATGCCAGCACACAACAGGTTAGCCAAATTCCGCCGGCAATAAATCCAGCCAATACGTCACTGGGATAATGGACTCCTAAATAAATTCTGCTTATGCCGATAAAAACGATAAGCAAAATAAGGCTACTTGTTAAAAACCAACGCCAGCGGGGGGAAGGTAAATATATCCATAGCAAATAGGCTATGGCGCCATAAAAAGCCATACCTACCATGGAATGGGCACTTGGAAAGCTGTAGCCGGTGATATGCAATAATTGGTTTACAGTTGGCCGGGGCCGGTGAAAACTCCATTTTAGTAACTCGTTAAGCAGCCAGCTTCCGGTTGCAGCAAAAGTCAAAAATAGAGGTTCTAATAGTTGCCGTCGCAGGATTAAAAAGACGGAGATTGTTCCCATGGCAATTGAAAATACTACGCTGGCAGAACCCAGTAAAGTAATACCTTTCATTACTCCTGTTATCTCCGGGTTTGTATGGTATCTGATTAAATGGGTAATTGTTCTATCGAAAGCCCAGACTTTAGGGGAGGCCCATACCTTTAAACAACCAGGGCAGATTTCTAATTCTCTCATTAGCTTATAAAAAAGCAGAATTAGAATGATTATAAGTAATATTCCGCGAAACTTTTGGATCATAAAAAAATACTCTTTGGCGTCCCAGGAGGGATTCGAACCCCCGACCGACGGATTAGAAGTCCGTTGCTCTATCCTGCTGAGCTACTGGGACATAATAATATAAAGTTATTTTTGCCGGTTATTTGTTATATAACGCCCGGTTATTTGCTGTATAACACCAATAGTATAATATAAATAAGCCGGCAAAACAAGATATATTTTATATAAAACCAGGGAGGTGAATGTATTATTATATCTTTATCTAAAATGCTTTTGGTTCGACTTTTTATAATTTTAATTATTCTATTGATTTTGCCTGCCGGTTGCGGGAAAGGAATTGTTGCCCCGGAAACACCGGGGGAGATGAAGGGGCAGATTGAAAATAAACCTGGGGTGGCGGAAAAGTCTCCTGTAATTGCCTTGCCCGAAGATAAAGGTACACCGGTTCTTAAGGCTACGGTTATTTACATAGTAGATGGGGACACGATCCATGTGCGCCTGGAAAACGGCCGTAAGGAAAAAGTGCGCTTCATTGGCGTAGATACCCCGGAGAGTACTCGCATAGTAGAGCTATACGGGAAAGAGGCGGCAGCTTATACCAGGAAAGAGTTGACTGATAGAACTGTTTACTTGGAACTCGACGTGGCCCAGCGGGATAAATACGGTCGCCTTTTAGCTTACGTATGGCTTATGCCCCCCCGAGAAAACTCCAAGACCGAAGTGCGGAAGGCAATGTTTAACGCGACGTTACTTCTGATTGGCCTGGCTCAGGTAATGACCGTTCCGCCAAATGTAAAGTACGCGGATATATTTGTAGAATTCCAAAAGGAGGCAAGGGAAGCGGAAAAAGGGCTTTGGGGAACCATAAAGACACCGGCGCCTGTTTCTATTTCCAATAAGGCAAGCACCGAAACAAAATATATCGGTAATTCCAACTCTAAAAAATTCCACCGGCCTGACTGTCAATGGGCCCAAAAAATAGCGCCGCGAAACAGGGTGGAGTTTGGGAAGCGGGAGGAAGCAATAAAGGCAGGGTATCAACCATGTAAAACATGCAAACCGTAAAATGAACAAACAGGGTAAGATAAAAGTTTAATTGGAAAGCACGGATATTTTTTATTATAATAAGATTTAAGATAATAAATTCGCTCGTAAAATGGAGGGTTGAAAAATTGTACGGTTGTTGTAACCTTGACCTTTGGACCGCAGAAAAAGTAAAAGAAATATGTAAGGTTATCGGCATGAATTACGGAGAAAGTTTAACGCAAAAAGTAAGGGCAAAGGCGGTAGCAACTCTAGCCGCCGAGTCACTGGACATTTTACAAGAAAATGATGTTTATGCACTGTTTGATTTTCTTTTAGCTCAAATTCAAAGCCGAAAAGAATACCCATTGGCTGAAGAATTAACCGAAAAAGAAATAATTACTAGCTGGCTGGTAATTGGTTTAATTAATATTTTAGTAGATACCGGCCTGGTTGACCAAAAGGATTTTTCATTTATATTTAACCGAGGAGAGAAAAAAACATATGCGGCCTGGCAAAAAGTAGGCTCTTTAAAAAAAGAACTTTTAGCTTATTTTAAACCAGAAGCTTCCTTGACACAGGATAAATTTTTGCTTGTAAAACCATTTTTCGAACAGGCCTTACGCTTTATTAGTTTTGAAGCCTAGGACTTCCAGTCTTGACTTTTAGGGGGGAATTGTAGCATAATAAATTTGTTAGGCGGGGCGTAGCTCAGTTTGGCAGAGCGCACGGTTCGGGACCGTGAGGTCGCACGTTCAAATCGTGTCGCCCCGACCATTATTTTTAGGGAGGGGTTTATTTGAAACTTTTAATCATGGGCCCACCGGGTGCCGGTAAGGGAACGCAAGCCGAGGGACTGGTAAAAGAATTTAACCTTGTCCATGTGTCTACCGGGGATATGTTCCGGGAGGCAATTAAGGCAGGGACCGAAATGGGCAGAAGAGCCAAAGAGTACATGGACAAAGGGGAACTGGTACCCGACGAAGTTGTGGTGGGAATGGTGAAAGAACGTTTATCCCAGGGTGATTGTCAAGAAAAAGGTTTTTTACTTGACGGTTTTCCCCGGACTTTACCGCAGGCTGTTGCCTTGGATGAAGTGATTGAAGCCTTAAAGATTAAATTAAACGGGGTAGTTAACATTGACGTTCCCCGGGAAAGACTTATGGCCCGGTTAACGGGACGACGGATTTGCCGCAATTGCGGATCAAGCTATCATATTTTATTTAATCCCCCTCAGCAGGAAGGAAAATGCGATAATTGTGGCGGGGAATTATATCAGCGTAGCGATGATAATGAAGAGGCTGTTTCTAACCGCTTGGATGTTTACGAAAATCAAACCCAGCCATTGATTGAATATTATATACAAAAGGAACTGCTTAAAAATATTAACGGAGACCAGGAAATTAATAAAGTATTAACTGAAGTTATCACCAGTATAAAGGCTACTTCCAATATTTCAGATTATGATGATTCTCTCCCCTCTTGTTGCTAAATGAGCAGATTAGAAGATTGCCTTGATTAAAATGATTTAGTTATTTTTAATTAATCAATAATAGAAGTTACTAATAAGGTGATTATTTGTGCGCCAGGAAATTCCTCAGGTAGATTTTGCTATAATTGGCGGTTCAGGAACATACGGAAGTAACTTTCCGGAAGACTTGAATTTTCCTGGCTTAAAGATACTGAAAAGTAATCTGTTTTTTGATACTCCATACGGAGAGAGCCCGCGGTTTAAGTTGTTTATTTTTGAAGACAAAAAAGTACTTCACGTTAAAATCCACGGGTGGCGAAAAGGAGTTAAGCGGGGACAAGCTTCACTCCAGTTATTCTGGGTGCTAAAGAAAGCAGGAGTGAAAAAGGTTATTGCCGAAGGCGGCGTGGGCTCTATAAACCATCTTTTAAACCCGTATGACCTGGTTGTATCTTCTGACTACCTGGATTTTTCTTTGCGTAAAGATATTGAGTTAAGCAGCGATTATCTTTTGGCTATGCGTCAGGCTGTTTGTCCGCAAATCAGAAGTAACTTGATCAAAGCTGCCCGGTTAGGTAATGTGGATGGAACAGGACGTGTTTTTGAGCGCGGCATATACGCGGTTACCGACGGCCGTCACTTTGAAAGCCCGGCGGAAATTGTCATGTTGGGGCGCTTAGGGGCCGATATAGTGGGGCAAAGTATGTGTCCGGAAGTATACCTGGCCAGAGAAATAGCTGCTTGTTACGCCCGAATAGATATAGTCGTCAATTATGCCGAAGGGGTGGTTGAAGATTGGCAGCATGATACGTTAAGTAAAATATTTCATCAGGAAGCCCCGCAGATGGGAAAAATACTGCTATACGCCTTAAGTAATATAAAGCTTGACCAGGAATGCAATTGTCCTCAACTACGTTATCCTACTTTACTTGGCGAATAAATCATAATTTACCAGGCAAGATGGGTTTTAGCCGGTCATATAATATAATAACGTTAGACTTGAGGGGGTGGAAAATGGGTTAGGTTTTTAAGCGTATAGTGGTGAATTTAACGTGAATGAATTTGGTTTTAAAGTAAAAGCATAAAAGTAAACGAGTATAGTAAAGAGATAAATGAGCATAAAAAATAAGGATAAGGTAAGCAAGAGAGGTAAATTTTAAGGCGTCTGTTTATAGACGCCTTAAAATATCTTGGATTATGAATTATCTGGAAAAGATAAGATATTAAGATAATGGTTATTTATAAAGTATTCTTCTTGCTCCCCGGTAATTATTTTGATAATAAGCGTCGCGCAATGAGGAATAAATTACCCCTCTGGAAGAGGAGGATGCATGAATGAACTTGTTATCACCGCAGTAAATTCCTACGTGATTAATGCCTCTATTACCGTAATAACTAAAGAAAACCAAATCACCCGGTAAAAGCCCTGCTTTACTCACCGGCTTACCAACTGCAGCCTGGGCCGCAGCATTATGAGGCAGGTTAAAACCAAGGCTTTTATAGACATAAGATGTAAAACCAGAGCAATCAAATGCCCTTGGTCCTCCAGCGCCGTACGCATACCTGCTTCCCAACAGGGATACAGCTTTTCCTAAAACCGTACGTACGCCTGAGAAACTTATCCCGCGCGATACGCGGTCTGTTTTTAAGGATGAATGGTATGTGGTAGAAACAACAGAGATATTTAATTTTTGTCCGGGAAAAATAGTTGTATCTTTTAAATTATTCTTATTTTGTAAAGCGCCTACGGTAGTATTATTTTTGAGGGCGATGGAGTATAAAGTATCTCCCTTTTCAACCACATAAACATCGGCCATAGCGCTTAAAGGTAATAAAACCGCACTTAAAAAAATTACCAAAAGGATTTTTAATAAATGCAACGCGCCCTAAATCACCTCGCTTTCTCTGCCAACTTCTATTTAATATTAAATTGTTCGACATTCTTTGCCAATCTCCTTCTTTTTTAAAAATAAATTAAAAATAAAAAATCCAGTTTATTTCGGTTAAAGTTATATTCTGTTGCCAAGCTCATATATATATTATTGTTAATGTATGCCAATGAAAATTTCATTTTTTTAGAAAGGAGTTTTGGGTATGGAAAAATCAGATCTTTTCCGGGACATTGCTGAACGTACTGGTGGTGATATTTATTTAGGCGTAAGTGGTGGGGTACGTACAGGTAAATCGACTTTTATTAAACGTTTTATGGAATTATTGGTTATTCCCAACATTAAAAATCCCTATGATCAGGAAAGGTCTAAAGATGAATTACCGCAAAGCGGTGCGGGGAAAACCATCATGACCACGGAGCCGAAATTTGTACCAAATGAGGCCGTAGAAATAAACATTGCCCCTGGTCTGCAAGTAAAAATACGTTTAATTGACTGTGTGGGCTACCGGGTGGAGGGAGCGCTTGGTTACGAAGAGGAAGAAAACGGGCCGCGGATGGTCACTACTCCATGGTTTGAAGAACCCGTTCCATTTCAGGAAGCAGCCGAGGTGGGAACGCGCAAAGTTATTTCTGAACATTCCACCATGGGCATTGTGGTAACTACTGACGGCAGCATAACTGATATACCGCGGGAAAACTACGTAGAGGCGGAAGAAAGGGTTATTGCGGAATTCAAAGATATCAACCGCCCCTTTTTAGTGCTGTTAAATAGCACGAGCCCGGATTATTTTGAAACCATTCAATTAGCGGAAGATTTATCCCAAAAGTATGATGTTCCTGTCTTGCCTGTGGATTGTTTGCACTTAACTCAACAAGACATCTTATTTATTTTAGAAAATGTTTTATTTGAATTCCCCGTAAATGAAGTAAAAATTAATTTACCCTCCTGGATAGAGGAACTATACTCCCAGCATTGGTTACGGGAAAAATTCGATCAGGTCGTCCAGGAAACAGTTCAAAACATCCGGCGCTTACGGGACGTTAATAGGGCGGTAGAAAATTTGGCGCAAAACGATTTTATTTCCGGAACAAAACTAGACGAAATGGATATGGGCACCGGTATAGCCGTTATTGAAACATCTTCCCCGCCCGAATTGTATTTTAATGCTCTAAGCGAGGAAACAGGCTTCCGGGTAGATGATGAACGTTTGCTGTATCGTTTATTTAAAGAACTGGCCGGGGCTAAAAGAGCGTATGATAAAGTGGCCGGCGCCCTGGAAGAGGTGAAAGAATCCGGTTACGGAGTGGTTATTCCCGGTATAGACGAATTGATTTTAGAAGAACCCCAATTAATGAGACAGGGCAGTCGTTTTGGAGTAAAACTTAAGGCCAGTGCTCCCTCAATTCATCTGATTAAGGCCAATATTGACACCGAAATTACTCCTATTTTTGGAACGGAGAAACAATGCGAAGAGTTGGTGCGCTATATGATGGCTGAATTCGAAGAAAACCCCCAAAAAATCTGGCAGTCAGAAATATTCGGTAAATCCTTGCATGATTTAGTGCGGGAGGGTATTCAAAACAAACTATACCGGGTGCCGGAAAACACTCAATATAAACTGCAAGAAACTATGCAACGTATTGTTAATGAAGGTGGCGGTATAATTTGCATTATTATTTAATTGTTAGGCCTGATAAATTAACTAAATTTTTGGTTAGCTAACATTGCCTCCAAAATTCTTTAATGTTATAATTATAAGCACATTAAGTTTTTTTGGTAAAAGGGAGTAATGTGCTTGTTTCCGGTAATAAAGATAGGATTATTGGGTTTAGGGACCGTAGGACAAGGGACTTACCGTATCTTGACGGGTAATAAAGATAATCTTACGCCAAAAGTAGGGGCGGAAATTAAAGTAACCCGTATTTTAGTGCGTGATTTAGCCAAAGATAGGGGTTTGGAGCTTGACCCGGCCCTTTTAACTAAAGATTATAGCGATATTTTAGAAGATCCTGAAATAGAGATTGTGGTGGAATTAATAGGTGGTCTAAGCCCGGCTTTAAATTAC
>LDZU01006208.1_pt1 | contig 11727 bp, 8 predicted proteins | sample 615531 | NCBI WGS metagenome assembly LDZU01 (sample SAMN03408293, study PRJNA278302) | terrestrial metagenome | isolation source: oil reservoir sample SB2 | place: USA: Alaska, North Slope, Schrader Bluff formation | collected 2011-09 | reverse complement strand
ACCGAATATGTAACTCGCACTTCCTTGACATCTTCTTCATCAACCAGAAGATCCAGAATCAGACGGTCGGGAGTGTCTGAGGGAGCTTCATAAGCGTACTCCATACCTGATACATGAATCCTGACATTGAAAGCACCCCTTGGTAATGAGTCATCAATGATGACATCGTGTTTATCCTCAGATAGATTCTTTATCCAGTAGTGGGTAGTGTACTTGAATGCACCTGGATCACTGGTGTCAAGAACGGTGGTTTTTCTTGCCTGAAGCTCGATGGCTCTCGCTACGCCGGAAAGCCTTACTGAATCACCTTTAACAAGGTTGTCAATGGATGCAATGCCTGACAGGAATCCTTCATCCCAGATCTCAACAGAACCGGCTGCCAGGTCGACCGGCAATTCATCAATGATTATATCAACATCCAGACCGGCATATGCTGAAGACGTGGAACTACCCCGCAAAACGTATCGTTTCTCCGCATCCACAAATCTTGACACGTATGCGAGCAGATTCGTTCCTTCGGTCAGGGAATGTTCTATCCTGTATACTCGCATATCTGCTGTGGTAATATCTGGAGTCATATCAAATTCAACAGCAGCAAAGGACCTTGTTACTGCTTTCCCGGTTCCCAGATTCGCAGCTACAAGCATCACTTGTCTCTCACCTGGCGAAAAGCTGAGATTAACAACGATATTGCCTGTGATATGTAACTGATCATCGATCCATCTGAACGCATAACGAGTCGTCCAGGTTGCACCATCTACCCGAAAAGAATACTCCAATTTATCATGAGGATCCTCCGGCATTTCCACCAGAAGTGAAGCATTACCCCTGTATGAGCTGTCTATGAACACCGGATAACCTTGAGGAGAAAAGAAGAGGTTGCCCTCAGAATCCCTCAAAACTGGTGTTGGATCAACGAGTTGCATTTTCTGGGAATCCCCATTTTCGAAGTACCAGATAACTTCCTTGCCCACATTCCTTTTCAACAGTGATTTGAGATCATCTTCAGGGATGTACGACGTTCTGGTACCTTCAGGAACCCCGGAGACGATGATTGAACTGGGCTCGACCCAGGCTCCTTTTGGCAACTCTATCAAGAAAGAATTCGATTCAGCATCGACAGATCCCAGTATGTATCCGAAGCCCTGATAAACCAACAGAACCTCCGCCATACTAATTACACTTAACAACAGCACCAGAAAAACAAGAATGCGCTTCATCTGATCACCTCACCAGGTCTCTTTTTCGCCACTCACTACTTCCAGCCCATTAATCGTTGATACATCTCGCTCTATCGACTCGAATATCGAATCGATTTGACCAGAAGCAAGTGCTACAATTGACACTGTCAGTTCTGTCCAGTCCTTTGAGTCGTGCAATCCTGATTCTATTATGGATATATTGTAATCCTTTCTGAGTCTACTAAGTACATGCTTCAAAAGGCTTCTCTTCATCTTCAAAGATGATATCATGTGTAATTTGGCTGTTATCGTCAAGCGTCCAAAACGCATCGCTCAACCGTACAAGACCCTGGAAAGTATAATCGGTTTGCTATCAAGAAGAATCCTTATCTTTGAGTTTGAGACTCTAAGATGATACGGGGTGTTCGATATGTGTTCAAAAAAATGCACATGGCTGGAAGCCCCTGCATCCACATCAAATAACACCTCCTGGTCTCTGCCTGAGAAATTCATGCCGGCTATCACCTCGTGTTTTCCGAGTCTTCTGATTATCACAAGCGTATTTCTCTTGCTGTCAATGTGGATTGACATACTCCCGTAACGCATAACCCTGGAACGTCTTCTGAATGAAAGGAGGGTCGCTACAAAATCTCTGAACTCCGAATTCTGTGGCGGTTCTGGCGAAGGGGTCCCAAAAATATCAGGCTTTTCAAGTGCGCGATATTCCTGACCATTATACAGAAGTGGTACTCCTCTAAGTGTAATGAAAAAAGCTGTCCAGTTCTTTAGCAGTACAGGGTCTTCTACTCTCTCAGCAAATCTTTGTTGATCATGATTCTCAATAAACCTGAGTTTAGCTGCATTTGATGGGATTCGAGAATTCTGATACTCAATGTACTTCACGTAATACTCAAGGCTCACTTTGCCGTCAAGGTAGAGCAAGAACTGAGTGAAACCATCGTAGTCGTATGTCATGTCAAATGCCTGATACATCTCGTCACCGTGACCTTCTGAAAGCCAGAAAAAGCCACTCTTGATCATAGAGATTTCGTGCCTAGCACGCATCCAAAAAGCAATCGGCACAAGATCTGCAACATCACACCTGTAACCATCGATATCAAATTCTCGGACCCAGTACTTAAGGACCTCGATCATGTAATTCACCAGGTCGTGATTAGCGTAGTTCAAATCATAAACATCACTCCAGTCCTCAACCTTCCTGGCAAACCTGTTGTTGTGATCCTTCAGCAGCCACGCTGGATTCTTGCAGGCAAAAGCTGCATCACAGGCACAGTGATTCATTACCATGTCCATAAATACTTTCATCCCGAGAGAATGTGCATATTTGACCATTTCAAGGAAGTCGTGTTTCGTTCCTAAAGACCCGTCAATCTCAAAAAAATCCCTTATTGCGTACGGTGAGCCGTAGGAACCTTTCTTGTTCTTTTTGCCTACGGGATGAACGGGCATCAACCAGACCGTGTTTATTCCTAGCTCCTTGAGCGCGGGAAGTGCTTCAGAGATCTTCTTGAAAGCATTACCACTCATACCATACATTCTCGGAAAGACCTCATATATGTTGAGGTCAAAGATGGTCTCCTTTGTATCATGAGCCATATTTTCAAAGACCTCCGGTGAAAAAGACGGGGTAACCCCCTCTAAGATTGTACTTTTGCCTCAAGTTCCCTTTCTCTCTCCACTATGATCTTCTGCTGGACGTCATGAGGAGCTTCCTGGTAACCACTGAATTTCATAGTGAAGTAGCCTCTTCCACTCGTTATCGAACTCAGCTTGTTGGAAAAATCGAGCATCTCGGCAAGCGGAACCTGAGCCATAACTCTGCTAATTCCTTTCCCTGCGGGCTCCATCCCCATGGGTCTACCTCTCCTGGAGGTTATCTCACCCATTACATCTCCTGCCCTGTCGTCCGGTGCAAAGACCGCAACTTCCATGATAGGCTCAAGGATGACGGGGTCAGCGTCTTTCATCCCGTTCTTGAAAGCGTGTAATCCTGCTATCTGGAATGACATATCTGACGAATCAACATCATGGTATGAACCATAGAACAGCGTTACCCTCACGTCAACAACAGGATAAGACGCCAGTGTGCCCCTTTTCATCGCTTCCTGAATGCCTTTTTCGACAGCCGGAATGTAGTTCTTCGGAATGACACCACCAACGATCTTGTCGACAAACTCGAATCCCGCACCTCGTTCCAGGGGTTCTATCTCAATCTGCACATGTCCATATTGACCGTGTCCCCCGGTTTGCTTCTTGTGCTTGTACTCCGATACTGTCTTCCTTCTTACTGTCTCTCTGTATGCAATCTTTGGCTTTCCAATCTCAACCTCTACAGAAAAGAGTTCTTTGAGGCGTTCTATCATTGCGTCGAGATGGATCGCTCCCAAACCGTAGATAACTGTTTCTCCTGTCTCTGAATCGTGTTCCCAAGAGAAGGTAGGATCGGACTCTACAAGTTTACCTAGCCCGTTGCTGATCTTGTCAATGTCTCCCTTGGATTTCGGTTGAATAGACCTGGATATCATTGGCTCAGGCCATTCTGTAATCTTCAATGATAACTGCCTGTCCTTGTGGGTCGCGGTGTTTCCCACCGCGCTCTTCTTCATCTTTGTCATCTTGACAATGTCCCCAACAGAAGCGATCTTTATTTCAATGTCTTTCGTGCCGTCAGGCACATAAATATGGTTGGCCTTCTCAGAAGACTCCTGCTCCACAACGACGAAGTTGTCCCCTTGAGAAAGCGTTCCTGAAATCACCTTCATGAACGTTGTCTTGCCAACGAAAGGGTCTACTACCGACTTAAATATATAAGCAGCAAATGGTTCATCTTCAAGTGGCTTGACTTTGATCTCGCCGCCAGAGGGCATTATACCTACTATTTCGTCAGTTTCCGCAGGTGTTACACCGACTTCTACGAGGTAACGCATTAGCTGGTCAACTCCGATGTTCTTAAGGGCAGATCCGAAAAGCACTGGCATAACCTGCTTATTCTTGTAAGCATTCTTGAGTGCATTCCTCAGCTCTTCTTCGGAGATTTCCTCCCCCTCAAAATAGCGTTCGAGAAGCTCCTCATCCGTTTCAACAATGTTCTCAATCATCGTTGTTCTTGCGGTTTCCGCTGCTTCTTTGAGGTCTTCCGGAATATCCTTGATCTGTGCCTTCCCGGACGTATCTGAAGGGTACTCCACGATCTTGTTGCTTATAAGGTCAATCACACCTCTGAAGTCTGACTCGCTTCCAACAGGGAGTTGAATCACCACTGGTTTTCTTTCAAAGAGATCAGAGAGGTGCTCCAGCGATTCTTCAAAAGCTGCTCGATCCTTATCCATCATGTTGAAGAATATAAAGAGATTCTTTCCCAAATCTCTGGCTATTGCTCCAAATCGTTCTGTCTGAATTTCAACACCGGCCGAAGCGTTAACCACCAGAACAGCGTTCTCTGACGCCCAAATCCCGTTCGTAACTTCAGAATAAAGGTCTGACATACCCGGAGTATCGATCACATTGATTCTGTAATCATTGTAAGGAATCGCCACAATACCTGTGGAGAAGCTTGCTTTCTTTTCCTTTTCTATAGCTTCAGTATCTGTAGCAAAGATCCCGGTTCGGTCAATAAAACCTGCCCAAAATAACATTGTGTCCACGATGTGTGTCTTTCCACAACCATGGTGTCCCAATAAAGATACATTTCTCTTCACATCAACAGGTATCTTATCCATTGTTGCACCTCCGATTAGTCTATTTGCTTCTGTAATTGATGGCAATGCTTACAGGAATTGTGGGCATACCCATTGCTGGACTACTCATAATAGAACCCTTGAATATGAGAGCAGAAGATCTCCCTCCATCAAGACACATCAGTGAGTGGAAACCCTTGTCCCTGAAGAATTCTAGCATTTCATCGAAGGTTAGTCCAGAACTCGACTGCTGGTATCCATCAATCGTAATAAACATCACGTTTCCGCCACGTGTTATGCCTACTAGTGTTCTCGGAGCTCTTGTCGAGATAATCGAAGAACTGTACTGGTTCCTTTCGTGAGTAGAAACTGGCAAGCCCCTGTTAATGATAAGCGGACCACCTTCAACAGCCAACATGAGTTCTTTCGGTACTGAGCTCACGAACTCCAGCACAGCTTCATGCCCTCGTACAACGCTTCCGAAAAGCCCTTCCATTTCCCTGGAATATGCAAGAACCATTTCGCCCTGAGCAACGTACTCTTTATAGCCTATCGATTTAACCATATCGTCAGATATTGTTATGTATTCGTGGGTATCGTGATAGGTGATCTTTGAAGAATACACGTCTGTATAAAGAAGCGTTTCCCCTTTGTAGTGGGTATTTACTCCCCTGATCTCTGCAGTGACATCGTTTATCCTTATGAAGAGAGATGGAGAGATTCTTGCGATACCGTAGTGGTTATCGTCTGTCATGTAGAATACTGGTCTCCCCAGAGTTGGAAGACTCAGTACCTGTCCCAGGTCCATTAGAAAACCTATTGGCGCGTTTACCACCGGATCATAGTAGCCCGCATTGATTATTCCAAGCGCTGGAACTCTTGAAGCCATTTCTGAAATTGCTTCTATTGCAGGGAGCCGGTCCCTGGCAAGCACCAGTGAGACATCAAACATGCGTGGCTCTATCTCCAGGTAAGACATTATTATGTCTCGAGAACCGAACTCCGCTCTTACCGTTTCAAAAACATAACCCTCACCACGATCCGAGAAGAGTGTCTGCCCGAAAACATCTCTTCTTCCGATAATTACCTCATTTGCGTCGATACTCACAGAGTAACGCTCCCAGCTGCGTTCAAGAACAACCCTGATATGCCGAAGTCCTTCATGAACAGTGAAAGAATGATCGGTGCCGACTTCGCTAATCCTTGCGGGTGAGATTGTCACAATTGGATGACCGTAGACATCCGTCCTGTGACTTACCATCTCTGGCAAGACCTCGAAATCGAAGATAAGTCTTATCTGATCAACTGTTTCAGAGACCTTCTGCAGTGAAAGCATTCTGTCGTACAAGTAGACTACGCCGCCGAATTCATCATAGTCCCATCCTGTTAGGTAACTCAAGAACCCTGCCCTGATGAAGAGCTCATCATCTTTCATCCGAAGGACATCATTCAGCGTTCTTTCTCGATCTACGGTTGCAGTTCTGGTATCTTCGTGAAATCTCACAGTCCTGCCTTCAGGAAAGACCATTACACTCTCTCGTTCCTGAGAAGACCTCATAAATAGCAGATCGTCTATTGCAGCTCTCACTATCACATTGCTTATGTAGTAGATCCCATCTTCTGAAAGTAAAGCCCCTTCTTCAAATCTCGATATCTCTCCATCCTCAATCAGTATGACTGGCAAAGAGAATAGAGAAACTGAGAAAAGGAGCACAATCAACAGACAACGCATATCTTACCCCCAGTACTGCATAATAGGATTAAAGAACACTCTTTATGAGTGCCGGGACCTCTGGCATGTCATCAGAAAAGGTATAGGCAGCAAGAAGCTTTCTGGTCGCCGGCTCTATATTATCCTCCAGATTGGTGTGCAATACGGCTATGACTTCTCCTCTTTCAACCTTGTTCCCGATTTTCTTAGTAATTTCTACACCTGCAGCTGGATCAACTTTATCATCCTTGCTTCTCCTGCCGGCACCAAGAATCATTGACGAAAGCCCGACAGCCTCTGCATCGATCGATTCGATGTACCCTTCTGCCTCCGAGAAGATTTCTCGCACGAACTGGGCACGGGGAAGATTCATCGTAGGTGGTGTAACACTTTTTGGATCTCCCCCCTGGGCTCTCACCAGTTCAATCAGTTTCTCGAGACCGCTACCTGTTTCAATCGTCTTTCTGGCAACATTGACACAGTGTTCTTCGCTACCGACTCCTGCTAGTTCGAGCATCTTTGCTGCAAGGCATATACAGAGCTGTTCCAGGTCTTCTGGGCCATGCCCACTGAGAGTTTCAATGGCCTCTCTTACCTCAAGAGCATTGCCAACTGTCATTCCTAACGGTTGGTTCATATCACTGATTACTACAGAAACGCTTCTTCCATGTCTCTTTCCTATGTCAATCATGGCTTTGGACAGCTCTTCGGCCTCTCTTATGTTCTTCATGAATGCCCCGGTTCCGACTTTGACATCGAGGACAATGCCGTCCGTTGTGATTGCCAGTTTCTTGCTCATTATGCTTGACGCTATGAGTGAAACCTCGTCAACAGTTGTGGTGACATCCCTCAATGCATATATCTTCTTGTCGGCTGGAACGATATTGCCTGTCTGACCGGCCAGTGCGATACCGATTCTGTTGGCTTGTTCCTTGAAGTGATCTAGAGAAAGGTCGGTTCTGAATCCCGGGATCGATTCCAGTTTATCTACTGTTCCTCCAGTGTGACCCAGACCTCTTCCAGATAGCTTCGCAAAAACAACACCTTCTGACGCCACCATAGGTCCTACAATTAGCGTTACCTTGTCGCCTACTCCACCCGTTGAATGCTTGTCAATCTTCGTTCCATTGATATCAGATAGATCAATGATATCTCCTGTATGTAGCATAATCTCAGTAAGATCAGCTCTTTCTCGAGCGCTTAGATGCCTGAAGTACACCGCCATAAGCCAGGCCGCCATCTGATAGTCGGGCACCTTGTCCTTCACAAACCCGCCAATGAGCTCTTCAAGCTCCTCGCGTGAGTTTTCCAAACCGTTGCGTTTTCTTATCAGAATGTCGTATATCATTCCTACTTCAACACCTTCTTAAGAGGGAATCTGGCCTTGAAAATCGATCCACTGCCGTACTCGGTTTCAACAGAGATGTTGCCTCCGTGCTTCTCAGCAATGAAGCGCACAATCACCAATCCCAGACCTGTCCCCCCCATTTTCCTTGATCTTGCCTTATCAACCCTATAAAACCTTTGAAACAACTGTTTACGGGCAGATTCTGGTATTCCTATCCCGGTGTCCTCAACTTCAAGCACTGCGTCATCGATTGAATGATATGCCCTTATCCAAACATCTTTAGGACCATGATCTTTTATTGCTGTGTTCTTTATTGCGTTGTCTGAAAGGTTCAACAGCAACTGAACCAGACGATCGAAGTCACCCTCAACATATACATCTCTTTCAAGATCGTCGTGTAGTTCTACCCCCAACTCTTCCGCAAGCTGCTTAACAATTCTCAAGACATACTCGCCAACTCTGGCCAGTTCCACATCTTCGAATTTGATGCCTGCTTCTCCGGATTCAAGTTTCTCAAGATCAAGCAGATCATTTATCAGCCTGGTCATCCTTGCGGATTCCTCTTCAATGATTCTCAGAAACCTCCTGACTGTTTCCCTGTCAAGGTGTTCGTCTTCCAAGAGTGTTTCTGCATATCCATGTATTGAAGTCAGTGGAGTCCTCAGCTCGTGGGAAGCATTCGCCACGAAGTCTCGTCTCATCAGTTCAACTTCTTTTTCCCGAGTTATATCTCTGAGAAGAATCAGATAGCGGTCTCTTCCTTCGTCAAAAGCAACTCTAATGACCCTGCAGTCATGGAAAGACCTTTCAGGGTAGTACATGGTAATCTCTGATTGCTGCGTCTCCTTGGAAGAGACTGTTTCCTCAAGAAGATCTGCTATATAGAAATTATCGATTGCCTCAGTAATCTTCTTGCCTACGACTTCACTCTTTCTTGAAAGCTGTATGGCAGCACTGTTGGCATATTCAACCATGCCATCAGAGTCAGTAATAATGAGAGCTTCATCAAGGTTATCAATGATGGACTGTGAATACTCCAGATGTGAACCAATATCTTCGAGTTCTTTATCTTTTCTTTCAATCAGATCTCTCAGGAGCTTGTAAATGTATACAGGCTGATCCGTAGCTTTTCCTCCAGCCAGGGCTGCGATGCGTTTGATCAGCTTGCTGTATTCCCTTGTTCTGGAAAACTCTCTCATCAAAAGCAACAATAGCAGCAGTGCAACAGCTGCTATTATTGTAATGAGATATATCAAGTGTTATTCTTCCTTTCCCGGATCTTTGAACTTATAACCCTTACCTCTTACGGTCATGATGAACTTGGGACTTGAAGGATCTTCTTCAATCTTTGTTCTGAGTCGTCTAATGTGTACATCAACAGTTCTGGTGTCACCGTAGTAATCGTATCCCCACAGCTTGTCAAGGAGAACATCCCTGCTAAAGACCTTTCCCTCGTTCTCGGCAAGGAAACGGAGCAGCTCGAACTCAAGAGGTGTAAGAGCCACCATCTTGTTCTTGACACGAACCTCGTATTTTTCAGTGTCAATTTCCAGGTCACGCGCAATGATCTTCTTCGGTCTCTCCTCTTTCGTGTAAGTTGTCTGTTGAATTCTCCTGAATACAGCCCTTATGCGAGCAAGAACTTCTCTGACACTGAACGGCTTAGTAATGTAATCATCTGCTCCAAGCTCAAGACCCAGCACTTTGTCAAACTCCTCGCTCTTGGCACTGAGGAATATCACTGGGGTCTGCCGGTGCTTTTCCATGGATCTTATGTTGCGAACCATTTCGAATCCATCCATCCCTGGAAGCATGATATCCACGATGAACATGCCAATATCAGTTTCATTGGCCGCTTTTAGAGCTTCTTCAGCATCAAACGCCTTCTGTACTTCATAACCTTCCTTCTTAAGATTGAAGGATAGCAGTTCAACAATAGATGGTTCGTCATCAACAACAAGTATGCTCTTCTTTGCCATTCCTTACCCACTCCTTTCGTTTACCGCTTATTGTAAGCGATTGATTGATCAAGTATCGAAAAGCTTCCTTCTTCTCTCGATTCTGAACACATTCGGCCAATCCCTCGTAGATATCGTCGTTCATGTTAGAAATTACGTATTGTGAAACACTCTCCCTGATGCTTTCAAAGTCTGCCTTCACACCTTCCATATTAAGAAGTGCCATAAGCAATCTCCTTTTTTCTTTTAATTCAGAAATCGGAGACATCTTATATCCTTCAAAAAGCGTTCCAGGCTTCGGGATCAATGGGTTCAGGCTCACACTGATCCTTGAATAACCGATGTCCCTGCAAAAGGAGACAATTGAAGAGATTTCCTGCAAATCGTTCCCATCTTCGCCCGGTACATCATATATGAAATAGAGCTTGATCCGCTCAAATCCCGCGTCCCGTCCCAATCTAAAAGCAATCTCGATATCTTTGCTGCTGAGCGCTTTACCCAGAAGGTTCCTCACCTTCTGGGAGCCCCCCTCCGGCGCGATGGTGAACTGTTTCTGAGAGCCGCTTCTCAATGCCTTCAACAGGTGACCGCTCAAAGAGTCAGCACGAAGGGAAGAAACCGATAGATCAAGTTCGTTCTCGAGCGCAAATTGAGCCACCTTATCTATATCAGGATGATCGTTTACTTCTGCAGCAACAAGCCCCACCTTCTTCGTATGATTCATTGCCTGCGACAAGCTCTCTTCAATTGAAGAGTAAGGCAGGTGTCTGGATCCTCCAAAAGTGTGTCCCATTACACAGAATGCGCATCGATGACGGCATCCTCTACTGATTTCCAGCAAGAAACGGTTCGGAAATACAGAATTTGGTGTCAGGTATGAACTCTCCGCATGATTAGACAAGATGCTTTCGCTCAGATGACTCCCTGTTCTGCTGTAGTTGTCCAGGAAAGCAATTGCAGACTGCCTCGTATGCTCTTCGAGCTTCAGCTTTGCAAGATTCTCTACAAAACCTTCAGCTAGTTCTCCTTCGTAAACATAGTCGCCTACGTATTCAAGAGCTGATTTCATGAAGAGAGAGAGAGATCCCCCGATAATGATTATGGGATGCTTCTCTGAACGCTCTCTCGGATTCAGAGGTACACCAAGATCATGCAGCATGAAAAGAACGTTCAGCAGATCCATCTCGAAATGAACGGAGAAAGCCCATATCCTGAAATCACTTATGACTGATGGAGAATCAAGTGAAAAATGGCTTCTGGCTGTTTCATCATAGAAGAACCTTTCGCAACCAACATCCTCTGGGATATTCATTCTGTAGAAGAGATCATGATAAGAGAGACTTGCGCTGGCAACATCGTACGTGTTCGGAAATATCAGAGCTACTCGTGATGGACCATGGCAGGAAATATCTTTCACAAAATGCTCACGGCCTCGAAGATCATTGATCGTCTTGAGCTCTTTCCATGTCCTGTTACTGCTAATTCTCCTCACTTAGCTTCCTTCCCAGCTGCTCAACGTTTACGATCCTTCGTTCTGTCGAAAAGAACGCTTTCTGTTTCCCCCTGCATGCTATTTTTCCCATGAAGACAAGGACATCATCTCTTGGACATTGAACCTCCATCTCAACAGTTACCCCTTCTCCCATCTTTAGAGGAGCCACATGTGTAATCTCTGTTCTCACGACCACGGCGAGCATTTCGTGAGACAGATAGTCCTCTAGGACAGAGAAGCTGCATTCATGAATGACTCTTAGGAGACCACTGGTAGAGACCAAATCAAGCGATTCTCCCGCAGGGGTTTCTGCCCATCTCATCGAACTATCATTGATGC
>LDZU01000149.1_pt1 | contig 11740 bp, 27 predicted proteins | sample 615531 | NCBI WGS metagenome assembly LDZU01 (sample SAMN03408293, study PRJNA278302) | terrestrial metagenome | isolation source: oil reservoir sample SB2 | place: USA: Alaska, North Slope, Schrader Bluff formation | collected 2011-09 | reverse complement strand
CCCCGCCTTGACCGCCGCCACCGCATACTTCCGGGCGACCGCGATGTTGTCATCGACGCTCCGCCCGTTCCCCGCGCTGTAGGGGCCGGAGATATAGAGGATCGGGCGGGTCACGCGCCCACCTCCTCATCGCCATACTGCTCGCGGCACCACTCCCGGTACGCCTCGGCGAACCGGATCAGCTCGTCCGCCCCGTATTTGTAACGGTCGTTGAATCTGTCCCGGATCCCGTTCTCCTCGTTCCGACGGTCCTTGAGCGCCCCCGCGAGGGCCTCGTCGCCGTCAGCCTCAGCCGTGGCGATCTCGCCGTCGATGGACGGACCGGCCCCCCAGATCACACAAGAGCAGAACCAATTGAACTCGTGCAGCGTCCGGTGCATCAGCGGATAGCAGCCGCGGAGTTTGCAGCACTCGACCAGGATGTCATTGAGCTGGTCGCTCACGCGATCGCCCCCCTTGGCCACGAGAACGCCCGCTCGTATGCTGAGCATCCCCTTGTATCGATGCACCCGATCGGGCACTCGAACCCGACCACGTCGCCGGTGAGCCCGCAGAAATCAATCTCGAAGATCCACCAGTGCCGCTCGCGGTAGTGTGACCGGCAGCCGACGCAGGAGTTGGATCTCATGCTCGCACCTCCTCATCGCAGAGATACCTGAGGATACGGAGCGACGCGGACGCATCGGCCAGTCCTCGCCGGTCGCCGCAGGCCCGACACCGCTCGACCTCTGCCGTGAGGTGTTGCCGGCGCGCCTCGACAAGATTATCAGTCATTCAGACCGCCTCCAGATCGCTATCCTGGAGGATGACCATATCAGGCATCCCGTCGATCGCGACGAGGTAGTTCTCCGTCGCCGGGAAATACCGCTCAATTTTGCCGGTCTGCCCTCGGTGCAGCGCGTGCGTGATCCGCACCCGGTCGCCGGGGCGGAACGTCGGATGCGGGACGGTGAACTCCTGCTCCTCGGGCTCCGGCTCGATGAGTTTTCCCGCCGCCCGGAGCTGATACCATCGCGATTGTACGGCGGCATACGTCCGCGAGGATTGCGGATACGCGCCGTAGTAGAGTGTCACTGCTTCTTTCGCATTCCGCGCCCGCCGGATCACTTCTATCTCTTCATCGCTCCACGCGTTCGGGTTCGTTGGCTTGCGGGTCGCGGGCACGGTGTAGGTGTGGGGCGCTCCGTCATCCGGCGCCGGCTCGACCCACTCGGGCGCCGCGGTCTCGTAGACCGGCTCCCCGGTCGCCGCATCAGCGTCCAGGTGCCCTTGCTCGGCCTCGCAGGCCTCCCGCCTCCGGGTAATATCGCGCATCGCGGAGCAGGCGTCCTTGACGGGGCAGAGGATCTCGGGGTTGTCGAGGTGCGGGCAGACGCCGTCGCTGTGCTCGTCGCTGTAGGGGTAGGTGCACGGGTAGGCGTCCGCCGCGTACTCCGTCTGCTCGTCGTAGTGCACGCACGGGCCGCTCGTCTGCGGCCGGAGGATCTCTGTCTGCCGAGTCGAGAGCCCGAGCAGTTCCCGGCCCTCTTCGGGCGTCGCGAAAATAAGAAGCATCACGACCGCCTCCCGTCAAGGCACGATTTGCAGAGCGTCTTGCCCTGGAAGAGCTGCGAGAGTTTCGCCTGGTTCGCAGGCACGGCCTCGCCGCACTCTGCACAGAGGCTGAAACCTTCCGGCGGTGTAGTTTTCGGCGCGGGTTTTTTTGGTGCAGTCGCCGGTGGCTTGATGCACTGTGCGACGGCTGCCGCCGCCTGCTCTGCCGCTGTAGGGGCCGGACCCATCCCCGGGGCCGGGGCAGCCACAGGTGGCGCGTCCTTCGCAGGCTCCTTGACTGGCGCCGGAGGGGTAGGCTTTCCGACGTCCGGGACCTTGTCGAGCGGCGTCGAGGTGATCGAGGAGATCACCTGCCGCACCGTGAGCCGGTCCGCATCGGAGGCGGAGTTGGTGTACTTGAGGAGTTTGCGGCCGAAAATCACGACCGCGTCGTCGTAATCCCGTTCGGCCTCGACATGACCGGCGATTGAGAACGTGATGGTGCCGCCGTTTTCGAGCGGCACCGTGGCGCCAAGGATGACCTCTTTCGGGGTGAAGGTCATGCCTGCACCTCCTTTTGGGCGTTCCACCACTCCGAGAAATGCTCGATGCAGAGCACCTGGTCGGTGTGTGGCTTGGTCTTCTCCCGGATATCCTCCGGCACCGGGATCCCGCAGACCTCGCAGGCCGTCGGGGTCGCGGGCGGCACCTCGCCGACGTAGCGCGGGGCGCGGTCGCCAGTGTCGATCTCTTCGGGGCTGTAGAGGCCGGAGATGCTGAACGCCCGGCGGAGGCACTGCGCCTCGGCGACCTTCTGGATCATGGTCCGGGGCTTGTCCTTCCAGAGGTTTTTCCCGGTCGAATACTCGGAGGCGTAGACCTTGACCTCGAAGGGGTGCGACATATCCTTGCGCCACACTCTGCACCACCCGTAGAGCTGCCCCTCGGCATCCTTGTCCGCGCCCGCCTCCATCCCGTCGAATACGCCGGAGCGGTGGGCGATCGCGAGGTATCCGTCGCGGCCGCAGAAGATCTGCGCGGGGGAGTCGCCGTACTTGACGAGCCAGATCTGCTTGCTGAAGGGGTCGAGTTGGTAGCGGTTGGCGAGCTCCATCATGACAAGGAACTCGTTGTCGGTCGCTCCTTTGGCGCACATATCCCGGATCAGGTGGAGTTTCTCGGGATCGTAGGTTGCCGGGGTCGCGGGAGCGGTGGTTGCGGGAAGGTCGGACATTACTCCACCCCCACCGGAGCGACCGCGATGCAACCGAGTTGCCGGTCGCCGAACCGCGCCTCTCCGTCGAGCCCGATCAGGAGCAGAAAGGTATGATCCCCGCTCTCGATGCTGCCGATCTCGACATCGTCGTAGCCGTACGCCCGGAGCGCCAGGAGCGCCCGGATGACAACATCGATCCGATACTCGCCGACATGGTGAGGTTGGTCCCCGGGCTCAAAGGCGGCGACGTAGAACGCGCCGGCGGGAGTCTCGGAGTCTGCGAAGGTGCCGCAGGGGAGTGCAGGGATCATTCCTCTCCCTCCTGCCCCTCGCGGCTGAGGTCGATCCCAAACTCAGAGAGCGACGTGCCCCGGTCGGACTCGATCCTGACCTCTAACTCTGCCTTGAGCGAGACGGGAGCACACTCTACGGAGACGTAGCGGCGCCCGGCCATCGCGAGGAAGAACTTCTGGAGTCCGTCGCGAGCATCCAGCACGGCCTCTTCGGGGCTCGCGCCCTCGCCGGCGACCGGATATCCTTTGACGTCCGCGACCCAGGCCTCGGCGTCATCGTTGTACTTTGCGGTGGTGGTGATGTGGATGAGGTCGATCATTCCACCGCCTCCGGGCGCTCATACTCGACACTGACACCGATCTCCTTGACCTCGACCTCACAGCAGTCGTCAAACGTCCCCTTGCCCAGCAGAGCCTCGGCCTTGCCGATGGCGATGGTGCAGCACTGGACGAACGTCTCCGCACCGAACCGGGCAAAGAACCGCTCCGGGATCACTGTTCGCGTCTTGCGGGTGCGGACCTTGAGCCGGAACGAGCCCTGCTTGGTGACGCCCTCGGCCTGCGCCTGCGCGATGCACTGGCGCCGCTCCTCTTCGCAGCGCTCGATCCGGCGCTTGAGGTCGAGGACGTCCGGCCGCTCGTCGAACTCCTGCTGTAGGGCGGCGAGCGCCTCCCGGTACTCATCGGCCCGGATCCGGGCCATGAATGCCCGCTCCAGAAGGTTGTCGGGGGGGGTCATCGGAGCCCCTCCGAAGAGACTAGTTTCCGAATCTCGTTTCGGTCGCAGCGGTCATCGGTCAGGAATGGACATTGGCCACACCTGCGCCAGCCGCCGTTGCAGCTGGCCTGAACGAGGGAGCAGATCTGGGCGTACTCCGCCTGCCGGATCTCGATTACCTGCAGGTCGCGGAGTGCGGCTTCCGGCGTCGGGCCGAACCCGCTCTCTCCCTCCTGTAGATCCGGGCCGCGGAGGGCGCACCACTGGTCGCCGTCGCGGTAGATCCGGATCTCCTGGTCGTCGCCGGGCATCAGCACCGCCCCCACGCTCTCTGATGCTCGACCAGTGCCGCACGCGGCACAGCCTCGATGCAGGTCGCCCCGTATCGCCGGCACAGGTCGCTCAGTGCCTCGGCTCGCTCGACCCGGAGCGCCTCGGCGCAGTCGGGGCAGATGCGGTCGGCGGTTGTCTCGCAGCCGCAGGAGTGACAGTAGATCATCGTACGGTCCACGCGGCCAGGTAGTCCCGGTTTGCAGGCGGTGGCGCAGGGGCCGACATAGTTAGTCCTTTTCGTCATAATTTCACCTTCTCCATATTGAGGTATGTCCGCAGCGCCATTTCTGTGACAAACGACGCGGACACCCCCACTGATGAGGCGTAATCTCTGAGACGTACCGCAACATCCCGGCTAACGTAGACCTGGATCTTTGGTTTTGGTTTCGCGCTGTTTTGCTGCCCCATAATCATAGATTCGTCTCATGGATATATAATGTATTCGGTTTGGCTCTACACCGATGAAGGGCTGTTTTCAAGAATGGATCGATGTGAGGGGTAGATCAGTCCCACGGAAGGGGGATCACTCCCCGCAACCAGTATCCGAACAATGTGCAGACCGCCCCTATTACGATCTGGATTGCCGCCGCTTCGAGTGTCATTCTTCTACCACCCTTCGGATATCATCGTACGGCGACAGAATCGCCGGATCAGGGCAATGCTCGTCACACGAGTAGATGAGACGGCCGGACACCCCGGCCCCTCGGCACTCGATTTCCCAGGTCGCCGGACGGTAGCAACCCTTGGTGTCGCAGGTTTCGCAGACGTACCCCTCTAACGCGATCCTGTCGTGGATCAACTCATGCAGCCGGAGCAGCCCATCCCAATCCACGTTGAGCCGCCCCCCGGAGCCGTCCGAGTATGTGTGCTGGATGCGGTATAGGGCTTGCTCTGGCGGGGCGTCGGGCGCGCCCGCCTTGATGATCTCAAACATCTCATCCATGTTGTCACCTACGCACAAAACTACAACCTCGCCTCTTCCGCCGTGTCCGGCTCCGGGTGCCAGACTCTTACGAGGTCATCGAGTTCCTCGGCGTAGTCCTCCGCGACCGTCGCCTCGCGCCACCCATGACCGCCCGGGAGATGGTCGTCGTAGATGTCCAGCCGCAGGTCGACGGCAGTCTCGGCCGGTACTCCGAGCGGCATGAGTGTGACCATGCGCCTGTCCTCCAGCCGAAGCACGAGTTCGTTGATGGTGATCCGGCCGCCCTCATCGACGAGCACCATCGCAGATGAGACGGTCGCGTGCTCAAGGTCGTCGCGGATGATCCTCTCCAGGCGGCGGTAGGCGTCGCCGGTGAGCGTTGTAGGGGGGGTTCGTGTTTCCATTTCTCTCACCTCACGGGTCAAGCCTCACAACCTTGACCCTCTTGTTTGCCCACTCCAGCGGGAGGTAGAGAGTCGCGCTGCTCTGTCTGGAGTAGCGCCGCGGGACGCGCTCCATGATCTCGTAGCCTTCGATCTCATAGCGGTCGGGGGCGTCAGGGGCCATTACAGCCCCCCCGGTAACGCGTCGAGCTCGCTCGCCAGTCTGCGCAGTTCGGCCGCCATCGGAGAGGTGGCGGGGACCCGGTATCCGATCGCTCCTGCTCCCCCGGTCCGGACGTTGTTGTAACCCCAGTTATCCCCATCCATGCCGTTGTTTTGGACGTACCAGAGATGCTCCGGGCCGGCAACAAACCAGTCGCCGCCCCCGTATATATCCTGGGTGTCAAACAGCCTGTCGCCGGCAGGGTCGTTGAGGCCGCTCGGCTTTTCCCCTGTCTCGCGGATCTCGTGGGCGATCTCCCGTACTCGCTGGGCGATCGCGCGCTTTCTGACCTCGGCCGGAGCTTCCCGGCGCCGCTTTGCCGCCTCTCGCTGCCCTGCGACCGTCCGGTCGCCGGTGATGCCGAGAGCCTCCTCGACCTCACGCGGGTAAAACGTCACCCACCCGAGATTGTGGTCGTCGGCGTCCATCCCCATCGAGTCCTCGGTCGTGACGTAGAGCATGTACCGGGCGATCTTCGCCCACTCGCTCCGGTCGAGTCTGGTTGTGAGCCGGTAGGCCATCCCGAAGTCCTCGGTCATGCCGGCAGGCACCAGGCGGAGGTTCTCGCGAGCCTGCCGCTTCCGCTCCACCTCTTCCGCCCGGTAGTCCGCCGGGGTCTTGACGTACGGGACGGTCTTGCCGCACTTGGGGCAGACCGCTCCCGTCTCGCCGGCGACCAGAGGGGTCGCGGTCTCCGCGGTCTTCCCGGTGCAGCTGCACAGGGCCGGATACTTGCTAACTCCCCCGGCGGCTGAGGGGGAAAACAGGTTCTGCCGGGTCAGAGGGTAAAACCCTCCGCGGGTATATTGGACCGCGATATCCTTCCCGTCCGGCGTCCGGAGGAGGTAGACCCCCTCTTCGATTTTTCCAGTTTGGATTTCAGACATTTTGCTTCACCTATTACAATACATACATTATACGTATCAGTATAAATAACTTTCCCCTCAAGGCACAACATGGCACGTAGGGCACGAGATATCATAATTTTCCCATGAAGAAGAGATCTAAAAAAGTTACGAAAGTTCGTGCCTCATATGCCCTGGGGCAGATAGGGGCACATAAGATCAGGAGTATTCCATGAGAGAGAGAGAGATCTAAAAAGTTACGTAGAAAAGTGCCCCATGTGCCCCAACTCAGTACGCGACCACCTCGTCGAGCACCACTTCATGGGCATATCCCATGTAACGGATGTCAAACCGCCACGTTTCCCCCCGCAAGGTGATCTGCGTTGACCATAACCATGTACTTTATTCTCCTGAGGTATAAACCCTAAGAGTGATGGAACCTACTGAACACACATTGATCACCGTCGAGGAGATGCGGCGGTTGCTCGACAAACTCGACCCAACTGACCAACTGTCCGGTCGGACCTGCGCGAATACGGGGAACCCCGTCATAATTCGCGGCGGCAGGGCGATCGGATGGGTCGACCTGCGGGATAAAGAGATCTACTACTACGAAGAGTGATAAAAAATTAGGTGAATTACGATCAAACAGGCAGAAAGCCCACCCCTTTAGGGGTGGGAGCAGTCACTTCAGCGCGTAGACGAGCAGCCCCGATACAAGGGCCGCGACGATGGCGAACACGCCCGACATCAGCCAGGAGGGGCGGGAGTATTGCATCACCGTCAGGCCGTCGATCTTCCCGTAGATCCCATCGACCCGCTCCTGGATGTAGGCAAGCCGGTAATCCAGCCCCTTCGCCCGCTCCTCCTGCGCCGCGACCGCCTTCTCAAGGGAGGTGATCCGGCCGAGGACCTCCCCGCGCTCGTCATCCCAGGCCATTCTACTCCTCTGCCGCGAGGGCTGCCGCGACCATCTCCGGCAGGTTACCGAGAGCAGGGACGTTCTCGATCGTCCGCCGCCCCTCCCGGATCTGCCGGACCCAGATCTTGACGAGCCCGGAGTCTACCGTGAACATTACGCCCCACCCCCTGCGAGGAGCAGCGACATCTCCACAATGGCATCCTCAAGTTCCTGCGTCCGCCGGCGGAGACCCGGGGCCTCGGTCGCCTCGGTCATCCCGGCCTGCGCCCATGCCCGGATCTCCCCCTCGTTCGCGGCGAGGTAGGCGAGACCCGCTGCGGACAGGACCGGGCGGTATTCGCCGGGCTCGATATACTCCGGCTCCGGGAGCGGGACCCAGAGCACCTGCTCCTGATACTCCCACTCTGTGTGCGTGCCCATGTCGTCGGTGATCTCCTTCTGTACTGCGTCCCAGTGCACCAGCAGCCGGACCCGTCCGTCCTGGACGATATCGGGCTGCAGGGTTTCGGGCTCTATGGTGCTGCCAACCAGCCTGGCCATTTCATTCCTCCTGTAGTTACTGCGTGTTTCACTGCTGTACGAATCGCGGGGTTCTCGTAGAGATACTTCCGCCCGAAGTTGTGACAGTCACAATGCTTTAACCACCCATGATATGCCCCCAGAGAACCCAGAATCGCGTCCGGGCTCATCGTCAAGTAGTTCTGCTCGATCTCGTGGACTTTCTTCTTGAGCCGGCGAGCCGAGGATTTCCGGAGGATCGTGTGCGTCCGGAACGTGCGATACCCAAGGAAATCTACCCCGCAGCGGTCGACCGGGAAGATCGACGTTTTCGGGTTCAGCCGGAGCCCGAGCGTGTCGAAGAACTCCTCGATCTTGTGCATGAGGTTCTGCAGCCAGCCTTTGTCCTGGTGCAGGATGACGCCGTCATCGCAGTATCGGATGTAGTACCGCGCCCGCATCTTCTCCTTCAGCCAGTGATCGAACGGCGTTAAGTACAAGTTTGAGAAATACTGCGAGAGGTAGTTCCCGATCGGGACACCGCCGTCAGGTGTGCTGAAGATCACGTCCCGGAGGACCTCGAGCACGCTCCGGTCTTTCACCGTCCGCTGCACGATCTCGTACATCTTGTCCGGCCGGATCGAGGGGTAGAACTTCGAGATGTCGAACTTCAGGCAATACTGCGTGTTTTCCGTGTCCCGCAAGAACTCTCGCAGCCGATACGAGCCGGCGTGCAGCCCCTTCCCCGGGATCGCCGAATAGAGGTCGTGAATGAACTGCCGATCCCAGATCGGCTGCATCACCTGCATGACGGCGTGGTGGACGATCCGATCGGGATAGTACGGGAGCTTGTAGATCGTCCTCTCCTTCGGCTCGTAGATGACTTTCGTCGTGTAGGGCGAGGTCGCGAACGTTCCGCTGACGAGTTCCACCTGTAATTCGCGGAGATAGTAATCCGGGTCCGCATCAACCAGTTTCACCGCGTAATAGTGCGTCTTGCCTTTACGGGCGTTCTGGTGCGCTCTCCTGAGGTTATCAATCGATACCAGGGTCGAGAAGAGGTCGCCGCGGCGCTTCATGAGGCAAGCCCCCGCAGCCCTGCCGACAGGAGAGAGCGTTCCGCCGCGCTGACGCGAGTACCAGCACTCTCCTGTGGACGGGTTTTGTCTTTGGCCCCGACATCGTCGGGACTCGGGTCAGTGCGCTGTTCAGGGCCGCTCAGTCGGAACCTGAGCTCGACGTGGGTGCCATTGTTGCGATTGGAATTCGAGACCGTGTTATTCGCATTCCGATAGCCGGGACCCGCAATCCGGCCATAGCTCCAAGTGCCCCCCGCCAGCAGGAAAGACAAGGCGGACCCACCGTAACGCGCACGAACCAGTATCATTGTTTGCTCCCCTCCCCCTTCAAGTTAACGTATAGTACCGGTTGATTTTCCGAATGGTCGCGACAAACGGCAGATGCTCTTTATACCGTTCCAGTTGATCAGAGATGACCTCAGACCCGGTGAACAGGACGTGCGTCTCCCCACCCATCTCGAACTGCACGGTCGTATACCGCGCGTTCTCCTTGAACTTGCTTTGACCTCGCTTGAAATCGAGAATCAGAACCTCCTGGTTCAGCACATCGTCAATGCTCATCTTCTTTCCGTTGAGAGGTTTCTCCTCCGTCGCGAAATCGGAAAATTTGGGGTACGTCTTATCACACCCCCTTATGCCCCTTCAGGGGGCCGGAACTCGACGCGGGCGCCAGAGGTGCGATAGGAAGCCGAGACCGCGTCATTCGCAACCCGACAGCCGGGACCCGCACTCCGGCCACCGTACCAAGAGCCCCCCGCCCGCAGGATTCTGTCTCCGGTTGGCGCGTACCAATAGTCGCACAGATACGTGCTGTCCGATCCGTTAACCGCCGACGGCATGACAGCCACGCCGCCGAGTTCGTCTTCCAGCAGCCCCGAGACAAAGCCGCTCACCTGCGAGAGACCCGATCCTTCTTCATAGGACCCATCGGCCATTGTCCCTGCGAGAGTCCCCGATCCATCGCGCTTGATGGTGCGGAACACGCCGCCGGCCTTGAAGTTGCACCCGATGATGAACTTCCAGACGTTGCCGAAGGGGTTCTCGATCCCTCTCCAGGTGACGGGGGTTTTGCCGTTGATGCCGCTGCCGACCCCGGTGCCGTTCTCCGCCAGCCGGGAGTCGATGTTGTCGGCTCCAGTTAGCATGCCGGCGAAGCCTTCGCCGCTCGACAGATCAACGATCCCTTTGCCGAGGGCTGTCTGGATGTCGAACGTCCCGAACTCCAGATACATCAGGAGTTGGTCGCCGACGTAGTCCCAGAAGTTCGTGATCCCGAACCCGGTGCCGACGAGGCTCGCGCACTTCTCCGCGATGGTGATGGTGAACTCACCATCTTTCGAGAGGGTGATGTCAGGCACGTTGGCGTCGAGCAGTCCGGGATACGGATCCCAGTCGGCATGTTCAGCAGTGTCTCCCGAGTTCCCCGTCACCGGCTTCTTCCCGGCAGCGCTCCCGAGTTTGAAGGCGCCCGCGTCAACATACCCGTACGCCTCGTAAGCCCCGGAATACAGGTAGTCCGCTGCGGAAGGGTTTAGCGGGTCGCCGCGCTGCATGAACGCCGGCCACAGGGTGAACCCGACGTGCGGCTCTGCGGAGAACCAGTGCCGGTAGTAGGGGTATTTGCACTCGAACTTGTGGTAGTATTTCGGCTTCCGGACCAGCACATCGCCGGCGGTGCCGTCGAGCACTAACCCGTCCCCCCGGCCGTTGGGGGAGAGCGTTATCTCCCCGGTCGTCCGGTCCCGGGTGCAGCGGCGGCGGTCGAAGATCAGATGCTTGTCGAAGTAGTCACTCGGCAGGCTGGTGATATATCGGCCTCCTCCGTCGATCCTGCGGAGCACCGGACTGGTGGAAGATGCGTCCCACTCAAACCCGATGACATCCCCGGAGTATGGGCGTTTCACGAAGTCGACCAGTTTGTTCCCCGGCGCGACGATCTTCGTGTTCATGACGTCCGCGTGCACCGGATCGGTTGTCAGGATATTCTGGAATGCTTCTATCATCGTTGTTCCTCCTCAGAACTGCTCGGTCCACTGTACCTCGAACCGGGTATCCGCGTCTTTCGCCTTCGGCGAGAAGTTCTTGTACGCGACAAGATCTCCGTCGGCGTCAATCAGCCCGCAGGTCGAGACGATCTGCCCGACCTCGTGAGCGTAATCCAGCCGGCCGACGATCGTGCAGATCATCCCGTTTGCCGTCACACTGGAGACCGGTCGGAGGGTCTCGAACTGTCCCGGAACAGTCGTCCGGTTGTCGTCTACTGCGATCGGGTCCCCGCCGGCGTCGTGCCCGCCGTTCCCGAACGCCAGGTGCGTGATCCGCGGCAGGATGCCGGTCTGGTGCGCCGCAGCGAACTTTGCCCGGCCCACCTTAGTCGTTGTGATGATCTCTGTCATGGTTCTCTTCCTCTGAATTCTGTTCGTTGTGCTTCACAACCCGCAATTCCATCGAGAAACGCGGTTTAATCTCTGTCCTCATGCTGTCACCTCGGTAATTGTCACATCGTGCACCACCAACCCCCGGAGCCCGTTGAACCCGAGCCCTCCAGCGAAGGGGAGGCTCATATCGAACCGGCTCACTGGTCCGCAGGCTGCCTGGTGCTCGACACTCTCGACGGTGCCGTGCTCTGCCCGCAGCGCCGTGTACCCATCATACCGCCTGCCCCCATCGAAGAGGAGTTCGCCGGTGAACCGGGGCATCGTGGGGCCGAGGTCTACCGTCTGCACTGCAGTCTGTGCCGCAGCGATCGTAGTGCTGCCGGGCGCATGGATG
>LDZU01006207.1_pt1 | contig 11742 bp, 12 predicted proteins | sample 615531 | NCBI WGS metagenome assembly LDZU01 (sample SAMN03408293, study PRJNA278302) | terrestrial metagenome | isolation source: oil reservoir sample SB2 | place: USA: Alaska, North Slope, Schrader Bluff formation | collected 2011-09 | reverse complement strand
GCTGAGACGGCCCCCCTTGTTTTCCTAAAGATACGGGCAAACACGGCATTATTATATCACAGTGAGCCCTTTCAACAAAACATCTGGATTCAAAAACCAATTATCAGGAAAATATCACGAGAGGCTTCTTGTTTACGGGATTCTCCAGTATGCAGGTATCAGCATCATAGACTTCTTTCATCAGATTCTCGTTGACTACCTCATCAGAACTACCAAGTGCAATCACATTACCATCTTTGAGAAAGAGCAACCTGTCTGACATGCTGATGGCCTGATTGATATCATGAAAGGCCGCTATTACCGAAAGCTTCTTCTCTCTTGCCAGTTCCAGTGCGATCTTCGTAACCTTCTGAGAATGACCAGGATCCAGATGCGCAGAAAACTCATCCATCAGGAGCATTTTCCCTTCCTGGGCCAGTGCTTTGGCAATAACGGTTCGCTGCCTTTCCCCTCCGCTGAGCGTCGAATACAGTCTTTCCGAGAACCCAATGACATCTGCTGCTTTCATCGAGCGATTAACGATCTCAATATCATTACCAGTGAGACCCTTCATAAATCCCACAAATGGGTTTCTTCCAAAAGTGACTATAGTCCTAACTCTAAGATCGAAGGTGGGCACAAAGAACTGCGGAAGATAAGCTATCATTCTGGCCAATCGCTTGTTGGTCGTTCTGGAGACTTCTTCATCAAACACTCTTACGCTTCCTTCGTAATCTCTCAAGATTCCTGCGATGATCTTCAACAACGTGCTTTTACCGCTTCCATTCTCTCCCAGAAGACCTATAACTTCACCGCGTTCTACATCAAGATCAATTCCGTTAAGAACATCTCCGTTACCGTAAGAGTATCTCAAGGCCTTTATTTCCGCTGCTCTACCCACTTCCAATAACTTCCTTTCGGCGCAAAAGATATATGAAAACGGGAGCTCCCACCAGAGCAGTAATAGCACCAATAGGCAATTCCGTTGGCTGGAACAATGTCCGAGCAACGGTGTCACAGGCAACCAGAAAAGCACCACCAACAAGGCTATTTGCCAAAAGACCAGCTCTTGAATCTACGCCGAAGATCATTCTGACTATATGGGGAATTACAAGTCCGACGAATCCTATAAGCCCTGCTATAGAAACCGCTATAGAAACTGTTAAGGCAACCAGGAAGAATACTGCACCCTTGATTCTCTCTGGATTAAGTCCCACCGTTATGGCATGTTCTTCACCAGCAGCCATGATGATCATCTTCCGACGAAGCACCATAAAAGCCAGAAACTGGATTACCGCAAATGGCGTGAATTTGAGAATATCTTCCCACGATACACCAGAAAGTGATCCGAGTGACCAGAAATGCAAGGTGATTATGTTACGCCACGCAAAGACCACCAGAAACGTCACGGCTGCATTGAACAAGAATGAGATAATCACTCCACTAAGTATTAATGATGTGACAGAAGCGCTGCCGCCTCTTCTAGCAACGTAGTAAGTGAGAAATGCTGCTGTAAGAGCAAAAAAGAGAGATAGAAGCTCCAGGCTAATCGTGAATCTGAATACTTCTCTCAGAAAAAGAGACAAAACAGCGCCGAAAGAAGCTCCTGCGGATATTCCAATTATATAAGGATCGGCAAGGGGATTCTTCAAAGTCAACTGCAGTCCTTCACCTGAAACCGCGAGAGCTGCTCCTATAAGAAAGGCCATCAGCACCCTTGGTAACCTGAGGTTCAAATATACACTGGCTCTAACAGTCTCGGGTCTATTGACAATGATCCTCATGACTTCGGTGATAGAGAAATGCACCGTTCCAAAAGTTGATGCTAATAGCAGAAGAAGCAGGCTCCCTAACAGGATCACCAGGAATGCCGCAACACTTTTCATCTACTCTTATCCTCTTTGAAAAACAGGCCGTTCAACGTCACCACGATCTCGAGAAAAGACGGCCCAGCGTGTGCAACGAGATTCCCGTCAATCGGGTAGACTCTGTCATTTTTCACCGCTTCCACCGAGGAGAAAGGTCTGTAGTTCTTTATCGTACTGACTACCTCTTCCTGTCCACCCTCATAGTAATAGGGAACCAGAATGATGTCAGGATTTGAGTTCACAACAAACTCGGGTCCTACCGGGAACCAGCCATCGTTACCAGTATATGGTGCGGCAACATTCAAAGCTCCTGCGTAGGCGATGGCTTGATTCAAGAAAGATCCTGTACCACATGTCCAGATGTCCGTGACGTCTCCCGAAATCATCGTATATATTACCCTGGGCTTTTTCTCCATGGGAATCGCAAAGGTTTCTCTTGCAATATCAAGCACAGCACTTCTGAATTCTTCTGACAAGGATCTGGATCTTTCTGGTATACCCAGCACCGCTCCGATAATCGCTATGCTCCGATATATCTCCTCAAAAGACGTTGGATTAACAACAAAGGCGTTGATGCCAATCTTCTCCAGTCTTGAGACTTCCGGTTCCTGGAACCCACCGGTCAGAAACACGATATCAGGTTCAAGCGACATGATCTTCTCAAGATTCAGAGGAACGACATTTCCGATTTTCTCAATACCTTCCCGTCCAGCCAGGTTGTCCCAATCAGTAACTCCAACTATCCTTTCGGTCACTCCGAGAAACTCTATGAAACCCGTTACTGCAGGAGCTGCCACAACTACTCTTTCAGGGACTCTATCCAGAGTGACAAGCCTTCCTAGATCGTCGACAAAAGTGGTACTGAAAAGGGCAAGAGACATTGAAAACACTGCAATAATACATAGAATCTTCTTCATTGCCACACCTCCTAAATGCGTTTTCACCATCGTCTTTCCACGAGACGATGGTGTAAGAACTCTTCTGAACAGGTCTCCTGACTCACGGATCTTCCTACTCTCCACGCCTTCCCAGCAATGCCAGTGGCGTTCTGTGGATTTCGTCCCCGTTTACAGTGGCGGGACCGCACCGGACTTGCACCGGTTTCCCTAATTCAGTAGAGATTTCTGTCTTTGTTGTTCCATTCAACTAGATTCTATCAGAGGATCTATAAGACTTCAAAGAAGTTTGAGTACGGATCTCTTCGCTGTCAAAACAGTGGAACTCAAATGTTCGAAAGGCTATTCCGCTGGATCTTTCGTCTGTATCGTTTCAGCATCTTCCTCATCAGGATGCCTTCTGTTCACAAAGTCTCTGAGTGCCCTACCTATCCTCTCTAGAATATCGTCAAGTTCATGTCTCTTCCCTATGAGACGCCACAGAAACCATATTCCAACGACTGCTCCAACATTGTTTAGGATCATATCAGTCATCGTATCAAAATTCCCTTCCTGTGCCATTCTGTAGCCAGGATAACCAGCGAATATTTGGTCGGATATGAATTCACCGACTTCCCAAAGAACCCCCAGCAAATTCACCAGAGCAAACGTATAGATATTCACCTTCCAGAAGAGTGAAGGTGTTCTCAGCCTTGACCAGGCAAGTTCGACACCCAGAACAAACGGAAAGACCAGAAATGCAAGCCATATTCCTGCGTTGAAATGAAGGATACTATCATAGATAGAAAAACGGTCATAAAAACGGAACCACACACCAAAGACACTGTGCAACATAACTGAGTATATGGTCATTAGCCGGGCCTCTTCAAATATTGTCGCTCCCGTAATCGCTTCTGTAAGCCATGTGCCATAGACCGCTGCAACACATAGCAAATAGCCAATGAAATGAGGAAAGTTGAACCTCCAAATCGATCCTATGACAGGGATGAAGATAAGAAAAGAGAACAGAATGTTCAGGGTTCTGAAAACTCGGAATCTCCGTCTGTTTTTCAGAAAGAGAGTTTCCTGAATCACTGGATCTCTGTGAAGATAACTGCTGATGGTTCCGTGCTTGTCGAAGAACTTTTTCAGGCGATTTCTCAGCGGTAGCATTTCTCTCTCCTTCTCCAAAAGTGCCGTCCACAGATCCAATCAGATTCTAACACGTAGTTTTCATCGAACACAACTTCTGTGTTCGATCATCCTTTCCTGAGTAATATATGGTAACTGATTGTGGCGGTTTGACTGATCGGAGATTGTATGGCACAAGAGATTGCTTCTGATGCCTTTTCAGAGACCAATAAGTCGTCTTCTGAAGGGACTCATTCTGGATTATGCCTGTGCTTGTCTGACTCAGGACAGAGTTTTCCTTAGTATACCGTACATGAGGAGATGACAATATGATTATCAAATGCATCCCTGAGACACCACTTCTTGAAGAGTTCAAGCTCTTTGATAACCCGGTTTCTCTCTTTGGCAACCATGTCATCATTGACCACGAGAATGGCGAGTACAGCCTTCTTGCTCACCTGATGAAAGGATCGCTCAAAGTGAAGAAAGGCCAGAGAGTTGAACGAAATACCAGAATCGCAGATCTGGGTCTTTCAGGTTGTACATCATGGTGTCATCTTCACCACGAACTGAGGGAGTCTGCAGAGTTTGACTGCCACGGCCTACCCTCGTCTTTCTCAAGGGTTTCACCTGTCACTGATTCTCCTCGCGGGGACAAACGGCTCAACCCACAATCCGGAATGGTAGTCATTACGCAGTCCTGATCACAGTATCAGATCATTGTTACCGATCTATGGCATCGTTTCAGGTTTCTCTGAGAATAGGACCTCCGCGTCTTCTTCAGGTGGCAAAAAAAGGGCTACAAAGACTTGCTGGATGGTTTATAATGCTTCTTAATGTACATCGTTTGGATCGTATTTAATACTTCATAGACCAGCAAATACACTGGAGGAAGAAGAATGAAGACAGTTTTGGTATTGGTTCTTGGAGCAGTCTTGATGATACTGGTTGTGATGAATACCCTTCTACTCATGGAACTCAGAAGCAGACTTGAATCATTGGAACGAGAAAGCTCAATATCTTTCACAAGGATGAGTGCTCTGGAAGCAAGAGTGGGGTCTCTTCAGTGGGACTTGTCTGAAATGAAGGAAATGATGACAGAGCCTTCACGATTGCTCAGATCGCAAGACTACCGACTTGAAAGCATTAACCTTGAGAGTGCGGTCGTGAGAATCAATCTTACATTTGCACAAGTGGAAACACCCTACATGGAGCTTCTGCTGAAGGACAGAGACACAGGACTTATCAGATTGCTTGAACTGCGACAAGAGCAAGGGGTATATACAGCGGTCGCTAACCTTGTTCCTACAAGCGACTATGCATACCAGGTCCTGATGAATGTCAATGGTATTGAGAAGTACAGTGAAGAATACGTCATTCCTGCTGATGTCTTCCAAGTTCAGCGTTATCATTTCTCAGCGCAGATTTTTTCAACAACTGACGCTCAACTGCACTATTCTTTCAGGTTCATGGTACAAGCAGTGATCAAACATGACGAACGGAGCATAACTGGCGCTCGAGTCAAGGTATTCAAAGAAGGAGAAGAGATTAGCAATCTTGAATACCCATTTGATGGGCCTATGAACTTCCGTGAAGGAACTGTAAACTACCGAATCCCCAAAGAAGACCAAAGCCTCTATAAGTTCTTCCTTGAAGTTGACTACGGCCTGGGAGAAACAAAAACCGAAGAAATAATAGTAGATTGATCTAAGTAGCAGGTCTCGGTGTTATGCCGTCTTTGGAAAGGATCAGCTGTCTCTATTTGAGCAGCTTATGAAATTCAAGCCTTACTTCTTTGTTTTCAATATCCTGATTCGAGTAACAGGACGTATCGAATCCACAGAGTTGGAATCCGCAACTGAGGTAGAAGCTTATCGCGGGATAGTTGGAACTCTGTGTTTCAAGAACTATCCTCCGAGAGTTTTCTGACCTTGCAGTGTCTTCTATTTGCTTCATCAGCGCTCTACCGATTCCTCTTCTTTTGTGCTCCTGCCATACGTAGAAGTCCCAGACCCTATATGAGCCTTCCCATAATCTCCCGATCAAAGCAAGACCAGCTTCTTCATCATCAACAAATGCCGCAAAGATGCGAGGGTCAGTCTTGTAATCTTCAATGAGTCTTTCCTCGAATCTCCTGACGAATGGTTTGTCAAACTCCCGAAGAGTTAGCATTATCTCCCACCCTGTGAGCGTCTTTTCGACGGTAACGTCATAGTATAAACCGCTCTCATATTCGAACGTGACCACTCTGTTGACCAAACTATCAGGTTTAAGTTCGCGGATCTCAACCATAATGATTTCTCCTTTCCTCTTAATTTGGAGCCACAATTACAAACCTTTTAGAGCAATCTTTCCCATAGAATAGCACGCTCCTGGTTTGAGAAGCTAATGAAGCACCATGTTGCAGCACTGGTTTTTTTCAGGTATGTTCAAATGTACAACTTTGTTCATCACGAAGAGCTACACTGCGTAACCGCCAGGAGGAATTGCATGGAATTGACAGCAGATCGATACAGAGAGATTATTAGGAAATTCACAGCATGGGCTGAGGAGCAACATAGCATTCGGGCAGCAATGATCGTTGGGTCTCGTGCCAGAACTTCGGACAATCCTGCAGATGAATGGTCCGATCTGGATATTGCGGTATTTGCCGATGATCCAGAAGCATTTCTTTCCGACTGTGAATGGATCAGAGAAACTGGCAACTACTGCCTAACATTTCTTGAGCCTTCAGGTGCAGGACATGGAATGGAGCGACGTGTGCTATATGAAGGGGGTTTTGACGTTGACTATGCAGTATTCTCGGCCAGTGACATGCCAATCATGCTAAGCAAGGACGCTCCTGATGATGTGCAAGAAACACTGCGCCGCGGAGTGGAGGTGATTCTTGACAAGGATGACAGGTTAAAGGACCTGGGACTCGCAGCAAAGACACACAAGAAAGCAAGTCTTCCCTCTCAGGAAGAGTTCGACCAACTGGTCAGTGATTTCCTTTACCATGCAGTCTGAACAGCGAAAAAACTTCGACGTGGCGAATTCCTGACTGCTAAGGAATGCAGTGATGACTACATGAAGAAACGATTGATCAGGATGGCCAAGTGGCATGCTCTTGCGAAGAAGGGGAAGGATCACGATACATGGCATGGCATGCGTTTCTTTGAACAATGGGCGGATCCTCGAATTATTACAGAGCTTCGTCACGCTTTTGCTCATTACGATGAAAGAGACATTTGGAGAAGCCTTTTTGTGTCACTTGGGCTATTCCGCCTGGTTGCAGAGGAAACCGCTACCCGATCAGGGCTGTTGTATCCAGGAAATGCTCACGATCAGGTGACAAGATTCATAGAAAGGCTTCACTCAAAAAGAGAACCGTTCTGAATCGGTCTGATCAAATCATAAGTATATTGCGATTGCTTTGATCATATGTTATGCGGGATGCCATTTGATTGAGGCTCAGCCTTATCCGGAGCACTTGCGATACCTCTGAGCAATCTTTCAGGAATATCCGTTCCTGTTACTACGCGGAGTATACCTATCCAGCAAACTGAAGTCACAAGATCTTGCCTCCCCACAGTCAATGCGTCATGAGTCTTCACTCAATCGCTTACAACAGACTGCCAGAATACCTTGTCATTATGTGATTCCTTATATCAGATTTCAGTAACCTGATCCGATTCACTCAAGATTATAGCTTCAGGACTAACTAGGACCATAGCAGAAACACATATCCGGTGTTACTTTCAACAAGGGTCACTGATCTGTTAGACTGAATAGCAGAACAAGTGAGAAGGATTTTCATCATTAGATCGAAGTAGAAAGGAGGTTACTGTCTTGTCAAAGATCAGGGTTGGGTTGATGACCTTTTCTGATGGACGAGAGTTTGTTCACAACGATCTGGTCAAAATCAACAAAGACTTTGAATCTAGACTGAAGAGTGCCCTGGAAGCCACAGGAGAAATCGAAGTGATTACTGCAGAGGAACTCATCTGGAAACCTTCCGTTGCAAAGAAGGAAGCCCTGCGCTTGAACGCAATGGGGGTAGAAATGACAGTGTTCAACTACGCTGTTTGGGCCTTCCCCCATTTCAGTGTTATCGCCAGTAAGTTCGCTCCTGGTCCATTTCTCCTCTTTGGCAACATTAACCCCAGGTTCCCTGGAATGGTTGGAATGCTCGCAGCGGCGGGCAGCCTGGACCACGACGGGACCAAGTGTAAGAGGATCTGGGGAAACATGGAAGACCCGAAAGTCTTGCGAGAGGCTTTGGCATATATCAGAGCTTCTTCTGCGCGGAAACGGCTTGTCGGAATGAGGTGTGGCCTATTTGGCGGAAGGCCTATGGGCATGTACACCGCTGTTCCAAATGTCGATTTGTGGAATAGCCTTTTTGGTGTGGACATCGAACATATCGACCAGTACGAAATCATCAGGCGTAGCGCTGAGATTTCTCCCGAGAAAGTATCCAGAGCAAGAGAATGGTTGGAAGCAAGGGTTCGAAGAATTCACTACGATGGCAAACAATTGACGCCAGAGAAACTGGAAAAGCAGATCAGAAGCTACTATGCTGTGAACGACATTGTTTGTGAGGAAGAACTTGACTTCATCGGTATCAAAGCACAGCCTGAACTCACAAACCACTTCGTGACGATGGATATCACTGAGGCCTTCATGAACGATCCCTACGATTGGGACGGAAACCATGAACCTGTCGTGTGTGCTACCGAAGCGGATTCTGACGCTGCACTGACCATGCAGATACTCAAACTCCTGTCACGCTCTCCTGTCCTCTTTGCTGACGTCAGACACTACGATGAGGAATTCGACGTTCTCGATCTGTGCAATTCTGGCTCGCATGCAACCTACTTTGCAGGGCGTTCCCGTGTTCCTGAAGAGAACCTTAGCAAAGTAGAATTCTATCCAGAGAGTTTCTACTTCCCTGCAGGCGGTGCATCTGTGAGACACATAGCAGCTCCCGGTGAAGTCACGATTGCCAGGTTGATGAGAAAGAACGGCAAGTACTGGATGGCGATACTCCCTGCAGAATTTGTAGACCTTGGAAACAGAGCTGAAGAGAAGGCAGAAGCTTCACAAATTGAATGGCCACATGCTTTCGCCAGGTTAAGAGTCCCAATCGCAGATTTTCTTTCTACATACGGATCAAACCACTGTCATACGGTATACGGTGACTATGTGAAGGAACTGGTTGACTTCTGCAGAATATCGGAGATCGACTATCACGTCTACGCTTGAGAGTGTGGGAGTAGTACTTTCTCGGTTCGGAGTGAGTATTCGGACCTTCCCTTACGTTTCCCAGAAAGAGCTGCGTCTGCCATCCTCATCGTTAGAACAAAGAGACCTTTGAAGCTTTGCAGTCTCTTGGTCTTTGATATTCACAAGGTTGTTTGGCGTTTTCACCAGAACACCCATATTGCAGAATACAGTTTGATCGCTCTCCTGCTGCCGGCTAATGAGTCTTCAGAAACTCACTGATCCCTGTAACTGTCCTCAATAAGCTCTCTTCACTGCATTGTGTGGTGCTCATGTGGCCAATTCTGAATACTCTTTTTGAGAGCTCTCCCAGTGTGCCGGCAATGCGAATACGATGTTCCAGAAGCATGTATTTTATTAGCTCTGCAGGATCAAATCTCCCCTCGGTATCTATCGCAGTCAGACCATGGCACTGATAATCATAGCTGCCAAGCGGTTCTAGTCCAATCGTAGATAAAGCGTCACGAATCATCTGAGAAGCAGAATGAAACGTCATAATCCTTGTTGAAACTCCTCCGGTATCCAATATACTCTCAAGGCTCTTCTTAAGTGCCATAACCACATTTGTTGGGAGAGTCATCGGAAAGGGATGCCAATCTGTCCATCTTTCCTCATAATCAAGCCAGACCCCGAGATTGACAAACCATGATTTCTGCTGTTTGCGGGCTTTTTCAGTAAGACTTGAGCTAATGCCGACTATTCCTAGACCGGGTGGACACTCAAGTCCCTTTTGAGATGCAGTTGCCACCGCGTCTATACCCCACTTGTCGATATCTATTCTTTCAATACCAGCGCTGGAAACGCCATCGACAAAGAAATTTACTCCTTCTTCCCTGGCAACGCAAGCAATCTCCTCAAGAGGATTGAGTGTTGCAGTACTTGTTTCAACATGAACAAGAAAGATCGCATCGTATTTCGCGCTTCTCAGTTTTTTCCTGACAGCCTCTGCGTCAACTGGAATCGTTGTAGGCGAATTCATTCTTACAGCTAGATCTGTATAGGAGCTACATATGCTATACAATCTCTCGCCAAACCATCCGTTGCTCACCACAAGGACTCTGCGGTCTCTGCAGAAAGTTGCACAGATTGATTCTATTGCCAGTGATCCGGAACCAGGCATTATGAAAAACGGGCCTGTGCCATTCAGAACGCTTCTGAGGAGCCTCTGAACCTTCTTATAAATCTGTGCCCAGCCGGAACCATAGTGCACCGGGGGTTGTCCACAGAACTCCTCCATAACACACTCTGATACCTCGACTGGACCAGGTATCATCAGTAATTCTCTCATGATATCACCTCTGGGAATTTACTTTGTACTCACAACAATAACACTGGCTTCCTGGATTCAATAAGAGTTAACGACCAAATAACTGCACTAGGCTATCATTGAGACACAGTGCTTTGGTCATTTATCGGCATATTTATCTCCCTCAGGGGGTGCACACTATGGGCAGATTCTCAGAAAAGGTTGCATTAATCACTGGAGCGGGATCCGGAATAGGAAAAGCAACGGCCCTGGCTCTGGCCAGAGAAGGAGCACAACTGGCTATCGTTGACATTGATCGTGATAGCTGTGATGAAACACTGAAGCTTGTCAAAGACCATTCCCCATATTCGGTTTCGTTTGTCTGTGATGTTTCAAAGGAAGATGAGCAGAACACACTCTATCTCGAAACACTCAAGCACTTCGAGGGTAGACTCGATATTGCTGTAAATAACGCAGGCATTGAGGGCGCCGTATCAAAAACCGCCGACTATCCCCTGGCCGAATGGAACAGGGTACTTGATGTAAATCTGACAGGCATATTCATTGGTATGAAGCACCAGATAAAAGCAATGCTCATTAACGGCGGTGGTTCTATAGTGAATATGTCTTCGGTCCTTGGCATGGTAGCAGTAGAAAACTTCCCCGCTTATGTCGCCACAAAGCATGCGATAATAGGCCTCACAAAGGCAGCTGCTGTAGAATACGCTGCCAACAACATAAGAATCAACGCGGTTTGCCCGGCAACAATCGAAACTCCATTAGTCATGGATAGGGGGTTCCGTGCCGGCCAGGATAAGGCCGTCTATGACAAACTGGTTTCTCTGCATCCGGTAGGTCGCCTTGGGAAACCAGAAGAGATTGCCTCCATGATTACGTGGCTTTGCTCTGACGACTCATCCTTTGTGACTGGAGCAGCGATGATTGTAGATGGTGGATACACTGCAATCTAAGCTCAGAGTCTCACCACTCTTGTAAGATTAACGGGGCTGTCCGGATTTATGCCATGCACCTCAGCACGTTTAACACCTATTAGTTGCATCGGTATGGCTCTTAAGAACCAGTCCCCATAATCTTCCATCTTGTAATCCGTGACAATTGAACAATTATGATCAATGGGGTTTCCGGATATGCAGATTGTCTTGCCCCCCTTGTCAGCCACATCGCGTAAGAGCGCATGTTCTTCTTTGCTTGATCTGACGCCAGGAAGCACACAGACAAGCGTTGAAGGATTCACTGTTGATATTGGACCATGTCGATATTCCAGAGTTTGAAACGCATTGGAGTTAGCCAAAGAGGTCTCTATGACTTTTATGGTTCCTTCGAAAGCGGCTGCCAGATATTCATTGTATCCCAGAAA
>LDZU01000148.1_pt1 | contig 11751 bp, 8 predicted proteins | sample 615531 | NCBI WGS metagenome assembly LDZU01 (sample SAMN03408293, study PRJNA278302) | terrestrial metagenome | isolation source: oil reservoir sample SB2 | place: USA: Alaska, North Slope, Schrader Bluff formation | collected 2011-09 | reverse complement strand
ACCATATTAAGAAGATACCCCTCTCTTCTTCATGGATTCAATAGCTTGTTTTATGGCCTTGCCATCCGCTGATAACCTAGCTATTCCGTGAAGTATAGACACTAAGTCTGACCCTATTTATTTGTGCTTTGGCTTCAAATTTCGTCCATGCTGTTCAGATGAAAGCGTTCATGTTCCTGATTGCTGCGAAAATAGAGTCTTTAACCGTTTTCATACACCCCTTATCTGGTCGGCTCTTACAGAAAGTATCATTACACATAGGTACTGGATAAACAAACCAATTAGATATAATGGTTAGTGAAGGTTTCGACTCGCTCAGTTGAGAGAAATTGCCTATTCCGGTACATCATTGAGGTGATAGATTTGGATTTGTCACAGGTATTTAGCGATGTATTTTACAAGCGTGTGGCCCGAACGGAGCTTGAAAGCACCAATAACCATCAACATGAGCTTAATGCTTCGAACATGAAGAAGTTCTTCGGTAACCCTGAAGATAGTATTAATGGAAGGATTCAGTGGTTGTATTTCTCGGATAGCCAGCTGGAGTCCGAGGAGTCAGACTTCACCTACTATGACTCAAGAAAGAGACATCCATCCAGGAGCGAATGGAGGCTATACTACAAGACGAATTTCATATCGCGATTCGCAGGCAATGGCGATCTCCTGATAATTGCAAGGGACACAAGAGAGAAACTCTATGGATTCATCTTCGATTGCAATTCGACATGGTTTAATTCGGCTTTGACCCTCTTTGAGATAAGTGCCGGGTCGCTATTCGAGAAACTTGTAGAAAGGACCGGGCTTGAAAATGTGCAACTCGAGTCGCGTAGAAAACTTTTGCTCGAAGAAGCCGGTCTTGATCTGGTAACAGGATACTCTGGAAGAGAGCTTGAAGATGATGCTGATATGCTTTTTAAGAGATTCGGAAATTCGTTTCCCCCGACAAGGGAAATGTCTTCTCTTGCTCGGCAACTAGTTTCTGACACCCACAATCCGGATGACGATCTTGTGAATTGGATCTCACGGGAGGAAGAATTGTTCAGGGCTCTCGAAAAGCGTTTCCTTCAGGAGAAGATCGAGATTGGTTTTGCAGATGTTGATGAGTTCGCCAACTTTGCACTTTCGTTTCTGAACAGGAGAAAATCCCGTATGGGCTATGCTCTCCAGAATCATCTAGAGGCTATTTTCGATAATTCGGGTCTTAGGTATGAGTCTCAGGTCGTAACCGAGGGAAAGCGAAAACCTGATTTCATCTTCCCGAACGGAAGATCTTATCGCAATCCCGATTTCGAAAGTGAATTGCTAACTTTTCTGGGCGCAAAATCCTCATTGAAAGACAGGTGGCGTCAAATCCTGAACGAAGCCGCAAGAATCAAGACGAAACATCTATGCACGCTTCAACAAACAACTTCGCGAGACCAGCTTCACGAGATGGAAGAAGAGAGTGTTATACTCGTAGTTCCAGAGCCACTTGCCTATAACTATTCTAGCTGCAATAATGTAATTACACTTGGCGAGTTCATCACGTGGGAAAAGGCAAAGCAAAAGTTATACACAAATATGGAGTGATAGAATGATTCGGATAGCTGATCTGTTCGCCGGTATTGGCGGCATAAGATTAGGATTTGAGCAGGCAGCAAAAGAAGCTGGTATTGATTTACATTGCGTATTTTCATCTGAAATAGACAACTTCGCATGCATTACATATAGAGAGAACTTCGGTGACGATCCTTGTTCAGATATTAGGGCAATCAACTCTCAAGATATTCCTGACCATGACATACTTCTTGCCGGGTTCCCTTGTCAGCCTTTTTCGATTGCCGGGGTAAGCAAGAAGAGGAGCCTGGGGGAAAAGACAGGCTTCGAAGAAATTAAGAGTGGGAATCTCTTCTTCGAAATTGCGAGAATTCTTGAAGCCAAGAGACCGGAAGCATTTTTACTGGAAAATGTAAAGGGTCTTCTAAGTCACAACAAGGGTAAGGATATAGCTTTGATCAAGTCCATTCTCAAAGAGAGACTTGGGTATAACATCAAAATGAAAGTGATTGACGGTGCCCTTCTGGTTCCTCAACACAGGGAGAGAGTTTATATAGTAGGCTTCCGATCAGAATCTAATTTCGAGTTTCCAGAAATAGAAGGAAAGGATCGAAGATTAGCAGAGATTTTGGAGGACAAGGTCGCGGATAAATATACGATAGGACCGGGGACCTGGAAAACTTTGCTAAGACACAAGAGCAAACACAAAGAACAGGGTAACGGATTCGGTTTCAGTATCGCCAGTAAAGAAGGGATAGCCCGAACGCTTTCTCAAAGATATCACAAAGACGGGGCGGAGATTCTTATAGATCAACCTGACAAGGAACGACCACGTCGTCTCACACCCCGTGAGTGCGCACGACTCATGGGATTTCCCGACGATTTTGTCATTCCCGTATCCGATACACGCGCTTACATGCAATTTGGAAACTCTGTTATCGTTCCCGTCGTGAGGGCGATTGCAAAGCAGATGCTCTCAACGTTTAAGGAGTGCGCAAGAAATGGAGTTTCCGGCCAGAAAGATAGTTGAATTCTATAAGAATTACGGGAGAACATTTCCATGGAGGGTTCAAAGGACTCCGTTCAAAGTATTCGTTGCCGAGTATATGTTGGTAAGAACACGGGCTGATAACGTCGTAAGCCCATATATCAGGTTTATTTCTAAATATCCTTCGTTGGAGGCACTGATTCTCGGGGACAGGCTAAAGAACGATTGCATCGTTGCATTTTCTTCTCTTGGTCTTACAAGACGCGCAACTCATTTTTACCGTTGCCTAGAAAGATTTATTGAAATAGGCGGGGTGCCTCGCGAAGTCGAAATAATTGAAGGCCTTCCATATGTTGGCCAGTATATAAGGGCTGCCATAAGGATATTTGGATTTGGGATCAAGGACGCGATTATTGATGCCAATGTGGTAAGGGTTATTGCAAGATTTCACGGAATCGAGATTAAGGACTCCTTAAGAAGGGATTCAGGTTTTGCAGAACTCGTCAGATCATCCGTTCCGGATTACGATTTTGTTGACTACAGTTACGGACTCATAGACTTCTCGTCTGTCGTTTGCAGAAAAACCCCATTGTGCGACTCATGTTCTCTGGCTTCTCAATGCAGTTCTGCAAACTCCTGCGAATAGCCTGCTTTGATTTTCAACCTGTTGAAACCGAAGATATCATTCAGATCTTCCTGGCTACTCCATTAATGACAAGCCTCTCCAGTGCACCGGCCGCCTCATCTGCAAGAATTCCTTCGACGTATACTCCCATTTCATAGTTGTACGTAAACCCCTTCTGAGAAAGATTTGCAGAACCAATTATTGCTTTGGAACGATCTACTACAAACACTTTTGCATGAAAGTCCTCACCTTCGGGACACTCAACACTGTACACGATGACTCTTGAGTGGCCAGCGCGAAGCCTCTCAAAATAATCTCTGGCCCATTCTGGTTGCCGACGATATCTGTTAATGAACATAACCAGATTCACTCCGTGATTAAGGGAATCTGTTAAATAGAAGAAAAGAGCATCGTCAATTGAACCTATGGAGTATACCCCTATCAATATCTCACTCTTTGCATTCATTACCATCTCTTCCAGCACTGAACTGATACTTCTAAGTCCGCTGCCGAACCAAGAAGCTCCTGAAACCAGTATCATACTCATGGCAGATTATCAACCAGAAGATTCCGGTCCAGAAACATGTTCCGGTATTCACATGAAGTCTCGGAGACTAGTTCACAGGCATAGCATGCAGCGCCGTTGTATTTACCCGGACTGAAAAAGTTGCCGGAACACAATGGGTCGTTAGAGCAAATGTGCACATCTCTCAGCGCAGACAAAAGAACCCTGTCAAAGTGCGGAACCGTTGCAATGAGACCACCAAGAGTACCATCACCACCAGATTGGGCCGTGTAAAGCAAAATACCTCCAGTAGACCCTCTTTCTGTATGCTTCACGTAGATCCGTTCCCGTATGGCTGCGGATGAGTATCCAGAGTCTACTGAAAGCGCATTTATGAGTCTATGAGCAAGTGTGTGCCACCATACAAATACGGGATGAAGACATTCATAATTCAAATCTATTCCCTGATTTATGTAGACGGCCGGGTTTTGATATGCTCTTAACCATTGACTGTAAGTTAGGCCCTTCATTTCCCAGTGCTCGATTGACGAATGGCTTTCAAGTGGTTCAAGATCGACGAAAACTCCTTCTCCATGAAGTTCAACACCGGGGATCCATTTGTCCCCATCCATTTCAAAACTTGTTTCAACGACCGCTCCTTCCGCTGGATCCAATCTTCTATATCCTTTTTGCACCGCCACCACCCTTAGTCTTGAAACAGGCGTAACCCTTATGAATCTTCGGGAGGGCATTTCGAAGGATTTTACATCGGCCCTGTGAACTTCAAAGCGGGGAGGAGCCCCTGGAGTATCTGCCGGAACAACAAACTCTCCAAACGTCGCTGCCTTCTGAAGCGCATCAAGTTCCTCTACCCTGTACTCATTCTCGTTATTAACAATTATCTGTTCCTGAGTTTTGGTGATGGCTTCTATTATTTGACTCTCTTCGAACTGCTTGACTCTCGCAACAAAGTTTCTTTGAATTATTCCAGTGTCCTCCGCCCTACCAAGAATACGAATCACTTCTTCCTTTCTTTGAGGTATTGCTGCAAAAAAAAGCAATTTAACTTCCTTTGTGCCAAAAATTTCATGCAGCTCGGTACTCCTCGGAGGTATAGTTAGAGAAGTGATAATTTCTGGAATTCGAAGATTTGCTGCTCCTCTTTGCATCATTTTCGCCTTCAAATCGCATCGCGTGTATTGCCTTTTCTCCGGGAGGCGACCAGTACAATTGTATTCAATGTTGTATGCAATGCCGAGATTAATGCAGGCTCCACAAATTGGGCAACAGATTTCGATATCGCTTAGAGTGCCACCCCCCTTCCATAGCATGTAATCAGGATGGCAGTTGTTCCGTCTATGATTGACAATACCCGTCCAATTTACGTCATCTAGATGACCTCCAGGACATGCCATAACAAAACGAATAGCTTCATTCCTTGCTTTTTGCCATCCCCTGTTTCCCATGTTCCCACACCTTGGACAGCCAATTTGTTTATCCGGATCGTACCTGTAGATTATGTTATGTTCAACACACAGTGACCATACGGGGAATGAGGAAGTTTTGTAAACATCAGTGTTTTCGGGTTCTCCAAGCTCTGCATTTGTTGGAATACGGACTATCCTGCTTCCTTCAAGCAACGAATTTGAGAATCGCTGATCTACTATCTCAAAATCCTTTATTGAAGTTCCATCGCGGAAAACACCGGATTCCTCGATTGAAAGGATGAGTACCGGTCCGTTCTGCCCCTCCAGAATGCTTCCCGGTCCATAAGTTGTAATGAACTGTGAAGGTCTTATGAATTGTGACATAAAAACTCCTCCTCAGGTCCTGAATGTTGTTGTGGCTTCGACATCTCTAAGCGATTGTGGAGAGTTTGTGAATACCTGATCAAGTCGCCGGAAGTAATGCTGGATGTCTCCGAGAACCACCGGATGTTGTGGAAGAAAGTTCATTGAGCTCTCCGAGTAAAGTAAGGTATCGCCGTGATCTCTGGCGATTTTCTGCCATCTGTCAAGCCATGAGTTGAGTTCGTCAAGAATAACCTGTTTGTCTGGCTTCCTCCCGGCAGGCTGCTCCTGAGATCTGCTTACAATAATCGAGCAGATCTTTGCGACTTCGCTACTGTACCTTTCATTAGACATTCTTGAAGCCTTTGTTGCATACGTTCTTTGCGCTAGCCTTTGTTGATATCGCCATTCTGGAGAAACGCTTATTCCCTGTATTTCAGAGGCTATTCTGAGAAGAATAACTATAACCGGGCCCAACGCACGCTCCCGGCATCTGGACGAAAAAGGGGCAACCGTTACAGGTTCAACATATTTGTGAATAGCCCTGTGATAACCCGTAAAGAATTCGTAGTGGGCAAGGTCTCTCGGTCTGCTTGCCCTGAAGAAAGTCACCACAACTCCACCCTCACGACGTCCTACCCTCCCGGTGGACTGAATATATGACGCGGTGGATTTCGGCTGACCGTTTACTATCATAAGTCTCAGTCTATCAATATCAACGCCGGTTCCAAACATGGAAGTGGAAAGTGCTATGTCAACGGCAGAGCTACTATCATCAAGTTTTTTCTCAAGAGCATCCAGTAATCCAGGGAGCTGCATAGAATTCCTTCTACTGGAAAGTTCAAGGATCTCTCTTGTAAAAGAACGCGCTCCGTCACCGAAAGTACTCCTCATCCTCTGCGGGATATCCTGTCTTAGCAGGGCAACGGCTCCGGCAAGTTCCCTGATCGCATTGAAGTAACCTATTAGAGTCCAGAACCCGTTTATTTTTTCATCACTAATGCCTGCGTTCCTTAGAGCCAAAGGGGTTTGAAGGCAAGATGAGTAGATCCTTACCAGTGGGGTCTGGGCTCCCTTTCCCGGTGCGCAAACACCAATATAGAGTCTGCCTGGTTTCTCGTCGTCAAATGGATGAATCTCGCGGGAAATGGAAAAGAAGTTATCATCAATGTCGGTGCCGAATGCCGGAAATTGCCTGAGAGTTCTGTTGAAGAGAGACCTAACCTGTGTCCCCGCCTGCCTTATCGTAGCCGTTGATACAATATACTTTGGACCCTTTGCTCCCTGACCTCCCCGTTTACAAAGCTCATCAATTGAGGTTTCATATATGCCCGCCATACTCCCCAGCGGACCTTCAATCAGGTGTAGTTCATCCTGAATTATCAAAGAAGGTGGTGGCAGAGGATTCACTCTTCTATGCATACACGTGGCGGTTGGATGGGGTGTTGGGCTTTCTATCTGTCCTGAAGGTTGCAAACAGTATTTCCTGTAGTATCCATATCTCGCATGGTAATACTCCACATTACCAAAGATAGAAGCCGTCATCGGATCAAAAGCCAATCTTGCAAACTTATCTGCTGTTGCTACAATCAACGTGGGACAGTGTTTATAGATCTGATCATCAACAGTTAATGCCGGAATAGGTATTCTGTTTGAAGTATCGAACTGTCTGTTGACCCTGGTGAATTCAGGTACCATTTGAAAAACGTAGGAATTATGAATATTCTGATCTTCTTGCAAACGTCTAGAATAAATCCCTACCGGAACTTTTTCCTTCCATTCGACATCTGTATTCAATTTACACCCGGGGTTGGGGCAGAAAACCATAAAATCGTTATAATCGAGGTTTCCTCTATTATTTACGTATCCGGTCAGTACATATCCTGGCCGGCTTGCCCTTGCCGGTACCAAAGCCGAAGGATCAACTCCAATACGCCGGGATATAGTTCCGGTCCACCAGTTGTCAATATCTTTTGGCTTCACTCTGTCGGAGCAAGTACCAAACTTTATGGTTAGTGTGTATTTATTTGTGCCTGCATTTGTTATTAAGTAATCGCTTACTTTTATCTTGGTACCTAATGAAAGCTCATCAACGGAAGGTGACCGAGGTTCATTTTTAGAGGTGAAGATCAAGTTTATTGTGTATTCTCCCTTATCCAATCCGTCGTTCCGGACGGCAAGGATGGAATTGCAGCACGGGCACGTAAGTATCTGGGCAGGTTCTCCAAAATTCTCGTCATGTTCACTTAGAACTTCAACAGCCCCCTTGATTTCTTGAAACCCACCTTGTGGTCGGGGAAAAGTAAATCCTTTAATACTGTTCGGTGTCACATTACCGCCTACCCATAGCCCGGCAGAGAATCTTGCAGTACCCCACAAAAAATCATCTTCAAGATCACAATTCTCCGGTCTCCAACCGTGTTTACCATTACTTCTGTAAACTCTCAGGTATTCACATGCAGTGATCAGTTTCAGGGCCCTTCTAAATTGCTGGATGGTAAGCAATCTCAATGTATACCTTGATATAACGGCAGTTCCGGCTCCGTATCTCATGCCTTCCGAATCGCGCTCGGCTCTCAATCTTCGTAAGGCGATTATGAATGCCGCCAGTCCGAGATATGCTTCTGTCTTGCCCCCGCCGGTAGCAAACCACAATAGATCACAAACATCTCTGTCCGGATGATCTTCTCTTGACAAGCCGGGTAAATTCATAAGAATAAAAGCCAGCTGAAAGAGGCGCCATTTGAAGTTCCTGCTTCCGTCACGCCACTCATATTGAAGTGCTATTGCCCTGTTGGCAAAGCAGAAAGCAAGTCTGATTTCATCGTTTTTTTCAATCAGATTGATCCCCTCATCGATCGTTTTTATTGCTTCTTCAGCCTTTTTCAGAAGACGTGAAGCCGTCTCTTTTGCTGCGTCAGAAAGCGGGTCAACTGACTGCATTTCCAGTTGTCTCTTGAGCCAGATCCCGTACCCTTTTACTATTGGTTTAAGAGCCCGTTCCATATCGTTTTGATTCCACATTGCTGCGAGAATACCCGGATCCAGCTCGGGTGCTTTTCCATAGGCTTCCGCATCCCAATCAAGCCTAGGAGCCTCAACAGGGTACATTGGAAGATAATCGGTTCTCACATCCGGAAGGATGAATCTCTCCATTATGTCTTCAGGAACGATGTTCGAATCTATCCAGAAGAATGGAGGCTCTTGAATAGTGGGGTTCTGCAAATGTGGTCTTTGGGGGTCAATTTCCTTCCAAGTGGCCCCGACCAGATGTCCTCTTGCCAAAGCCGGTTTTTTTCTGTAGAGAAGATCAAGTGACGCATCTTCAGACTCGAGGGAATCTTCATCTTTATCAGTATCAAGGTTCTTTGTATATGCAAGGGGAATAATCACCGTACCTTCACAGCATTTCACCCTGATCTCTGGCTGAAATACGAAGGAACTGGTCTGGATCTCAAATCTGTCATCAGGATTTATCGTGCTTTCATTTGCCAAAAAGACTGTAACTCGCCAGACACTATCTTGAATAGAAGTTGACTTTATTATAATCCGGATACTGTCTTCTGTCATCCAGTCACGGAAGTTGTCCAACTCTAATTCACCTGTATGAAAGAACCTAGCCTTTCTTCTATACTTTTGTTCCTCAAATGAATATCTTGCCCAGGTGGTACATATGTCAATTTTGGGGACATTTTGATGATTTCTTACTGCAAAAGAGATACCCATTGACCGTGGCAGTGATTTTGGCTGTAAAGCCGGCGATATTAATGAGTCGGCAATTGCCGTGTCCTCCTCACTTTCATCCTCTTCGGCATTAATCTCAACTTTGGGAAGGTCGCTGTCTGCTTCGATACTTCTTTCCTCGAAATCCCGTGGCGCGAGAATCCCGGTAATATATTCACTTCTCGGATTGCCTTCAATTGCTTCTTCACATCCATTTCTAGGTCCAAGTACTTCCTTTGCGAGCGAAACAATCATCTTCATTCTTTCCGACATTAATCTTCCCCCCATCACTGTTCCCGATTTGCTATCTTGAATACCTTCAGTGAAGCAGCTTGTTTTGCAGAAATCCGGCTACCATCTCATCATTTGTCTTTGCCCGACACAATCCAAAATAGAACGCTCATACCATCTGGAGCGATGCTTTTCCGGATGAAAGAGAGAAGATTGAGCATTACTCCAGAAAGAACTAAACGGAGACCCGTTTCATATTGATACATACTTCACTCTCTAATCCCAACTCGAACCTCATCTATTTTAGAAATGTGCCAAACTTACCGGCCCTGCTTCCCTACCTTGAAAGTCGCCGCCTTCGATAGCCCCGCGTAAGACTAATCCCTCTCAAGAATTCTCATGAAACCTTCAAAACCAGTCGTGCTTTCCACATTCTTCAAAGTATTATGATGTGTCTGTCTCGGTTTTCTTATTTCTGCTTTGATAACCCAAAATGAGTTCATCAGCAAAAAACGATCAAAAGAATACACATGTTTTGGACGCAAATCAATTATCGGAGCATACATGGGTACGGGGCTTTATCTATTCATTATTCTGAATATGGTCCTTTTGGTAACTGCGCGTCACAGAGCATCCAGAGAAAGATCAATCCATGGGTCTTTTCGAACAACTCCAGACACCATTGCTGGACAAGGGGTTTGACAAGTTCTGTTCTGAGAAGTCTCTCTCGTAACAGAAGATCAAGACGTTTGCCCACATGAATCAAAATGTAATAAATCAACAAAAGTCTAGCACAATTAACATTCAGAACAAAATTGCATGATTCTTCTACTTCTAGCTTGCCCTTTCGTAGAAGTGGTTAATGAACCCTACAATGAATGTCATGTCGTATTCTCTGGGAAACACTACGTCTTCTCCCATGGAGAACAGTTCAGGGAACTTCACTGCCAGTTTTCTCAGTTCTTCCCTTGTGGACGATGTGAGAGGCTCTGTGTTGGAGGTCTCTTTCGAGAGGTAGACATAATGAGCAGTGCTAAGATCGTCTGTAAGGTCCGAGATAGAGACTATAGTGTAGGGAAGTAATCTCTCTGTTTCCATCCGCTTCATTTCCAGAAGAACTTTCAGAAGTTTTTCAGAGAATTCAACGACCAGTTTCTCTTTAGCCTGTTCGAAAGACATCCCCGATCTCTTGAAGTCTTCGAGTTTCTTTCTGCAAAGAAGTATCTCACCACGCGTTACAGTCTCTGTATAGACCAGTCCATGAATGCTGGCCGAGTGCTCCCACTGTCTTTCGAGTGCGAGGTGATTTAGCTTTCTCTCAACCGCCGATCCAACTATTGCTTTCAGTTCTTCATGCCAGTTCCAGCTCATGTTATCATCTCCTTCTATTCTCTGCCGCTTTAAGGCGGCTGCTGACATCCTGGATGTCCGGATAGTCGCTATCCGTTTCAATGTCTCATCGTCTTTTCCGATGATGCTTACAAGGGTGGTTTCCAGTATTCTTAACTAAGTCTGCTTCTAGTCAGAAAGCGTATTGTCTGCCGGAAACCTTTGAGTGATCATGCCCGAATCGTGCCGGGTTTCTTCTGCTTAAGGAAGATGAGGAATCGAAAAGAAATCAGCGGACAGTGTGATGGTCTGTATTATGCACCCTGCAAATCGCGTCGAACCGGTTCGGAAAATTTACTCCCCATCTTTCATGCGATTTTGATGCACCTCTTCTTAAGGCAGAAACAAATTATTGAACTGTTCCCTTTCGGCCTTCGTAAGTTTAGCTATCTCTGCCTCGAGATCGCTGATCTTCTTTCTAAGTTTTTCCGCAGCCTTTCTGTACTCCAAGAACCTCTTTTCATCTACTATCGGAATTTTGATGTTCTCAACATTTCGCACGCTCAGACCTCTTATAACCGTTCCCGTAGATATCTGGGTTAGCAGTGACCTGCCGTAGTCGCTCTTTAGCAGTTCATAAAGCGCCTGGGCCGGGTATCTCCCCGGATCAACTCTTATGCGGATTAGATTCGCCCCTATCGCCACGATGATCCCTTCGCCATACTCCCTAACCAATGCCACTTTATCTACAGTCCCTTTCGCCGAGAGAACTATGTCGCCCGGATAAAGTCGAATTCTTTCGACCTCGTCCCTATCTTCGATGAATACTGTCTCCGCCTTTTCAAGATTCAACTCCCCGTTTCCCTCAATATCGGAAATCTTGAGCAGATGAACCTTGAGGGCACTACCTTTATCGGTTGTGGTCTTCAGTCTCCTCTTATCAGTGCCCGAGGAAACCCCGGCGATTTCCCCTATTCTTACGCCCGGAAGCTTTGAGATAGCTTTGACAAGTTTCGCTTCTTCT
>LDZU01009896.1_pt1 | contig 11758 bp, 11 predicted proteins | sample 615531 | NCBI WGS metagenome assembly LDZU01 (sample SAMN03408293, study PRJNA278302) | terrestrial metagenome | isolation source: oil reservoir sample SB2 | place: USA: Alaska, North Slope, Schrader Bluff formation | collected 2011-09 | reverse complement strand
GGGTCCTCGAGTAAACCATCAACAGATAGGCGTATCGAGGTGCCAATCCACCCAATCTCTTCCCATTTTTCCATCAAGATTCACAGGTAACGGTTATGCTTAGGATGCGGGATTATGCAAATTCATGAAATTCTAATCTCACTATATAGGAAGATGTTTATGCGTTTGTACCCCCGGGGATAAAATAATCCCGAACCCAATCAAATGCAAGAATAAATTATCTTTAATATATTAGAATACCTTGTTTAAAATACGTGAATGTTTCATTGTTAGAAGTCAGAAGATAGTATCTTGATACGACCAAATACATTCTTGGGGACTCAAAGACCTATCTCGATACTTGTACCTCATTCCCCGACACTCTTCTCGTGGTCAATACTGGATTCGAACCAGTACCCTTCCAGGCATGTGTGTCGGGACGCTCTAACCTATACTGTGATTCTTAAAATCTTCCTGTGGGCGATACTGGATTCGAACCAGTGACCTCTGGTATGTGAGACCAGCGCTCTAACCAACTGAGCCAATCGCCCTCACCGGGGGAAAATTTACATATCCCCTCAGCCGGTGACAATCACAATTTTTAAAATGATCCAATCACTTTTTCCGCTGCATCCCGGTGAAGGGTAATACCCAGCATTTTCAACCGGATGTAATCCTCCCTGTAAAACATATATCCAAAATGGTCTCCCGCCCGGCCAGTACTTCCGGAGTCTTTGATCAGGTACCAGTCCCTGCCACCGTGCCTTGTGTATCCCACAATGTGCACTCCGTGATCATCTGTGGTACATCCATTGTAAATCCTGTATTCCCGGGATGCCTGGTCAATTTTTTTTTCCGGGATGTCTACCGGCGCCGTCACGGCTATGTCTCTCTCTTTATGAAAAGAGGGTTCACTTACATCCCCACCAATGGCAACGGTGTATCCCTGCTTTACTGCCGTTTCAATCACCTCCATCCAAACATCCAGGGGTATATTGTAATAAGAGCTGTCCATCCACCAATTGTCCGGGACATCAAAGGCAGTATAGGTATAAAACGGATCTTTCATGGTTGAAATCAAATCCACATAATTCTCCCCGTCGAACTGTAAGAATTCCCGGGCAAACCGTTTAGGGGTCCATGACTCACCTGCAAAGAGAAATTCAGCAGGGGGTTCACCCATTGTATGGTTCAGGATGACTTTTACACCGTCCAAAACCCGCTCAGTGTCCCAGATATCATGAGATTCAATGAAATTTAAATAGCCTATGATTTCATCGTACATCTTTTCATGATCATGGAATTCTCCCGGGGTTCCGGGATAGACAGATTCCGGTACAATGCCGTACCGGTCCATAATCCGAAGACCACTGCCGATCTGGCTCCCCTGGCCCACATAGGAATTCCCCCGTTTTTCCACGAAGCGCCGGACTTTTTCCAGGTATTCATAGTAGACGGTGTGCATTTCAGAGAGTTTTATTTTTTTACCGCTGATCCGATCGATTTCCGATTCCACAAAGGATGTGGCGGCAAAAGCCCAGCAGGTCCCGGTAGCATCCTGATGATTGGGTGAAAAATGAAACCAGGAAGTAAAATCCGATGGCGTGCCGGGAGCTTTGATATCTTCCGTATTCCAACGGAGAACCTTTTTGGTTTCCCGCTTATGCTCCCGGATCTTTTTTTCCTGGACCAGAATCGCCTGGGTCAGGGAATCCTTCTCTGCATTTACATCCTCCCGGATATCCTTTACCTGCTGAAGAATTTGATCCCATTTGGCCGGGACGTATTCAAGCTGTGGCTCCTTTGCATATAAAACAGAAAATCCAAAAAGGCAAAGAATGATAACCCGTTGAATCATGGCAGACTCCTTTTGATTGTCATTGATATAATCGCTTGATTCGTCACAAATTTTTCAATGAAACCAGCCGTCTTTCCCGGATTGGAGGTGATTCGGCAGGCCATCCCAGGGGTGTCACCGTACTAATGTAGTGATGATCCGGTATATTGAGGATTTGTTTTACCTCCGGACGGTCCATGTCGGCGATCCAGCAGGTCCCCACTCCGTAATCCCAGGCGGCAAGCAGCAAATGATATGCGGCAATATCCCCATCCTGTACTGCACGACGGCTGATCCCGGGATCGGCAACAATTGCCAGCGCCATGGGTGCTTTTGCAATAGGTGCCGCAGCGGAGCGGACATTCGCCAGCTTTCGGATTTTATCTTCGGACCGGACGGCCACAAAATAGACAGGCTGGGAATTCCGTGCTGAGGGAGCATACCGGGTGGAATCGAGTATTCGATGCAATATTTCATCAGAGATGGGGTCAGATGTAAAAGACCGGATGCTCCGGCGGGATATGAGCAAATCCGATCCACTACGGTACGGGCTCAGTCTGTGATCAAACCATTGAATTTCAACTGTCCGGTCCTCCGGATCCCGGGCAAAAAAATGATAAATCCCATAGGTCTTATTGAAAACCGGTTCTTTGTCTGCCCGTTCCCTGAGCAGGCTGTATACATAATCCACCTCTTCACGGTTTTCAGTGAATATCGTAATCGTACCCTGAGTATCCACAAAATCCCTCTGACAAAATCCCAGGAGCAGATTCCCCCGTTGAAGAATCCTGCAGTCCGCCTGTTCCAACCAGATTGTCATATCCAGTGTTCGTGTATAAAAAAGGGTCACTTCCGCCAGTTTACGGGTTTTAAAAAAGATGATCCCATTCATTATTGCCTCCTTTTATACACATTGGAGAATGCTTAACCATGATTGGATTTCTTAACATATTGTATTTATCATAACTTAAAGGATAATCAGAATTCAACATCCCGTTTTATCTGGCATTTTATAAACACCTTCCAGCATGGAAGCCAGTTTTTCAGAATACATGGGGTGATCTTTTCTGAAGGAATTTCGTTTAACCTCTCCGGACGAGTGAATAAACTGTGATGGACCGGTCATCATGGCCACGTGGACAATCCGTCCCTTTTCATTCCGGAAGAATGCCAGATCCCCGGGTTCGGCTTCATCAGGTTCAATTGCCTTATGCTTAACCACTTGGATTTGTTTTGATGCATCCCGGGGCATTTGAATTCCCTCAATCCCAAAACAACATTGGATAAGTCCACTGCAATCGGTTCCGTATTCGGTTTTCCCGCCCCACAGGTAGGCTGTCCCCATCATTTCTGAAGCCAGGGCTATAACCCGGGCCCGGACAGTATGAACCGTTTCGAGTTTTTGTCCCCGCACACAGCCCCGGACACCGGAGGGTAAAATGACACAATCGGGTGCATCTTCCGGTATGGGATAGCAGCCACCCATCACCGTTTCACCGATAAATTCCCCGTTATCGTTCATCAGGCGGCCAAAGGGAAAATCCATGACCCGCTGGTCAAGTTCTTGATATCTTTCATATTCTTCATCGGGCATTTCTAGGGTTGAAAAATTCTGCACCCATCCTTCATAATCATCCGGCAGACGGATTTTCAGCCAATCCTCTTTCCTGTCCAGAAGTTCTATTTTTTCCCAGGCCACACCCTGTGTAACCATCTGGGATGAAAAAGACGGACCGTCATAAACATTAGCAAATGTGGTACACACAATACGTATCATAAAAAATCCTCAATCATTAATCGTTATCTGATTTCGTGTCATCGCTGAATGTAAGTTCCAAAACAGCACGCTGAATCCCGAAGGTTTCATTCAAATAGTTACGGATGGCATCTCCCCGGCTCGGATCATACGCCGTATTCAGTACCACTTTTCCCGTAAATTGCAGCCCTTCGTCCTCCCAACAGAGCCTGGCCTGGGAAACAGTATTTATATCCACCTGCTTTTCCAGTCCCTGCACCACTTTGCTGAGTTTTATTCCGGTAGGGACTCCCTGCTGAAGTAATTCAGCCACCGATTTGAATACATCCCAGATGGCCAGAACATAGAGGAGAGTCATGAGAATTGCGATGACAGGATCCCATCTTTGCCACGAACTTTTCAACAGAAGAAATCCGCCGGCAGTCATGGTTATCACCGAAAGGATGCGGAGAGAAAAGCCACCCCGGTTTAAAATTTTTCTCATCAGCCAGGCGCTCAGGATATTGATCAGGAAAAAGGCTGCCGTCAGAATAAAAACGGAGTTGGAATTCACAGCCACAGGTTCACTAAACCGTTCGGGGATATCCAGGGCCACCCGAACACCATACCCCACAAGAATCAGGCTGCTGATAAAAGTGACCAGCAATTCCTGACGGATAAACCGTGCTGTCCGGTTTGTCATGGGCAGATCCTGCCGGGCAAAGCGGTATCCCATAAACGCAACAGAAGCCGCCGCAAGGTCAGCCAGGATCAATCCGCCAGCAACCCGGACAATCAGGCTTTGCATCCGCCAGCTGGCGAAGAGAAACGATGCAGCAAAAATGACCAGTAATCCCGTTAGCCAAATGAGTTGCTGACGTAGTACCTGCATCTGGGCATGGGGTGAAGATTTCAAATCGCTCATGATAAGACCTCCTTTAATACTTCCAAAGGATATTTCACATTGCCAAAGGGCATAGAAATTTGGGCGCCCTGAAGATAGGGTTTTAAAATCCTCAGTGTTTCACGGGCTATCGCCAGGCCGGTTTCCCGGGCTTCATCCCTTGTTCGAGACCTTTTCAGCCGTTCCATAACCCAGTCAGGGACATTGGCACCGGGGACTTCATTATTCATAAACTCGGCATTCCTTACACTCACCAAAGGCCATATTCCTGCGATGACGGGGAGATTGATATGCCTGATCCGATCCATAAAGGTGAGAAAAATTTCCGGATCAAAAACAGGCTGGGTCATGATATATTCGGCCCCGGAATCCCGCTTTTCCTCAAGACGCCGGATTTCTTCCTCCGGATTGATGGCTCCCGGATTGGCTCCTACACCGATAAAAAAGCCTGTTGCTTTTTTCAGGACATTTCCGCCTAAATCGCGGCCATGATTCAGGATAGAAGCCACCCGTGTGAGACCGATGGAATCCACGTCGAAAACAGCAGATGCATCAGGGAAAGTCCCCATTTTCGGCGGATCACCGGTAATAATCAGAATATTCCGGATACCCGCAGCATAAGCACCCAGGAAATCTCCCACCATCCCCAGTAAGTTCCGGTCACGGCAGGTGAAATGCTGAATTACCTCACCGCCCGTTTCCTGCTGAATGATCAGTGAAAGATAACTGGAAGCCATCCTCGACAACGCCCTGGGTCCGTCAGGTATATTGATGGCATCTACTCCGGATTCAAAGAGGATCCGGGATTGTTCCACAGCCTTCCTGGGATCGGGACCCTGTGGGGGGACAATTTCCACGGTGGTAACAAATTCACCCCGGCTTATTTTTTCAGCCAGACGGGATTTTTTTGATGTAGGGATCAAATCCACATCTTCGTCGTGTTGGGGCGGCAAGGATGTAATCTCGATGCGTTTCCGGGGCTGTATAGACCGGAGGGCATTCCGCATGCTCCGGATAAAATCAGGTGTGGTTCCGCAACATCCTCCCACAATCCGTACCCCCACCTGGACAAATCGACGGGTGTATTCACTGAAATACTCGGGAGATGAAAAATAGATATTCCGTCCGTCCACCCGTTGGGGGAGTCCGGCATTGGGCATGGCACTCACGGGGATTGGTGAAATCCGAAAGATCCGTTCAGCCACTTCCAGCATAGTACTGGGACCCAGGCTGCAATTCACCCCTACCACATCGGCTCCGGCCCGGACAATTTCGGAGGCAAAAATTTCCGGTGTGCTTCCCAGGGATGTACGTCCCTCCTTATCCACAGTCATCTGCCCTATCAGCGGGACCTTGGGAAAGGCACTTTTGATTTCCCGGATGATTTCACAAATCATTCCCAGATCCGAAAAGGTCTCCAGGATCAAAATATCCGCACCGCCGTGAATCAGCGCTTCAGCCTGTTCATGATAAGCTTCCCGGAGTTCCCGGACAGTCAGTTTGCCCAAAGGCTCCATCCGGTCTGGCGGTGGTCCCATGGAACCGGCAACAAAGAGCTCTTCGCCGGCGATCTGCCGGGCCAGTTCAGCTCCTTTACGGTTGATTTCAACCGTCCGTTCTTCGTAACCGTATTTTTTCAAAAGAAAGCGGTTCGCCCCAAAAGTATTGGTCGTTAACGCATCCGCTCCCGCATCGGCATAATCCCGGTGAATCCCCAAAATCAAATCCGGCTTCTGGATGTTTAAAGCATCATAACACTGATTAACATAGACACCCCGTTCATATATCATCGTACCCATGGCTCCGTCAAATAAAAGTACATGATCTCTGAGGCAGGCTAAAAAATTCCGGGGTTTCTGACTTGTTTCATGTCCTTTATCCATAAAATTAATTTACACTTTTCATTTCCAAGAAAACAGACGGGATTTTACCGGCGCTGTTTAAACTTTCCATTCTGGCATGACTTATGTAGACTTGTCTTATGCCCATTCATCAGGAAATAACGCCGGAACAGATCCTTTTCGAGGATAATCACCTGCTTGTTGTCAATAAGGCACCGGGACTCCTTTCCCAGGGGGATATCAGTGGTGGCCCCAACCTGCTGGATATGGGGAAAAGCTATATTAAAGAAAAGTATGACAAACCGGGTCATGTTTTTTTGGGATTGGTTCACCGTCTGGACCGGCCTACATCGGGTGTCATGGTTTTTGCCAGGACCTCCAAGGCAGCATCCCGTCTGAGCCGGTATTTCAGGAAACACCGGATTGACAAAGTCTATCTCGCACTGGTTGAGGGAAAACCGCCGGAAGAAGGGACATATTCAGATTATATCCGACGGGATAAAATTGCAGGTTTTGTTACAGGGGATCCCCGGGATCAGTCTGCCGAACTTCATTTCCGCCGCCGGAAAACCCATGGAGATATTTCACTGATGGAAATAGACCTGTTGACCGGCCGGCATCATCAGATCCGGATTCAGTTTTCACACCGTGGGTATCCCGTTTTGGGGGACCGCCGATATGGAAGCCATCGGGACTGGCCGGGAGATGGCATCGCACTTCATGCCTGGAAGCTGACCATTCTTCATCCCGTGAGCCGGGAAAAAATGACCTTTACGGCACCTCCGCCCGACACGTGGACACCCTTTATCTGACTTCTTTAACCGCCCAGTCAAAGGCAGTCTGGAGCATGGATTGGGGCGGTGTTTTGATAAATCCTTCATCGATCATCAATTTGACCAGCTCTCTGGATTCCTTAATCCCTTTCTCCGCCCGGGCATAGGCCTCATCGTGGGAAATATCCTCCCGGGCAAGCCCTTCTTTCACTGCCTGGCAGGCCACATCGGCCGCTTCAAAGGGAAAAACACCGGCTTCATCCATGGTGGGAATAATATTGTCAGGATGGATACCTCGTTTTTCGGCAAAATCCGCCAGGGACCGGGCAGCCACAATGGCCATTTCATCGCTGATTTTCCGGGCACGGGCCATTAATGCCCCTTTGAGAATTCCCGGAAATCCCAAAGAATTATTCACCTGGTTGGGAAAATCTCCTCGCCCGGTAGCCACAATATAGGCTCCGGCCTCTTTGGCCCTGTAGGGATAAATTTCCGGAACCGGATTGGCACAGGCAAAAACAATGGGGCGGGTGGCCATGCTCTGAATCCACCGGGTTTTGATGGTATCCGGATCGGATTTGGACAAAGCAATCAAAACATCCGCCCCTTTCATGGCTTCATCCATGGTCTGAATTTTTTGAGGATTGGTGGATTCACATAGCTCCCACTTCCGGTAATACCGGCTATCCGCCCTGATATCCTCCCGGTCACGGTTGAGGGATCCGGTGGAATCAAAAATAATCATCTTTTCCGGATCACCGCCGGCTTTCTGAATAATACGGGCAATAGTGGTGTTGGAAGCTCCGGCACCAAACAACACGATTCGGACATCCCCAATGGGTTTATCCACCAGCTTCAGGGCATTGAATAAGCCAGCCAGTGTCACAGACGCCGTCCCCTGGGCATCATCATGCCACACCGGAATATCACACACTTCCCGAAGGGTATCCAAAACCTTATAACAATTGGGCTGGGATATATCCTCCAGGTTTACAGCACCGAAACCAGGCTGGAGCATTTTTACAAAATCGATGATTTTATCCGGATCGTGTTCGCCTTTTTCATTCCGGCTGTCTATGCATAGGGCATTGGCATCTACTCCTCCCAGATATTTCATAAGAAAAGCCTTCCCTTCCATCACACCCAGTCCTCCAGGAGGTGTGCAATTGCCGTCTCCCAGCACCCGGGTGGAATCACTCACCACAGCCACCAGGTTCCCCCGATTGGATAAATCATAGGATGCCAGATTGTTGTCACGAATCGTGGTGGACACCTTTGAAACACCGGGAGTATACCACACATTGAACCAGTTAAACCCAAAAACTGCAGCCTTGGGGATCGTCTGCATTTTTCCATTATAAAAGATATGAGCATCCAAGGACAACCGTTTAAGAAACAGGGTTTTCGCCTTTGCAATCTGTTCGCTGCTCAAACCTTCCGCCTCCAACATCTCATTCAAATTATCCAACGTATAATGAATCTCTTTCATCTTTTCTCTCCGTGCTTTCAGTTAAACCCGCCCCGCCTGAACCAGACGGGAAAAATGTTCAAAACTCCGGTCCCAGGTCTTCTCGGCATTATCCGGAAAAAAACATCCGGGCAATTCACGCATTTTCAAATGATAAGTGATACATTCACAGCATATTCCTTTGCGGGGACACGGTGAATAGGTGCAATTACACCGCTTCAGATTTTTCTCCTGTCTGCACTCCATGCGGCTTCCTCATGATGTATGGTTAACAGAAGAATCTATCAATCCGCAGGGGAATCTGCAAACGTTATTAGAACCCTTGAATATTATATTTTTAATATTATCTTGATTTATGTTTTTGATTTCCTCATATTACAGGTGCCCCCGGAAAAGTACAAGAGGAGTTCATCATGAAACATGTGAAAGGTTACCTGTTTTCCGTTGCACTTATTGCCCTGCTTCAGGCACTGATATGTGTAAAAAGCCTTTGGGCTGACACGCTTATCGCCTGGGATTTTGCCGGATATACCGGTGAAGAGATAACGGTGGAAGCAGAAGTGGTTCATTCTTTTTTGGCTAAGACCGATTCATCTTTCCTTATCCGCCGCGGGCCCGGGATTCGACACGCACCCAACAATGACCGGTTCAATGCCAATAACTGGACCGAAGCGGATTTGTCTTCGGCCATGGACAAGGGAGATTATTTTGAATGGGAGGTTTATCCAGTCCCGGGAAGTGTCCTCCAGCTTACATCCGTCTCTTTACAGATTGAAAGGTCTTCCACCGGTCCCTCCTGTTTTACCCTTCGAAGCAGTCTGGATGGATTCAGCGAAGATCTTGGGAGCTGGGAGATCACAACATCCTCCCAAAATATCACAGTGGATCTGAATTCTATACCTGCTACAGAATCCCGCCTGATCTTTCGTCTTTACGGATATGGAAACACCTATACGGCCGGATCTGCAGGATTTGAAGGGCCGGGAAAGGATGTGATTGTCGAAGGAACACTGAGCAGCAAAGTTCCCCTTCCGAAAAAACTCTCCATACCAGAAGCGACAGATTCTACCCTGACTTTGAGCTGGGATATTCCGGATGGAGAGCTGGGAACAGACTGGAGTGGTTTTTACCTTTTTGTCCGGCCGGACAGCTCCAATATGCTGGACCCGACACAACTGGAAAAGCAGACGATCCGGCCGAATCCTGTCCTTTCCCTTTCCAGCATTCATGAAGGCAGTTATTGTGCAGGTCACATTCAGGATTCAACAACCTGTTCCCTTATTCTTTCAGGTATTACGGAAGGCCGTTTCTATTATGTAACCGCTTATGCATACCTTGTGGAAGATTCCGATACGTCATGGTCTGTCCAGGCGCCGGAAAAATCCGTTCGATATTATCCGGTAGTTATCAATGAAATCCTTGCCGACCCGGCAACAGACATTAGCGGAGATGCCAATGGTGACGGCACACGCAGCGCTTCGGAGGATGAATTTATTGAACTGGTCAACACCTCCGTATCCGATGCAGACCTGAGCAGTTGGATAATATGTGACAGCGAGGGCATACGGCATGTTTTTCCACACGGAACAGTTATACCTGCCGGAGGTATTTTCGTGGTTTTCGGTGGAGGATCACCCAATCTACCCGATTCCGATGCACAAATATACCTGGCGACATCCGGAACCCTTTCTCTGAACAACTCCGGAGAGTCCGTCTGCTTAAGAACCCACGATTCCACATTAATTGACCAACACACCTGGGGCTCAGAAGGCAGCCAGGATCAATCGCTGGTTCGGAATCCGGCTTTGACCGGTCCTTTTGTCCTGCACACCTCTCTCTCGGGTACCGAGGCTTTTTCGCCCGGTATCATCACCAACTACGAAAATTCCCTGCCCGTTTCCCTGAGCACTTTTTCAGGTGCCGCATCTGCTTATACCGTTCATCTCTCCTGGGTTACCGAATCAGAGACAGAAAACGCCGGTTTCTCCATAACCCGTCAGTATGAAGAGGAAGAACCCCTTCTCCTGGCAAATTTTACCAGTAATCCAGAGCTGAAGGGATACGGTTCCACAACGGAACGACATGTCTATCATTTTACAGATTACCCCGTACTTGCCGGCATCTATACCTATTGGCTTATAGATCACAGCTACTCCGGTGAAGAAACAACCCACTTTCACAAACGTATCCGCATTCCGTACGGACTCACACCCCAACCTTATCCCAACCCTTTCAACGCCACATTTCATGTCCCCCTGCGTCTGCCGAACCGACAATCCGTAACCCTGACAGTGTACAATCTGACAGGCCATACAATCCTGGAAAAAGAACAGCTCCTGAATGCCGGCAATCATGATATTACCGTCAATATGGACACCTATTCTTCCGGAATCTATTTTTTACAGATTAAATCAACGGATTATCATTCAGTTCATAAAATGATTTATTTAAAGTAGACCCCTTAAAAACCGGGATAAAGGCTGGTATAGAGAAAGAAAAATAAGATCATCAGACTGATTAAGAGTAAAAAACGAATCAGGCTCTGAGCAAGCGTGACTTTGTTTATGTATGTTTTCATACTTACCTCCCTGCCTGTTTTAATGTATGAAGAACTCAGAACTTTCTCTGTGAGTCTTATCACTTTATACAGTATGATGTGGGCCTTGTTATTCAACATACTATATATTGGTGTTTTATTCAAGGTGAAAATGTCAATTTTCTACATATTTTTTTGAGATACATGGGGTTAAAAATACCGGCTTATAACGTTCACATCTATTTAAAAAGGGTAAATCTTCATAAAATGCCTTTATATCAACTACATTTTATTCCTGACAATTTAAATCATCAAATTATTTTCTGAGAAAGAAGACAATGATTATATATGCTTTATGAAAATGGAAAAATATGATTATACAGTTTAGAGGGTTGACTATGCATGATGAAACACACAAAATACGGGAGAATGAGTACAACAGCTTCCGCCCATTAATTAAATCACTGGTTCGGGCTTTGCTTTTTTCTGTGGGGATGGTTTTTATCTTTTACTTGTTTCTTAACCTAAAATAGATTGAGATCGTTCTAAAATTCCCGTCAGGACTGGCATTAATTTAATCGGCTTGTGTTTAATCGGTGATTTTGTTGATTTATCTTAACTACCCCTTTTTTAAATAGAAAAAAATCATCAAATTATCAACGCTTGGAATGAGAAAATGAAAGGA
>LDZU01000146.1_pt1 | contig 11779 bp, 14 predicted proteins | sample 615531 | NCBI WGS metagenome assembly LDZU01 (sample SAMN03408293, study PRJNA278302) | terrestrial metagenome | isolation source: oil reservoir sample SB2 | place: USA: Alaska, North Slope, Schrader Bluff formation | collected 2011-09 | reverse complement strand
GCCATATTTTCTGCGCAACCGCCAATTCAAGCCGGGTGATCGTGGCAGAGGACGAGGGTGGGAGAGCTATCCTGGGAGTGGTGGATGGAGAATCACCCAAAGGGATCGAAGGTGCGGAAGATATCGCCTGGCGCAAGGAATTTTTAAGAAAAATCGGGTATAAGGCGTAACCCATTCTGAAAGAGGAGAGAAGAAATGAAGAAAACGATTATCATCTTATTATTGATTGCCTTATTTGCATTTAGCGGCTGCACGCTGCTGACAAAATTTGAAGAGGTCAAGCAGCGCTATCTGACCAGCCGGGTGGATCAACTGCTTACCGAAATGCCCACCTCGACCACCATCGCAAAAATGGAAGAAGAAGGAGAAGCGGAAGACATAAAAATCACAGAAACCTCATCGGTCTCTGCGGCAATTGCAACCGCGGCAGCCCAGGCGACTGCACAGGCTCAGGAGATTGCGCTGACAGAAGCTGCAACCGAAGAGCCAACGGCTGAACCAACAGCAACACCAACCAGTGAACCGACTCCTACACCCACCATCGCATCCAGCGATCCGGGTATTTACCTGGGCGCAGCAGATTGGACGGATGCGATGGATGCGATCAAGAACTGGCCGGTTGATGCGAACGATTACAGTTCAGCTTATTTTGAAAAAGGCTACTACCGTATCACCTCGCTTGCCACAGAAGACGGCTGGCGCCTGGCTTCTACAGAAGCCTTTGCGGATGGCTATACCGAGTTGGTTTTCACCACTGAAACATGCAGCACGGATGATCATTATGGCATCATCTTCCGCGTTCCGGTACTGCTGGAAGCCAACCGCGGATACATGTTTGGAGTTACCTGTGATGGACGCTACTCCCTGCGGGTGTGGGATGGTACGTATGGAGATCAGGGTTTGATGACCTATTTGATCCGCTGGAAGAACAGTGCGTTGATCAACACCGGTTCCAACAAACAAAACGTGCTGGGCGTGATGACAAAGGGGAATACCATCCGCCTGTACATTAATGGCGAACTGGTGGATGAGATCACCGACGACACCTTCACAGGCGGTTATTTTGGCGCTTTTGTTGGCTGGGAACAAACGGAGAACTTCACCGTGCGGGTGGAAAAAGCCAGCTACTGGATCGATGAGGAATAGAAAATCCTAAATTATAGAAAGAGCCTGCTCAAAAAGCAGGCTCTTTTTTATTTGATCTCTTTGACCACTTCCACGCCATTCAACGCCATGTGGTACAGGAAGGTGTTGTGGAAATAATCCGCGGGATGGGCGAATGCGCCGATCTGCCGGGCGGTCTGGATGGGCGTGTCGTACGTATCTGCGCAGTTTTCCGGGACGAGCACCCGCCGCTGTTTTTGTAAAGCGTTCGCGCTCAGGCGTAGATGCATGGCCAACTGGTAGGTGCACAGGTCAGTACAGTCACCGACCACAAGGTAAGTATGCACCTCCGGGTGAGCTGCGATCCATGCATCCAACCCGGTGTTCAATCCCGAATTGATGGAGTTCTTTTCCATGATGGTGAGCTGGTCAAAGAACGGCAGTGCTTTGATCTCGGAGACTGTTTCCGCTTCTTCAGTGCCGCGCACACAGTGGGGCGGGAAGGCGCCAAATTCAACCGCATCCGGTTCATGAGTATCCTGGGTGAGGATGAGATTGCGGCAGCCAGCCTGCCAGGCCTGCTGGAATAGCCTGACGATAGGAGGGATGATGGTAGCTACACGCGGGCTGGCCAGCACCCCGAACTTACAAAAACCATTGATCACATCCACACAGATGATGGCAGTTGTGTTTGGATCCTGAAAAATGACGGATCCTGCCATCTCCGGCAAAGCCGAAACCCATTCTTCCAGGAATAGAGAAAAATTCTTATCTTCCACAGCCATAGTTCAACCCTGCTTTCCTCAATTACATTCATTCTGAATTTCCGTAATCATAAACCACAGCATTCATTTTTTGAAGGGTTATGCTACAATGTGTGGCATTATGTTGCCAACGAATTCCATCCCGGCCATTTTTTTCTTCGCCTTCAGCATGGCGATCGGTGCGGTGCTTTCACCCGGCCCGGTAACGACCGCGCTCATTTCCCAATCTCCCCGTCTGGGCTGGATCACCGGGCCCCTCGTATCCACCGGGCACGCCCTGACCGAACTGCTCATGGCGGGTATGATCACCTTCGGATTATCCGCTTTCCTTTCCCAACCAACACTGCAAACAGCCATTGCGCTTCTGGGGGGAGTGCTGCTGCTGTGGATGGGAGCCGGTTTTGTTTTCAGCGGGATCAAAGGCAAATATCACCTTCCGACCCAGGAAGAAAAAGAATCCACGCAGCCGATGAGCCGCAAGCAGGTTTTGGTGATGGGTGTGCTCACCACCATCAGCAATCCTTTCTGGTACGCCTGGTGGATCACGGTGGCATCGGTGTATTTGCTGGAAGCCAAAGAAATGGGTATGCTGCCCGTGATCGCATTTTATCTGGGGCATATCAGCGTGGATTATCTATGGAACACTCTGCTTTCGACCGTGATCGGCAGCGGGGGAAAATTGTTCAGCAATCGTGTGTACAATATCCTTATGGCAATTTGTGGATCGTATTTACTCTATCTGGGTGTCCAGTTCCTGATGGTTGGGATCAAGGGTATCCGGGGCTGATATGAACAATCGGGTCTATTTTGGCGATAATCTACCGCTCCTGCGCTCCTTTCCGGATGCGTTTGTGGATCTGATCTATATCGACCCTCCCTTTAATACCGGGCGAACCCAGACCCGCACGCGCATCCGCACCGTTTCTTCGGAGCAGGGCGACCGCACAGGGTTCAAGGGGAAGCGCTATGAAACCATCAAGCTCAGCCGGAATGAATATAACGATAATTTTACCGATTATCGAGCATTCCTGGAACCACGCTTGAGAGAAGCATATCGCATTCTCAAAGAGGATGGTTCCCTGTATTTCCATATTGACTACCGCGAAGTGCATTACTGCAAGGTCTTACTGGATGAGATCTTCGGGCGGGATTGTTTTATCAATGAGATCATCTGGGCGTACGATTATGGCGGGCGCACCCATAAACGCTGGCCTCCCAAACATGACAATATCCTGTGGTATGCCAAAGACCCCGATCACTACACATTCAATTACGATGCGATCGAACGCATTCCGTATATGGCACCCGGGCTGGTTGGCAAGGAAAAAGCCGCGCGCGGGAAATTACCCACCGATACCTGGTGGCATACCATTGTTGCCACGAACGGCCATGAAAAAACCGGTTATCCCACCCAAAAACCGCTGGGGGTGATCAAGCGCATCATCATGGCCAGCTCCAATCCCGGCGACCTGGTACTGGATTTCTTTGCCGGCAGCGGAACGGTGGGGGATGCTTGCCTGGAAATGGAGCGAAATTTTATCCTGATCGATAATAATCCTCAGGCGTTGCAGGTGATGAAAAGCCGTTTCAAAGAAAACCCATCCATCCAATGGATGGATGGAGATGACCAGGGTGAGGAATCGGATGTATTCTGATTACCCAATCCTCGAATTTGATCCGAATCCGGAAGCGATTCTATCCCCCCATGTCGATTCCATGCGCGGCAAACTGCCGGAAAAGGCTGTGCTGTGTTTTTTCCAGGATATTTTGCAGGAACAGTTCACGCATGAAAGCCTAAGCAAGGTAGGAAATCTACGATCGGAAATAGGGGAGAACCCGATCTATACCGCAAGCATTGCCGAGCACACCATTACTGTTCTGCATCCGGGAGTCGGTGCGGCACTGGCTGCTGCATTCCTTGAGGAATTGATCGCAGCGGGGGTAAGCAAATTTGTTGTATGTGGAGGATGTGGAACGCTGGTGGATGATCTGCCTGCCGGGCATCTTCTTATTCCTGAAAGTGCCGTGCGTGATGAAGGTACATCCTATCATTATCTTCCCCCATCCCGTGAATGTTATCCATCCAGGAAAGTGATCAACACGATCGAAGGAACGTTGGAAGCGTCCAGCATCCCTTTTCTAGAAGTAAAGACATGGACAACCGATGCATTTTATCGTGAAACGGTTGACAAGCGCGAAAGGCGCATCCGTGAGGGCTGCCGGGTGGTGGAAATGGAAGCTGCAGCATTATTTGCGGTGGCAGAGTTCCGCAGGGTTGAGCTGGGGATGCTGCTGTACGCAGGCGATCTGGTTGTGCCGGCCGGCTGGAAGGATCGAAGGTGGGCCGGGCGCAGGGATACCCGTGCGCTTCTTTTCGAACTGGCTCTTCAAGCTTGTCTGAATTTGTGATCGGTAGGAACCCCGGATTGGTGTTAAGCGAATTTGTAAGATCCATGTGAACAAAAAGATTCACCTCGACAAGACATTGTGTACTTAATGCAGGAATTCGGATTCTCTACCATTTTTTAAATTAGGATTCATTTCTGTGATCTCTCGTGAATATACCTTGATGTGTTTACCAAAGACTATATTACAATCTTGAATTTTCTTCCGGAAAGTCTATAATCATTTTAAAGGGCGGCAGTTTCACAATAAATTCAACGTGATTACCAGAAATGTCCTGAAATACCAATAAGAGAATATGGAGGATAGGATGGCTGATGTTTCTGAAGTATACATTGACGGAATCCGTAAAAAAATGGATAGATATTATGCAACGTGGATGCCTGGTACACCGTACAATTTAGGTGATGTGGGATTGTTGGAGAAAAATAAATTCACGTACGTGGATAATCTTAGAAATCTCGGCATAGAATTCAAAATACGGAAGGATTTATCCCCTTCGTCAATATATCTACATTCCAAATCTGAGGTTAATTTTAAAATTGATCCATCTGCAGAAATTCATATTGATATACCAAATGCTCCTGAATTTGAGGCGGGAATCGAGATTGAATTTGGAGCTAAGGGCGCTTTTCTCTTTGAAGCAAAGGAAACTTACAACGATTTGATCGATGACCAGATTGCATTGGGAGCAAAAATAAAGAAAGCCTTTAATGAAGGGACATGGAGGGAAGATTATGTGGTGATCGTAGAATTGATAAGAACACCCTTTGCTAGCATTTTTATCTCGAAAAAACCTAATACAAAAATTGGTCTTTCCCTCAAATCCAACATTCCGATTAAAACCGTCGATTTGGGAGATGCTAGAATAGATTTATCTGTTACATCACAAAGTGAATCGGTGATTCAATTTCCGGGAGCAAAGGATATTACACCTTTTCTCAGATTATCGAAATTAATTAAAAAAGATAAATCAACAAGTGAATTCGCTCCATTAAAGAAAAAACAAATTATGAGTGTACCAGGGGGTAGAACAATGAGTGATACACGAGGTTTCAAACTACCCGATTCGGAATACAAACCTCTCGCAGTATTCGATGGAGGAATTGATTTTGAAATTATTGAACCTGAACCTTTGATGGATGAAGGGTAAATCATTTTATTCTGGAAATTGATGGTTTTCACTGCAGGGAATACTTTGGCATGGATGATAGCGCTCGTACCTGCTCCGCAGCGTGGTAGCTGGAGCGCACCAGCGGGGCGCTCTCGACCATAAACTGCACCTGTGTTCATAGATCGTAAACTGTAAAATTTCTTTTACTGTTTTTATATTTTGGATTGTTGCATCCTCTGGGAAAGTCTAATTTGTTGTTTTCTCAACTATGTAAATGTATTGAATTAATCACTTATTTTTTCATACAAGCTTTTTATAACGATTTCTCTATAAAATAAAAAATCATAATACAATTTGACATTGTTAGCATCTTTGTAAATTGGAGGGACTTAAAATGACTGATCCTGATCCAAAGGACTTCCCTAACTTATCCGAATTATTAATTTCTGAGCGCATTGAAACCGGCTATCAAGCAATCGACTGGAAGGACGCAGTACGAAGAGCAGGCTGGCTTTTATATAACACCAAGATTGTTCGCGAGGAATATATTGAAGCCATGGTGGAAACCTGTATGGAATTGGGTCCTTATATCGTCATCGCAAAAGGAATTGCGCTACCGCATGCGGCACCGGAAAAAGGAGCCCTTCAAACAGGATTGAGCATGGTAGTGCTCGACCCTCCGATTGAATTCGGGAACAAGGACAATGATCCGGTGCGCTTGGTCATCGGGTTAGCAGCCGTGGACCACGAAATCCATATTCAAGCGCTGCGCTCTCTGGCAGAAATCTTTATCGATGAATCGTTACGGGAAGAATTAATGAATGCATCGGATAAATCCGAAATTATCGATGTGATCCGTTTGATCGAACAAAAAGGCGATTAATGAAAGATTACAAGCGATCAAGAGTCATAACCAGATAATCTGATATCTGATAAATAATGAAAGAATAATCTGTTCACTTGACCTCAATGTCATCTGTATCCTTTTTATATTACAAATCTCATGTTGTTTATTGAAATCCTCCTTTGGATGTGCTATGATGAGGATACAAAGAGGTACATAGAGGTCTATATACATGTCATTCGGGGAAAGGTATCAAAACGGCAGGAAGCGAGTTAATGATTGTATTCATCATGCAGTACCAGACCGTATGCCTGTGGATTTTTTAGCAGTACCCGAAATATGGAATCAACTTAGTGATCGTGTAGACCAAGGAAAAATGCAGTTCGATTCTCAAAAGGAGTTGAAGAGGCATATTAACCAGATAAAAAAGGAGATGCTAAAAGACGGAGGTTATATCCTTGCGCCATCCCATCATATCCGGGCTATTGCTCCACTTGAGAATATCCTGGGAATGTATCAACAAGACCTCCGTCTAATCTGATATGACAGTAGCAATAAATGCATTTATGAAATTTGAGATAAATAAAAATAGCCAACAGCCCATTTATTATCAGGTGATGGACTTCATCAAGGAAAAGATCGCATCCGGTGATTGGGAAGTAGGATTTCGTCTACCGCCCGAAGATATTTTTGCACAGGAATTGAATATCAGCCGCGGGACACTTCGCAAGGCGATCAAGCTCTTGGTTGATGAAAAGGTTTTAGAGACTGTTCATGGCAAAGGCACTTTTGTTCGGGAAGTGAATATTGAATCAGAGTTCTTGACTGTTGTTTTCAATACTGCTGAACAATTAAATTGGTTCGGATTAGACCTTTCGGTCAAGGTCGTCGAACAAAAGATCATTCCGTGCGAGGATGAAAAGTTAGCAGAGAAATTGAAGGTCAATCTTGAAACAAAAATAATCTTCAGTAGAAAAACCTATTCAAGGAATGGAGAGATTATCGCGGTTCAAGATACGTATGTTCCAATTGATAAAGTAGCAGCTATGCGGAATGTGAATAAGCTTCAAGGGGTGGAATTATATTACTCAAATCATAAAATTGCCTATCAATCCCCTCCACAGCCGATAAAAGAAATATTCAAGGCGTCCGGGGAAGAGACCTTCGTCTGTGATTTTTACACAGTGATGGATGAGGCGAATGTTCCGATCGAATATAAAATGAGCTGGTTTCGATATTTAACCAATGGGAATAAACAAAGTATTAAAAATGATTCATGGAGGAATCGATGAAAATTCTTGCAATTTGCGGAATGGGTCTGGGAAGCAGCATAATTCTAAAGATAACACTGGAAAAAGTAATTAGAAAATTGGGAATTGATGCAACGGTGGATGTTACCGATATCACTGTTGGAAGAGGTCAAGCGGATTCAGTAGATATTGTGGTTACTTCAGAAGAACTAGCTGAAAGAATAGGAGGTGTAAAAGCAAAGATCATAACAGTCAAAGATTATTTTAATGTAGATGAAATGACCGAAAAACTTCAAAATGCTATTGAACAAATAAAAAAGGAGTAAAAAAATGACTGGAATATTAAATGTATTAATTGATATTCTAAGCGTCCCTGCCATCCTGGTCGGCCTGGTTGCTTTTATTGGTTACATGGCGACAAAAGGGAAAAATTTCTCCGATGCGTTAGCGGGAGGAATTAAGGCATCTATCGGATTTTTCATCCTGAGCGGTGGCGCAACGATTTTGTCCGGTTCTCTAGGCGTATTGGGGCCAATGATCGAACAGGCATTCCACGTACAGGGTGTTATTCCGAACAATGAAGCAATTGTAGCAATTGCATTGGGAGAGTTAGGACAATCGACGGCTATCATCATGGTGCTCGGCTTTATTTTCAACCTGATTCTGGCTCGCATTACCCCCTTCAAGTATATCTGGTTGACCGGTCACCATAGCCTTTACATGGCCGCATTATTGTCAGCAGCGCTCACTGTGATGGGATTATCCGGTTGGGTGCTCTGGTTGGTGGGTGGTCTTCTGCTTGGTTTCCTGCAGGTCCTGATGCCAGCTTGGACGCAGCATCTTGCGACAAAAGTATCCGGAAAGAGCGAATGGACCATTGGGCACTTCAGTTCTCTGAGTTATGTGACTGCCGGATTCGCTGCAAAACATCTTGGTGGCGATCCTGAAAAAACCAGTGCGGAAGATATGAAATTCCCGAAAGGACTGGGTTTCTTGCGTGAATCCATGGTATCCACCGGGATCATCATGTTTATCATCTTCTTGATCCCTGCCCTTTTCCTAAGTTCGGAAACCCGCAGTGCATTGGGTGGTGATACAAACTGGTTTGTATATCTTCTAACCCAGGCGCTTACCTTCTCGGCTGGTGTAGCCATTGTGATCTATGGTGTGCGCACCATCCTTGCTGATATTGTGCCAGCTTTCAGTGGAATCGCAGAAAAAATTGTCCCGGATGCAAAACCTGCACTCGATATTCCTGTGGTTTTCCCATACGGCCCAAACTCCGTCATCATCGGCTTCCTTTCATCCTTCATTGCCGGTATTATCATGATGCTCTTGATGGGTAGCGTTGGACTGGCAGCAATAGTACCTGGCCTAGTACCTCACTTTTTTGTAGGTGGTGGTGCCGGTGTCATTGGCAATGCCTTTGGTGGACGCAGAGGAGCTGTCATCGGGGGCTTGGTGAATGGCATCATTATCAGCCTTGGTGCTGCACTGCTCTTACCAGCTCTGGGTGGATTAGGCTTTGCGAACACAACCTTTGGAGATGCTGATTTCCAGTGGGTTGGCATTTTAATCGGATTGATCGGGAAATTGTTCGTGCACTAAATAATCAGTCGTGCGAGAAGCAGGGGTATTCATTACGAATATCCCTGCTCTCATTTGCAATTATAAGATAAATAAAATGAATGATTTTAACAAAATAGATCAACTGAAAGAGCTATCGAAAACATATCGTCAGAAGCTTTTATTCCTTGCGAATAAGCATACTTTTGGATTACATCTGGGTGGAAGCCTTTCACTCTCTGAGATCCTGACGGTTTTGTATTTTTCGAAATTAAATATAAAACCGGATGATCCGAAATGGCCGGCTCGAGACCGAGTTATTTTAAGCAAAGGGCACGCAAACATTGGTTTAATGACGATCCTTTCCATGCGGGGGTTCTTCCCTTTTGAGGATCTGGAGAATTTCAACCAATTTGGATCGATCTATACCATGCATGCCGATGCGCGAGTGCCGGGTGTTGAACACAGTTCCGGTTCATTGGGGCATGGTGTGACCGTAGCAGTAGGCATGGCTTTAGCTGCGAAATACCTGCATGAAAAATGGAAGGTTTACTGTATTGTAGGAGATGGTGAGATGATGGAAGGCAGTGTCTGGGAATCTTTCATGAGTGCAGCAAATTTTCATTTAGACAACCTTACCTATATCATTGACCGCAATCGACTGTCACAGGAATCTCTCACGGAGGAAGAGATGGCTTTGGAACCGTTGGAAAAGAAGCTCACATCTTTTGGTTTATCCGTATGCAATATCGACGGACACGATATCGCAGTCATCATGGATGCCATGGACCACAAGACGGGGGAAGCGCCAAAAGCGATCATTGCCAATACCAAAAAAGGATATGGGGTGCCAGGATATGAGGGGCAGACGAAATCTCATTTTGCTCATCTTAAGGATGAGGAATATCAAAATTCTTTAAATATGCTGTAGATCGATTCAATATGAAAAAAGAAAATTATGCGGAATTAATCTCCCGTTTTACCGGAAAATCAAGCAGGGATGTCTTCGGGGACATCCTGTGTGAACTGGCCGATGCGGATCCCCGTATTGTGGCACTATCCGCGGATGTATCCGAATCGGTGCGGTTGAATGATTTCAAGAAAAATTGGCCTGACCGTTTCTTCAATTTTGGGATCGCTGAACAGAACATGATGGGCGCAGCCGCCGGGATGGCGCGCTCCGGTTTGCATCCATTTGTGAGCGTTTATGCCATTTTCGCCGCTTTACGCGCATTGGAATTTGTCAGAACCGATATTGCATACCCAAAACTGCCTGTGCGCCTGTGCGTTTCGCACAGTGGCATCAGCCTGGGGCAGGGTGGACCTACCCATAACTCCCTGGAAGATCTGGCCATTATGCGCGCCATCCCCCATATGACGGTCGTGGTCCCGGCGGATGGGATCAGCGCAGCACTATGCATAAAAAATTTTGAAACCATTCCGGGACCGGTCTATTTCCGCATGAACCGCTTTGTGGAAAAACCGGTTTATCGATCAGAAATCTCTTTTGATTTTGCCAAGATCAACAAGATTAAAGAAGGCAAAGGAATATCCATTCTGGCTTGTGGGGCCAGTGTGGGAAACGCATTGCAGGCAGTGCAAATTCTGGAAGAAACCGGAATCTCCGCCGCCCTGTATGATGTGCATATGCTGAAACCCTTTGATGAGGTCTCTCTTAAAGAAATTGCTGCACGATCGGAGCTGTTGATCACGGTTGAAGAACATAATGTGATCGGCGGCCTGGGTGGGGCAGTGGCGGAAAGCCTTTCGGCGATCAAGCATACTCCGCGCTTGGTGTGCCTGGGCATCCCGGATTGTTTCCCCAGTGCGGGTGATTATGTGGATATCATCCATTATTATGGGTTGGATGGGGTTGGAATTGCGGAACGGATCAAAGGGATGGTCTAGAAATAAAAACAAATCACCGGCTGATTCAAGGTCAATAATGAGTCCATATTGATAAGCTATTTTTGCAGAATATTATTTTGAGATAACGAAATTTAAAAAGAATTGGAAAGCGCCCGCACCTGCTCGGTGGCGTGGTAGCTGGAGCGCACCAGCGGGGCGCTCTCGACCCAGCGGCTCAGTGGTTGTACCCGCGTCCCATGATGTAATCTTCCAGATTGCGGATGAGATCAGCCTGATCTTCAGTGATAGTTTTGACCAGGTCGCCGATCGAGATGACCCCGACCACCACCTCATCCTCCACTACCGGCAGATGGCGGATGTGCTTGTCGGTCATCTGCGCCATGCATTCGTCCACGGTCTGTTCGGGATGGACAAAGTAAATGTCTTCCGTCATTACTTCACGGATGGGTGTCGCTTCGGTTTTTCTTTGCAAAATGACGCGCCGGGCGTAATCGCGCTCGGAGAAGATCCCGCACACCTCCCCGCCTTCCATCACCAGGATGGCGCCGATGCCTTTTTCAGCCATGATCTTTAATGCGTCCAATACGGTGTTGTTGGGAGTGATGGAATAAACAGCGTTGCCCTTGCTTTTAAGGATATCGCTTACCGTTTTCATTCTTGCTCTCCCTTTCATATGTTTATGAATCTATTATATAGAAAATGGGGAGCATTTTTAAGCATGGAATGATGAGCTATTTCACAAGGTTGAATATATTCTGATTTTAATAATAGAACCTGACTTGCTCAAATTAGTGTCCCGAAAACAGTCTATTTATCACACTTTTTACTACATCAGGAACCTCTGGTTCAACCAGAATATCCTTTC
>LDZU01009772.1_pt1 | contig 11818 bp, 10 predicted proteins | sample 615531 | NCBI WGS metagenome assembly LDZU01 (sample SAMN03408293, study PRJNA278302) | terrestrial metagenome | isolation source: oil reservoir sample SB2 | place: USA: Alaska, North Slope, Schrader Bluff formation | collected 2011-09 | reverse complement strand
ATAAGTCAGTTCACTTTTGAAGTTTCGTCCAGGTTCGGAAATCTTCACAGTTCACTTTTAAAGTTTTTATGTGTCCACTTTTGAAGTTTTCCCAACAGTGGAAAGTGAAGGTGGAAAGTGAGGGTGTGGAAAGTAGAACATCGTAAGGTCTTTTTAGCGTTATTCATAAGGTTTTTTCAGAAATCTCTAGCATAGATTTTTTTTTCTGTTCACGTCTTTAAACCAGCTTTACTGATAGTCAATCATCAATGCGATTGGGTAGAATTGTTATAATAAGTCTTATATTGTTTAAAGTATCGTGAGGAATTTACTTGGCAGTTACCATTAAGGATGTTGCTAGAATAGCACAAGTCTCTATCAAGACGGTTTCGCGGGTGATCAATAATGAACCTCACGTAACCGAAGACATGCGTGCCCGTGTACAAAATGCAATTGATTTATTGGGATATGCACCGAATATTTCCGCACGCCGCTTGGTACAGCGACGTTCCTATATGCTCTGCATCTTATTACACACGAGTGGATTCTACCAATCAGCTCTGATCAATAAGGTTCTTGAAGTAGCTTATGAGTATGACTACGATATTTTGATCCAGACCTATTTTCCATCTTTATCTCGCTCGAAGAAAAAATTGGCCGGTTTGATAAATGAGAGGCGCATAGACGGACTCATAACAACTCCTCCCTGCGATACAGATGAATTTGTTTTGGAATTAGTACACAATTCACATATTCCACTGGTTCAGATCTCTCCTTACAATCGTTTGCCAGAAATTCCCTCGATCACTGGAGACGATTACCAGGGTGCACTGATGATGACAGAATATTTAATTACACTGGGGCATCGAAATATTGCATTTCTCAAGGGTCCACGTAACCATCGCACGAGTCTGGATCGCTTATATGGATTTCGTGCAGCCCTTGATCACCATCACATATCTTACAATAAATTATTAGAACTCGATTCTGAATTTAACTTTGATGGTGGATATACCGCTGCCAAGATTGCGATGGATTCTAAAAACCCACCGACTGCCATTTTTGGCGGGAATGATGAAGCTGCATTTGGAGCAATTTATGCGCTGCAGGAAATGGGATTATCCGTGCCACAACAGATATCCGTTTGCGGCTTTGATGACCTGATCAATTCAAAAAATGTTTGGCCGGGCTTGACAACCATCCATCATCCGGTTGATGAAATTGCCGAACAGGCTCTTTCTATGCTGGTAACACTCCTCAAAGGCGAAGAGCTAGAACAAAAAGAAATGGTTTTGCCTTCGCGATTGGTAATTCGTGGTTCAACAGCTCAGCCAGCATTTCCTCAATAGATTACAAAAGGTCATGAATTTCAAATCCTACGCCAAGAATGATCTATGGGTTCTGATGAAAAATGTCAGTTAATCAAATTCTTTACTAAAGCAACCGCTTTGCTGGCATCAGGTGAATATCCATCAGCGCCAATTTCTTCAGCGTATTGGGGGGTAAGTGGAGCACCTCCAACAATGATTTTTACCTTACTGCGCAGCCCGGCATTTTGAATTGCATCAATAACCGCTTTCATATTAACCATCGTAGTGGTCAACAGAGCTGACATAGCCACAATTTGCGCTCCCGTTGTTTTTATTGCGTCCACAAACCTTTCAGGAGATACATCAGAACCCAAATCAATAACTTCAAAAGCTGCACCTTCAAGCATCATTCCGACCAAGTTTTTTCCAATGTCATGCAGATCACCTGCTACAGTCCCAATCACAACTTTTCCGGAAGGTTGAACATCAGCTTTGGATAAAGCAGGTTTCAGAACTGCTAAACCTTCCTGCATAGCTCTGGCTGAAATCAACATCTCGGGAACAAAATATTCGCCTTCTTCAAACAGCCTACCTACTTCACTCATGGCAGATACCATACCTTCATTTAGAATGGTCTCAGCATGATAGCCTTGCTCTAAGGCAATCTTGATATTATCAACCGTTTGTTTACTTTGTCCCTCAAGAATATTCTGGGATATTTCTGAAATTATATCGCTCATGACAACTCTCTTTCCTTATGGTAATGTTGCTGTTCGTTGTTTTCACAATTCATATTCTGATAAATTTACTTTGGCCATATCAAGCGAGGGTCTCATTTGTTCAATGAATTCCTCTTCAGAGAGGGGTAAGCTATCAGCTTGCTTCGACAGATTATCCAGCCACCGTAATTCGACGCGCGAAAGTGTGATAGCACCAGTATCCAGGGCTTTGCGAAAACAATCCAGGGTTGCCAGAACTGCTGTTCGCGTGCGTAAATATGCTGTCGGTTCAGCAATGATTTGTTTTGACAGATTTAGCACAACATCCGGTCTTAACACATAAGCTTGTACATCCAATGCAGAATCCGAGTCGATAAAGAGATCTCTTAAGGCAAGGGCAGATTCTTTCCCTTTGGCTGTGGCGCCATTCATAAGGCGAGTTGCGTAAATTAATTGTTCCATGGAAACGGTGGGAGCATTAGCGGACAAAAGTTTTGTATTTTGAACCGATTCATTACTCCAGAGATCAGGTACAGCTTTTGCAATATTGCCAATTTGGGATAAGTGGGCACAGGCTGCTTCAGCTCCTTCAAGCGCAATAGGAGCGCCCGTAATGGCTTTTATATAGACGCCTTCGTATGCGCAATCTTTATTTGGACCAAGGGCTCCTTGTTCAAAAGCCACCAGGCTGCGTGGAACAGTCATAACGCGGATTAATGCAGCCCAAATGCGGGGGATAAAATGTTGTTCAGCCAGAACCATGGCAGTATTCCCAAAACCGCATGCCGAATCTCCCGATGGAATAATGTCGTACTTTCGTGAAATCGATACCACTTTTTCCCAAAGGAAATTCATATCCCGACTGCCCAAAATTCCCAATGCAAAAACGGATAAATTCAGGTCTCCCTTAATAATGGCTTCATCATGGATCTCTTTTCCGCCCGTCGATTCAATTGCCAGTAAATCGGCTCCTGCTTGAGCACAAAGATCGAAGCAGCGGAACATATCATCAACGTATTTCCCGTGGCGCATTAAAGGAGGGCGGGCAAACTCGCGAATATCATTGGGGGTTACACGCAAACAGGTTTTAATGTGTTCTTTTTGTTCAATCTCATCTAATTTTTCACGTAATATTTTTGTGATCTCTGCTCCCCATTCTGGATTTAATGTTAAATCCGGCAATAATTCAAATTCAACACTGAAACCGGTTGCATGAAGTTCCACAGCACGTTTGGTAATCTCTCCAATCATTTGAGAATACTGGTTGCGGACTTCAGGCAGCGTGTCTGCGTTGATTCCCATGCCTGGTAGAGTGAAATTTATTTCCGGATATACTTCCCCTGCCCCGATTGTTAATCCATTTTTTAATTGAACCGGGAAAGGGCTGTGACCAAAAACAAAATTATCCAGCTTCGTAATCGCTAACTGTTGAAATTTTTTCGGCATATTCCCTCGGATGAAATTTATTTATTTAAGAAATATATCAAAAAATGACAACGTTGTCAACAGCATTTCCTAACATCTTGACACTTCTTTTTCAACAGTCTCGATATTTCCTATTGACAATGAAAAAGTGGTTGCTAATATAATATTTACAGGAAGTAAGAGTTTCTTACAGAATGTAATTATTACCCCACGATACAGGAATTAACCTTGAAATCCAAAGCTTTTACTATCTCAGGAACAGAAATGCGATCGATCAATCGATCGACCATACTTGAAGTTGTCCGTACTAACTCACCAATTTCACGAACAGAAATAAGCCGACGTTTAAATGTGAGTCTCCCCACCGTAATGAGGATTATTGATCAATTGATCGAAGAAAACCTTGTTCGCCCTACAGGACAAACGGAATGGAGCGGTGGTCGAACCAGAACGATGATTGAGTTTAATGGTTCAGCTTATTTATGTATTGGATTAGATTTGGGCGGTACCAAATTATATGGCGGAGTTGCAGATCTAAAGGGAAACGTCATCCATGAAGCACGAATCTCCCATCACCAAACTCAGGCTGAAGAAAGTTTTCAAGTTCTTTGTGAATTTATCGATAAGCTTCTGGAATTCGCTAACGGGACTGGCTTGCCCTTATTGGGAATTGGGCTTGGCGTTCCAGGCGCGACGGATCTGGAGACTGGAAATGTCAAATTAGCTCCTAGTTTGGGCTGGTTTGATTTCCCACTCAAAACGCGGCTGGAAGAGCGCTATCATCATCCACTATTAATCGAAAATGATGTAAACCTGGCTGCAATTGGTGAGCTTTGGGTACAGCCGAATGATGTCGAGAACTTGGTACTAATCACAATAGGGACTGGAATCGGTGCCGGTGTTGTGATTAATCGTATTCTTTATCAAGGTTCTCATCATATGGCAGGAGAGATTGGCTATACTCTGCCTGATCGTAATCTATTGGGAAAAACATTCTCTGAGTTTGGCGCTCTTGAACAATTAGCTTCTGGCAATGGAATTGCGATGCGCGCGAGAAAACTTTTGCAAGGTAAAAGGCCAGAAGAGAGTTTAGAGAGCATAACAGCTGAAGAAGTTTTTGAAGCAGCACGGAAAGGCGAGAGGTGGGCTAACAAAATTCTATCCGAAACTGTTGACTACCTGGCTCAAGCAATTGCATTTATAAACCAATTACTAGATCCAGATGTGATCATCTTAGGCGGCGGAGTATCCAGAGATGCTGATTTATTAATTCAGCCTATTTTGGATCGCTTGCAAGGATCTATCCCATCACTGCCAAAAATCGAGGCTTCCCGCATCGGATATCAAGCAGCTATTACAGGTTCTATTATGAAGCTGATGAGAATTAACGGAAATAAATTTTTAGTACAAAAATATTCTTAGGGATATGTAAGTATCCTACATAATAAGACTCTAAGCATAAAAGGAGGTGATAATAATTAAGGTGTAAGTGATTTGTCCTGATGATCGCATAACCGATCAACTAGTCAAGAGACAAAAAAGGAGAATTAATCCGATGGCTAATTCCAAAATGAAGTCTTTCAATTATGCAGTCGGCATGTTTGGTACTTCGATCCCCATCAACATGCTGAAAACCTACGCCGCAATTTACTATGTGGACAGTCTAGGAATGACAACCACACAATTCGCTTTGATGCTGTTTATCTATACCTTCATTGATGCGGCTGATAATCCCATCTATGGTTTCCTCTCCGACCGTACTCGCACCCGGTGGGGACGTCGTCGGCCCTGGTTGGTGATCGGTACACCCTTGCTCGTCCTGGCCTTTATTATTTTTTACAATCCACCGGCTTTTCTGGCTGGAAATTCTCTGGTCGCTTATTGTATGTTGTTCTATATACTCACAGGCACCCTGGATTCTGTGATCAATGCCAACTATGGGGCACTCTTCCCTGAACTGTTCCGCACCGATGCCAGTCGGGCAAGCACGAACGCGATGCGCCAGGCTTTTCAACTGGTGGCTATGATCATCAGCATTGCCCTGACCCCGATCGTGACTGACGCCCTAGGTTTTGGTCTTACGGCTATCATCTACGGTATTCTGGGGGGAGCAGTTATCCTCTACATGGCTTTGACCACCCGGGAAGTGGCGATTACGGAAGAGGAAATCAAACCCAAGTTTTTTGAAAGCGTCAGAGACCTGTTCCTGAATAAAAAGTTCTGGATCGCTGGGTTGGCCAATGCTTTTTACAGTGCTGCCATGTCGCTCGTTTTGTCGTCTATGCCTTTCTTTACTAAATACACTCTGAAAATCCCCAACAGTCAATCGACCATTCTATTTGCTTCGGTCTTGATTGTTGCCATCGTCGGCGTTTCAGTGTGGGCCTGGTTGGTGCGCAAATACTCCCTTATCCCGGTCTGGCGGGCTGCATTGGCTTTTCTGGCGGTGGCCTTTGTGCCACTCTATTTTGCCAATTCCCTATCCACAGCCATCATTGGCAGCGTACTGGTTGGTTTTGGCTTTTCGGGCGTCATCACTACCATGGACCTGATTGGAGCCAAAGTGATGGATGAAGACACCCAAAAACACAAGCAGCGCCGTGAGGGCATCATCTCCAATGCATTGGGTTTTATGAATCGCCTGAACGGTTTGTTTACCAGCGCCGCTTTCTCACTGGTCTTTATTCTGTATGGTTTTGAAAGTGGTGATAATCCCGGTGTCCAACCACAAAATGCGGCCCGTTTCTTGTTGACGATGTTCCCCTTTGTGATGATGTTGATCAGTTTCGGCTTTTCGTTCTTCATCAACTTTGCTACAACCGAAAAACCCCAAGACCTGTCACAACCACAGGCAGAATAATCAGGAGGGATTGTTATGGCTTTAATCCGCATCGATCACACACCCCAGACAGCCAAAGTTAACTTGCCTCTCAATATGATCGTGCCTGATCCCGGCAGGATGAATGACATTCCTGTGCGTCAACGCAAGGTTCTGTATTTACTGCATGGACTCAGCGATGATGCCAGTGCTTGGCAACGCTATACTGCTATCGAAACCCTGGCCAACGATTACGGTCTGGTAGTGGTAATGCCCTCCGTGGGGCGTAGCTTCTATATCGATCAACCAAACGGTCAAAACTATTTTTCCTACCTAATGGAAGAACTACCACAATATCTTTCAGATGTCTTTGACCTTGCACCCCGGCGAGAAGATACCTTCATTGCGGGTGTCTCAATGGGCGGGTACGGAGCCATCAAAGCAGCACTTTTATATCCCCAACGCTTTTTTGTAGCGGCAAGCTTTTCGGGATTCCTGTCTTTAAAATTTTTCAAAGCTTATCCTGATGATCCGCGCCAAAAGGAATTTACCTACCTTTTGGGAGATCTGAGCAAATTATCTGGCAGCGATCATGACCCGGCAGTTTGGTTAAAAAAAGCTGCAAGCAATCCGTCTGCCTTACCGCGCCTTTATATCGCCTGTGGTCGTCAGGATGACTTATATCCGCTGAACCGAATGTTTCAAGCAGAATGCTTGAATCTGGGGATCAATCTGGATTACCACGAAGAGGACGCCAGGCATGAATGGCTCTTCTGGGATGCGCAGATCCGGAAGTTCCTCGCTTCTGTTCTTGGCTGACCGACCTTTTAGAAAGAAATGGAATGTTATGCAGGAAAAAACGGTTCTAGAGCTTTTCATCGAACATGATCGAGAGGGTACCTATTTTACTCTCCCCTTTACAATGCCTGCAGATACTGAAACTCTAACCCTCAGCTACCAGTACGAACGTTATCGTGAAAGCGAATCCCAGATCGGAAATGGATCCTTTGTATCGCGGCAGGAAGTTAATATCATAGATCTGGGGCTCATCGCGCCGGACGGAACCCAGGTCGGTACTTCGGGCTCGGACAAGAATGAAATATGCCTTAGCGCGACCAGCGCAACCCCCGGCTATAAGCCTTATCCCCTGGTTCCTGGAACTTGGTTGATTCTCATTGGGGCTTATAAAGTTGCGCCTGAAGGGGTGGCTGTTACATATGAGTTGTCAGTTTCCAAGAAGAGTATACGGGTGTTTAAGGGTGATTTACATGTGCATACCATAGCATCCGACGGTGTATTAACAACTGAGGAACTCGGCTGGCATGCTTTGCGTCACGGATTGGATTTTGTGGCAGTTACTGATCATAATCAGTTTGTCAGCACTGACGCTTTACCCCATATTCCTGGAATAACACTCATTCCAGGTGTGGAATGGACACATTATCTGGGTCACGCCAATTTTTTAGGGCTCGATAAACCCTACGATCCTCCCTTTGCTACTAACACACCGGAAGAAACGTTCGCCCGCTTTGACTCAGCCCGGAGTCGTGGTGCATTAATCATCATCAACCATCCTTTCGATGAAGGCAGCGGTTTTCAGTTTGATATGAATGCTTTGCCTTACGACTGTCTGGAAGTATGGAACGGTCCGATGCGAGAATCAAATCTGCGCTCGGTGGGTTTATGGCAGAGCATGCTGTCGACTGGGAAAAAGGTACCAATCATCGGCGGGAGTGACTATCACCGAGACAGTCTGTTCCAAATTCTGGGAGGACCAACCACGTGTGTATATGCCTTGTCGCCCAGTTCAAGCGATATCCTCTCAGCTCTTAAAGCTGGGCATGCCTATATCACCTTCGCCCCTAATGGTCCAACACTCGAGCTGACCGCTGGGAATGCAATTCTGGGTGATACGGTAGTTTGGTCTCAAATCAAGGTGCTTCAAATGGTGGCTGGTGGTTTGTTACGTGGAGACGTCATCCGAGTTATCACCGGGGACAGCAGCGAAAACATTTTGGAAGCCCCATCAAACGGATACGTTCGAGCAGCATATACCATGAAGAAGCCAGGCTTTGCTCGCGTTGAGATTTTACGGTCATTCCTTCCTGGATTACCTATGTTGCCTGCGCTAATTTCGAACCCAATCTACTTTGAAGAATGAGAAAGGGTTAGGAATGCCGTTTTAAGTGGAGTGATACAATTCAGCAGTTGTGCCGATTCCTGGACCGTATTTTATGAGAATAAAATTTGGAAACCTATATACCGAAAGGTAAACAAAAAAACTTCTCCAAAATTTATTGTGTTTCTTATAATTCCGATGTATTTCGTAAAAACTGCAGGCCTGAACTTGTGCAAATCTATCTGGTTATATATAAAGAACCCTCATGCAATATGGTAATAGAAGAATGCGAGAATGATGAATCCCTTTTTTGATGGCTGGAAATATATAACGATACGATTTTGTTTCGTATTCAGAATCAAACGAAATTGTTGGAGGCAAATAAATGTCATCATCTAAAAAGTTGCAAGTAGGTGTGATCGGGTGCGGAGGAATTGCCCAAATGATGCATCTTCCATTTTTAACAAAAAATTCCGATCTTTATGAAATTAAGTCAATCTGCGACCTCTCACCAAAAGTCTTAAAATTATTGGGCGATCGTTATCAAGTGCCTGAAGAGAATCGTTTTGCCAATTATGAAGACCTAATTCGTGGGGATTTGGATGCTATTTTTGTTACCTCGGGAGGAGACCATGCTGCTCAAGTTTTCGCTGCGCTTAAATCCGGGAAACATGTATTTGTAGAAAAACCGCTTTGTTATTCGCTTAAAGAAGCGGATGCGTTGATCGAGTTAGCTGAGCAGGAAAAGTTGAAATTGATGGTGGGCTACATGAAACGGTATGATCCTGGCTATCTTTACGCCAAGCAATGTATGCGAGAAATGGGGGAAATCCGCTATGTCCAGATGAACACACTTCACCCCGAAGAGGAAGGATATTTGCAAATGCATGGATTGATCCAGGCGGACGATGTCTCTGAATCTACAATCCAGGAGATCCGTGCGAGAGATCAAAAACAGATATTGGAAGCGATAGGGAATATTTCTCCAGCTTTACAGGCAGAATACACAGATGTCTTATTGGGTAGCATGGTACATGACATCAATGCAATGCGTGGTCTACTAGGAGAGCCGGAGCGAGTACTTTTTGCTGAACACTGGCCAACGGGAGAAAAACCAGGCGGTATTACCACTACGATCCAATATCCGGGTGCACTGAGAGTTGTTTACACATGGATCTTCCTGGCAAAATTACGTGATTATTTTCAAGAGATTGCAATAATGTCCTCTACGAATCGCTTACGAATTCAATTTCCATCCCCGTATTTGAAGAACTTTCCGACACCGGTGATATATCAAACCATGAAGAATGGTACAGCAGTCGAGGAGCATGTGATCGTTTCATATCAAGAAGCCTTTGAGGAGGAAATTAAGGCATTTTATGAGTACGTGATCAAAGACATCAAACCGCTGACTGATGCTGTTGATGCACGCAAGGATATCCGGATACTTCAAGATATTCTAGCCGCGTTCCATCCGGAAGGGCTGGCTGGAGAGGCACTCAGGTAAATTACCAGGAGAAGGTTCATGATCCAGATTTCTTTACACGGTTCCTGTTTTGTAGGCAGTCAATGTGGCTATAATCCGCCAAAAAGCTGGGAAGAATGTGTTAGAGCTTTGAGTGATTACTTTTTTCCGATAGAAACATTCCAGCAAAGGTTTGAAGGGTTGATTCGTCATGTAAAAAAGCTGGGATATGAACGGATGGATGTGTGGCAACCGGCAGAACTGAACTGGCAGTGGGCAACTCAAAAGCATATAGAGATTGCTAGATCCGTTATTTACCAGCATGGGATGGAAATCTCCAGTTTAGCGGGAGAGTTTGGTGAGACCAGGGTAGAGTTCTTGTCTGCCTGCCACCTTGCCCAAGGGATCGGAGCACCGATTTTGAGTGGTACAACCGCCTTGTACCTGAAAGATCGGTCTTTTGTGATTGACTCCCTCGAACAATATAATCTAAAACTGGCAATAGAAAATGAGGTTGAATTCACTGCTGCTGAAATGTTGGAGAAGATTGGGGATAGTGGGAATGGAAGGATAGGCACAGCCATTGATACAGGTTGGTATGCCACGCACGGTTATAATGTCCTCAGCGCAATCCATGAGTTAAAAAACCACATTTTTCATGTCCATCTCAAAGATGTATACCCGGGTGAGGAACATATTAACTGTGGATATGGAAAGGGTTGTGTTCCTTTAAAAGAGTGTGTATTTACTCTAAAGGACATTGGTTATTCAGGGGTTTTGAGCGTCGAAAATCATAACTTAGACCATGATCCCGACCAGGAAATGATTGAAGGAAGAAAACTGGTTGAAGAATGGATCACTCAATAGTCAACATGAGAGAAATTCACAACCGAGTATGAAAATGGTGTGATATATAACAACAGAAAAGGCTGACACAGAGGTCGGTTTTTTTTGATGCTATGAACCTGATCAATAGTCAGACCCGCATACCTATAGGCACCGCTAATTGTCTCTCCCGCAAGCGAAGCACGCAGATTAGAGTTTCATCTTTCAGGTAACCACATCATCCGCCAACCAAACGCAGGGAAGTTCTGCTGAATATTATTCACACACATTGCGCGGGTTTGGATGTACATAAGAAAGGGATAATTGCAGAATCATCGTGGACTTAATAAATATAACAATAATGTTATAATGGGAAAGGTACATGATTTCGTCATCTTGCATGGATATCGAAAACAGGGCATGAAGGCACCAGAACGTGAAATTGCGACCGCTTTGCGGCGTATGGAAGAATTATTAAGCGAGGAATAATATGGCAAAAAAAAATCTACCCCGATTTGAAGATTGGGAAACTAAGAAAATGATAGATCCAGAATTTGCAGCAGCTGCTGAAGAACTTGAACCCGGATATCAAATCGCGCGGTTGCGCATTTCACGCGGACTAACTCAAACCCAACTGGCTAAGATGGTTGGTACACGCCAGCCTTCAATTGCACGCTTAGAAAACGGATCAAGTGTCCCAAGCATTTCTTTTTTACAAAAGGTAGCCGCAGCCTTAGATGCCAGGGTCGAAGTCAAGTTGGTACTGAAAGGGAAGTAAGTCTTCTGCGATCTTAATCGGTTAATTTATTTGGATCAGTAAGTAAGATTTATTGAATGGCGTCTATTTGACATCCATTTGATTTCGTAACTCTCTTAAAACCACCAACCCTTCTTTGGATTGTGTTACCCACTTGCTCATTGTTTGACCATCTGGCGACCACTTGTGGAGATCGTATTATGGATCGCACTCATTCCGTAGTGTGAGATTGAACTCTTTAGTTCAACTCTTTTCTGGATTTAGGAATTAAATGTTTTACTACAATTAAATGTTTTACTACCTTGAGCTGTATGTGCAATTTTTGCACATACTAAATCTTCTTACAGGTCTCTTGATTTAATCGCGTTTATTAACAGAAACATACTCATTCTTACTTAAAA
>LDZU01009381.1_pt1 | contig 11824 bp, 10 predicted proteins | sample 615531 | NCBI WGS metagenome assembly LDZU01 (sample SAMN03408293, study PRJNA278302) | terrestrial metagenome | isolation source: oil reservoir sample SB2 | place: USA: Alaska, North Slope, Schrader Bluff formation | collected 2011-09 | reverse complement strand
GAACACCCTTGATTCTTTTGGCATTAATGCCAAAGTAGTGGAATACAATCCAGGTCCAGCTGTTACTCAGTACTGTTTGGAGATTAGTCAGGGCACCCGTTTAGCCAAAATTACTGCACTATCGACTGATTTAGCCCTAGCTCTCGCTGCACCAACTGGTCAAGTGAGAATCGAGGCACCAATCCCTGGTCGTAATTTGGTAGGCGTGGAAGTACCAAATCATAGTGCAGAAATTGTGCCACTCAAAACTATGTTATCTTCCCCAATACTTAAAAAACACCCTTCAAAATTGGCGGTCAGTTTAGGTGTTGATGTGGCTGGTAAACCAATTGTGGCTGACATTACCGAGATGCCCCACCTCTTGATTGCTGGTGCCACTGGTTCTGGTAAATCAGTTTGTGTCAATGCTTTTTTGTGTTCAATTTTATTTAGAGCTACTCCAGAAGAAGTCAAATTAATTTTAGTTGATCCAAAACGAGTTGAACTCGGTAAGTATCATGATATTCCTCATTTGTTAACACCAGTCATTCATGAACCTGACAAGGTAATTTCTGCTTTGAAGTGGGCGGTTGAATTAATGGAAAAACGCTATAAATTGTTGAATGAAGTTGGAGTGCGTTCAATTCGTGATTACAATGAGTTGGCTGGGTTAGCCACGATGCCCAACATTGTGATTGTCATTGATGAAATGGCTGATATTATGCTCTTTGCCCCTAAAGAAGTAGAAGATAATGTCACTCGTATTGCTCAAATGGCTCGTGCAGTAGGTATCCATCTAGTGCTGGCCACCCAAAGACCGTCGGTAGATGTGATTACTGGTTTAATCAAGGCTAATATGCCAACTAGAATTGCTTTTAATGTGTCAAGTGTCACTGATAGTCGGGTAATTTTAGATACCCCAGGAGCTGAAAAACTATTGGGTAAAGGAGATATGCTTTACCTTTCACCTGACAGAGCCAAACCAGCGCGTATTCAAGGTACCTTTGTCGCTTCTAAAGAAATTGATCAATTAATGGATTTCCTCAGATCACAAGGAAAAAAACCAAATTATGAGGAAGATATTATTGGTAAATATCAAGTTAGCAAGGTAGGTGGCTCGGTTAGCATCAATGTTGAAGGAGAAGCTGACCGAGATGAACTTTTTGATGAGGCAGTGCGGCTATTTGCTACCAGCGACAGTGCCTCATCTAGTGCCATTCAGAGACATTTGTCGGTTGGCTATGCCAGGGCAGCTAGAATTTTAGATCAGTTGGAAGAAGCTGGGTTTGTGGGTCCGGCTCAAGGCAGTAAAGCCAGGGACGTTTACACTGCAAAATTTCAAGAATATTTGGTGGGTAAAGAGCCTTTTTAATTTCTTGTGAGTAAAACGAAAAATTGAACTGTAATAGTTCAATTAGTATGTGGAGATGGCGGGTTTTGCTCCCGCGTCCGCTAATCAAGCCCTAACGATGTCTACAGATTTAGTTTATTTTTGATTTGAAACAAAAAGTGAATAAACAAACTTTTTTTGTTTCATCCAGATCAAATTCTTGGAAATAAAGCGATCTGCTTCTTTATTTTTGCCAATCGACTAGGTTGTCACCTAGTGTGAATCGCCGATAAGAACTCATCACTAGATGCCGTTTTTTGCAATTAAGCAAAAGCTGGAGCAGCTACATAACCGAAGTCAAAAAGACTGGCGATTTTATTAGCTACTGTTTTTAAACTGTTTTTGACAGTTATTTATTGGTGCTGTTTGACATCTTTTCACCAAAGATGATCTGCGATGATTAAAGTTGACTGACGTCAATGCAATACATCCCCTGTTAATGAACGCATTATTATAGCATTCTCTCTCGAGAAATTCAAGTGCATCAGTGGATGTTTACAACTTAGAAGCTAAAGCCAGTACTGTTATGGAATTAGCTCCATTATTTTTTAGAATTTGGCTAACACTGTTGCTAGTAGCTCCAGTGGTAATCACGTCATCAATTAGTAAAATATTTTGCTTAAATAAAGCATTTTGATAAAAAGTTGAGATAGCAAAACTATTATTTAATCTTTGTAATCTTTTATCTTTATTAGTAACTTGCGCTTGAGGTTTTGTATTTTTTGTTTTTATCAACAATTCTAAACAAGGTTTTTGACTCCACAAAGACAATTCCTGAGCAATTAACTGAGCTTGATTGTAACCTCTTTTTTTTCTTTTTTGAGGATGGATGGGGACAAAGCTAATGATGTCGATTTGTTGATAATCGAGCTTAACGTGAAAATACAGCATTTGGGCTAAAAATTTGGCAGCTCGACTGTGGTGATGATATTTGAGCGCTTTAATCAGAGAGCTGAGGGGCGGTTTAAAAGCTGCCATGATTTTCACTTGATCAAAGTAGCTTTGATCAAAGTTTTTGCTAAAAAATTCTTTAAAATCTTCTTGCCAAAAAAACTCGATCAATTGATAACAAGACTCACATAGCATCGGTCCCAATTTTTGGCAGTGTTGACAAAAATCAGGAAAGATAAAAGCTTGGCAAATTTGAGCAATAGAAAATTTTTTCACCGCTTAATATTTTAATTTTGACAACTGACAAGAACATGACTTGCTTTTTTAAAAGCTCGGGCTTTGATTTATAATAGAAACTTAATCGACGGACAATTAGCTCAGTTGGTTAGAGCGCACGATTCACATTCGTGAGGTCACTGGTTCGAGTCCAGTATTGTCCACCACTAATAAAAAGGAGAATTATGAATTTACAAGAACAATTAATAGAAGACATGAAAACAGCCATGAGGGCTAGGGAAGCTGAGCGCCTTGGCGTGATTCGTTTAATTCGCAGTGAAGTTAAAAATTTTGAAATTGATCATGGAATGGCTGATGATTCAATGGTGGAAAAAATTATCAAAAAAATGTTGAATCAGCAATTAGATGCTCTAGAAGACTTTAAAAAGGCTAATCGTGAAGACTTAATTAGTGAAACAGAAAATAAAGTGAAAATCTTGCAATCATATTTGCCAGCACAAATGAACGACCAAGAGCTAGAAAAATTTATCCAAGACTTTGTTGAGCAAAGTGCGGTTAAAGATTTCGGTCCATTAATGGGCAAGATTACCAAGGAATTGGGTTCTCAAGCTGATGGCTCTAGAGTTGCAAGCGCGCTCAAAAAACTGTTGAACAAATAGGGTTTAGAGCTTGCTTTAACTATCAATTCTTTCTAGAATTGCCCTAATGAATCAAACAGTGAAAACACAAACAGTTGGTGATTTGTTAAGTAAACATCGAAAAAAAGCTGGTTTAGAATTATCCGACATCGCTCAAAAAACTTTTATTAAAATTGAATATTTACAAGCGATTGAAAATAATAATTTTGCTGATTTACCTAATGCTAGTTACGCTAAAGCTTACCTTAGCAATTATGCCAAACTACTCGGTCTGAATCCTCGTCCCCTTTTAGCAATTTTGCGTCGTGATTATCAGGAAAGCGCTAAAGGTAGATTGCTTCCCCGTGAATTTTTGAAAGACTCATTTAAAAAATCTAATTTTTTTTCACCACTTCGTTTAACTTTTTCCTTGATTACTGTGGTTTTTGTTAGCTTTTTGATTTATATCAGTTGGCAATGGTATGCTCTGAGTCGACCACCCCGCTTAGAAGTTTTTCAGCCAGAAAATAATCAGACGACAGCGGCCAAAGTGCTAGTTGAGGGCCAAACAGTAATGGATGCGATTGTGGTAGTGAACGCTCAGCCGGTGGCTTTGCAAGCGGGTGGTTTTTTTAGCACAGAGTTGTATTTTGATATTGAGGGACCAACGACCATTACAGTAAAAGCTACCGATAAACGAGGTAAAACCAGTACGGTGCAAAGGAGTATTCAGGTTAAATTTTAGTTTTCATCTAATCTGGCTGGTAAATTGTTTTAGTCTATCGTAGAATGAATTTATTAATAAGAAAGTGAATTATGTCAGATATTTTGCCTTTAGTACTTACCATTTCTGTTGCCAGTTTAACTGTGGTTTTAGTGGTTTTGGCCGTTAAATTAATTATGGTTTTAGGACAAGTTAAACAATCTTTGAAAAAATTTAATTTAGTGATTGATAAGGCCAATCAAGTCATTGATACCACTCAAGGAAAAATCGAAGGTATTCTCAACCCATTTCATAGTCTTGGTGCTTTTATCACCAATTTTACAGCGGGTCTGAAAATTACTGAGGGTTTTATGAATTGGCTAAATCGCGACCGAGATCATGAAACCGAAGTTGTGGAAGAAGAACAGGTTGTTCAAAAGAAAAAATAGTTTATGGATGAAAAAAAACAACAAGGTGGCAGTTTTTTGTCCGGATTAACCATTGGCTTTTCATTAGGAGCCCTAATCAGTTACTTTTCTAGCGAAAATGGCAAGAAAACTTGGGAAAAATTAACTAAAGATTGGGAACAAGCTCGTATAGATTTATATGAGAAAGGCTTGATTGAGAGCCCAGACATTTCCTTGGATGAAGTTAAAGAAAAATATTTTTTGCGTTTAAAAAATTCTCTGTTCGACTTTAAAGATAATCTCAGTTTAGCCTTGATTAAATTTGAGCAATCCAAAAATAAAGAAAAGACCCGCAAACGGATTCGGCGGAAACAGAAGAAGAATCAATTCAAAGGTATTTAGTTTGACTGTTATAATAATTTCATGTCTAGTCATACTCTAACTTTATCAAGCTTACGACGTTTATATTTAGATTTTTTCGCTAAGAAGGAGCATGCGATAGTTCCCTCTGCCAATTTAGTTCCAGAAAATGATCCGAGTACTTTATTTACTAGTGCTGGTATGCAGGCTATGATTCCCTATTTGCTTGGAGAGAAGCATCCCCAAGGTCAAAGAATTGCCAATTCGCAAAAATGTTTTCGTAGTGAAGACATTAATGAGGTTGGAGACAATCGTCATACTACTTTTTTTGAAATGTTGGGTAATTGGTCTTTTGGTGATTATTTTAAGCAAGAGCAAATTGCCTTTTTTTTTGAATTTTTAGTTGATATTTTGCAATTAGATCCTTCCCGACTTTACATATCAGTTTTTGCTGGCGACAAGGATTTAGACATTGCCAAAGACGAAGAAAGTGCGCTCATTTGGCAAAATTTGTTCCAAAAAAAGGGTGTCGAAGCAAAAATCATTGATCATCCAGAAGCTGGTTTGCAAGGGGGTAGAATTTTCTTTTACGGTGAAGAAAAAAATTGGTGGTCAAGATCTGGTGTGCCAGCGACTATGCCGATTGGCGAGCCCGGTGGTCCTGATAGTGAGGTTTTTTATGATTTCGCACCAGATCAAAACAATCAATTCCATCAGCAATCCAAGTTTGCTCAACAGCCATGCCACATTAATTGTGATTGCGGTCGCTTCTTGGAAGTTGGTAATAGTGTGTTTATGCAATACCAACGAACAGCAGACGGCTTTCATGAATTAGCTCAAAAAAACATTGATTTTGGTGGAGGTTTAGAGCGCTTATTGACTGTTTTAGAAGGTCAGTCAGACATGTTTCTAAGTAGTGCTTTTAGCGGGATTATCAAAAAATTAGAAGAAATTAGTCACAAAAATTATCAAAATCCAGATTTACAAGCTGCATTTCGTATTATTGCCGATCATCTTAAGGCAAGCGTTATGTTGGTGGCTGATGGTGTTTTACCAAGTAACAAAGAACAAGGTTATCTCGTGCGTCGCTTGATTCGTCGATCACTGAGACAGGCTAAATATTTGGGTTTAGAAAAAGAGTTTTTACTAGATCTTGTTCCAGCAGTAGTTGATTTATATCAAGATTTTTATCCACAAGTGGAATCCGAAATTAAGCAAATTAATGAAGTCCTCAAAAATGAAGAGCAAAAATTTAACAAAACACTCAAGCGTGGTCTGCAAGAGTTTAATCGTTTAATTAGCAATAGGGATCAATTGACTGCTGATTTGGCATTTAAACTTTATGAAAGTTATGGTTTTCCGTTCGAATTGTCAATCGAAGAAGCTAGGGCAAGAAATATTAGCATTGAACAAAATATTGAAAGTAAGATTGCTGAAGCCAATCGACAGCACGCTATTTTATCTAGACAAACTGCTCGTAACAAATTTAAAGGTGGTTTGGCAGATCATGAAGCCAAGACAACAGCCTTTCACACTGCTACTCATCTACTTCAAGCGGCTTTGAGAAAAGTGTTGGGTGATCAAGTTCAACAACAAGGGTCTAACATCAATAGTGAGCGTTTGCGCTTTGATTTTAGTTATGCTCGAGCGTTAAATAAAGAACAGTTGACTAAAGTTGAACGATTAGTTAATCAATGGTTAAAAGAAGATCTGCCAGTAGCGAATGAAACTCTCTCTAAAGAAGATGCTCTCAAATCTGGAGCGATTGCTTTTTTCGTTGAACGTTATCCCGATCAAGTCAGTGTTTATACCATTGGTGATCACAATCACTGGATATCTAAAGAACTTTGTGCTGGTCCTCATGTTGAGCACACTAGTCAAATTGCTCGTTTTGGAGATTTGGAAATTTTTAAAGAAAAAGCCGTCTCACAAGGTGTGCGCAGAATTTACATGCGTTTTCGAGCTGAATAAGTACTCGGTTCTTCAAAATTATCGAAAATTCTGCTTTAATAGAGCTGAAGGTTTTATTTAAACCAATTCTTTATTATCCAAACAATATGCCCAATTTACTAAAAAAAATTACCAAAGGTAAAAAAAAACAAGAAACTAAAATGCCGGTAGGCAATTTGACGGAGGCTGAGTTGTTTATTAACATTATTCTCGCTGATCAGGAACTACAAGCCGCTTTAGTGAGCAAAAGTCAAGAGATTAAAGAGTATTCCTCAATTAAAACTTATTTTGATCGTCAAGATTTATTAACTCAGCTTGATCAGGCTTTACAAGATTTAGGTCCTTTGGCAGATGAAGTGGCTGACTGTGTTTTTGTCTTTGACGAAACGTGGTTAAAGGAGGGAGATCTAATAGACAGCAAAAAAGTGATAGTTAAAGATTTAACAGATAGTTTGAGCTTGTCAGCTTTGGGGCAAATGAGTATTTCAGAGGGAATTCATCAAGCTCGAATTATGAAAGATTCTCACGATTCTTCGATTGTAATTTATTTGCGCGAAAAAGATTTTGATTTATTGTTAATTAAACATGGGAAATTATTGGCTAATTTAAAGATTGGTCGCTCTGCCAAATTAAGTGACGATTTGCAAGAAGGCTTAGCCAGAATTAATCAAGAATTGGGTGAACAAGGCAAGTATTTTCCTAATAAGGTTTTTCTTTCCTCATTAAATCTTACTCAAAAGGTTTTAAACAAAGAGCAAGCAGAATTACAGACTTTTGACTGGACTAAGTTGTCGGGTTTCTTGCAAGTGCCAGAATTTGCTGTTTTAAGTAATGATTATCTAATTAAGGCTTTAAGTTTAGCTGCCAGCCACATGTTGTCGAAAACTTTTGCATCCAAATTAACTCAAGAATTTAGTGAAATGACTAGTATTGATAAAAAAGATGTCTCTGATCAGGTTGTGGCTAGTAATGAGCCCGAACTAGCAGTTGAAGAAAAAAAGATTAGCAGTTTTGGTGTTGATTTGAGTTCAGAAAAAATGGATTTAGAAACCCCCCAAAAAACTCACCCTCAGTTGACTAACAGTCAAGCTGAAGAAATAACTAATGACAATCTTCAAGTTGTAGATTTATCTTCTGTGAATAGTCAAGATACAAAAAGTTTAAAAAGTAAGAGAAGTAGCACGTTGAAACATTTTTTCAGAAAAAATAAAAAATCTTTACTAATTGGTGTGGGTGGAGGTTTGTTGGCCTTGATCACGTTATTTTTTCTTTATAATTTATTTTTGTCCAATGTTACGGTCAAAGTGACTGCTAATGAAAAAATATTGCAAAAAAATTTAGAGATTATTTTAGATCCCCAATTGACCGAAGCGGATTTTACCGAAAATTTATTGAAAGCCTCGTTGGAGGAAAAGCAAGTTAAGGGTGAAGATTCCTTGAGTACTACGGGGATTAGTTTAGTTGGGGACAAAGCACAGGGTAAAGTAAAATTATTTAACAAAACTTTTACAGATAAAACTTTTCCAGAAAACACGGTTTTTGAGTATGAAGACATTGTTTTTGTTTTAGATGAGGAAGTGACAGTACCTGCGGCAATTGCCGAAGAAGAAGCCGAGGGGCAAAATATTGATTATGGTAGTGTTGAAGTGGCACTAACTGCTCAAGACATTGGGGCAGAAGGAAATATTAGCAAGGATAGTAAATTATCGGTAGCTGTTTTCAGTGAAGATACTTACTCTGCTACAGTCATTGAAAATTTTTCTGGCGGATCGAGTCGAGAAATTAGGGTTGTTTCTCAAAAAGATTTAGACAATTTACTGAGTCAGTTAAGAGAAAGTTTGCATGAAATTGCTGTAAATGAATTTAAAGAGGAATCTAAAGATGGGGTAAACTTTGTTCCGACAGGCAAGAATCGTGTAGTTGATTTTAGTTACGATCATGAAGAGGGCGACGAAGTGGAAACTTTATCATTATCAATGACTTTAGCGGTCGAAGCAGTTAAATATTTATCTAGTGATCTAAAACAGTTGGCAGAAGAAGTCTTATTATTAGATTTACCAGAAAATTATGAATTTGTGGATGAAGAACCATCCTTACTTAGTGATGAACCAGAACTAATCGATGATGGTAGTAATCGCCTGGTTTTGGATGCTGAATTATCAGCCAAGGCCAAGGCAGTGATTAATCAAGAATCATTAAATGATTTAGTTTTAGGCAAAAGTTTACAGGAAGCAAAAAATAATTTAGAAGAACAAGCAGCAATTGATCGGGCTGAAATAATTTTACAACCCGCTTTCATGGGTCAAATATTGCAAAAATTACCAAAAGATTCTACCCGCTTCAATTTCCTCATTAATTAATATGGCTAAAACAAATCCCCAACTGACCAAGCAAAAAAACCAGTTGTTAAAACTCTATCGTCAAGCATTACAAGATGGTGTGCCCATTCAAGACTTAAATAAAAAAGTTAATTACTTTCTAAAGCAAGATAAAGCCAGTCGGAAGGGTGAAGAACATTTAGACGAACAAATTAAATTAAATTTTTGGGGACGTTTGCCTAAGATGATGAGAGTGGGAGCAACTTTTTTACCACTGGCTTTAATAGTTTTTGGCTTAGTGTTGGCCTTATCTGCACTGTGGCCAATTATTGATTATTATTTACCATGGAAAAAAGAAGAAGAAATTACCCTATTATCGCCAATACCCCATTCCCAGCTGTTGCTCGGTAATCCACTGATTTCCGCTAAAGCTCAAGTTGAAGTGCAAGAGAATAGTGCTACAGATTACAGTGTCGAAATTGAACCAGTGATTTTAGATCAGGCTCTCGATTTCACAGACTTAACTAATTGGTTTAGTGATGATTTAGAGAATATGGAATTAAGCACCAGTGAGTTTATTGAATATACTCTAGATATTCCCAGTTTAGAGATTAGTAACGCCAAAGTGCGAGTTGGTGGTAGTGATCTTAATCAAAGTTTAATTCATTATCCCGGAACTGGATTGCCTGGACAATTAGGTGCTCCAGTAATATTTGGCCATTCGGTTTTACGGCAATTTTATAACCCGAGTGAGAATAATTCTCGCCGTTATAACTCGATTTTCAGTAAAATAATGACTTTGGAAAAAGGTGACAAAATATTTTTAACTTATGAGAATGTTAAATATACCTATGTTGTTCAAGGTAAAACTGAAGTAAAAGCCGATGACACTTTTATTCTTGCTCAACGGGTTGATGTTCGTCAATTAAAATTAGTTACCTGTGTTCCAGAGGGAACTACTTTACGTCGAGGAGTAATTACTGCCCAGTTAGTCAAAGAATAAATTAAGAAAATGTCAACAATTTTAGCAATTGACTATGGTTTAGCTCGAATTGGTTTAGCGATTTCTTATGTGGGTTTGGCCGAGCCACTGACAATCATTAAAAATAATTTGTCTAGTAATGAGCCAATTATTGATTCTCAGGCCTTGAAACAAATTAGTAAAATAGTAGAAGAAGAAAAAGTTGAAAAAATAGTTTTGGGTATTTCAGAGCAGGAGATGGCCAAAAAAACTTTAGAATTTTTTGAGATTTTAAAATCAACGTTCACTTTTGAGATCGTGCTGGTTGATGAAGTTTTATCTTCATATGAAGTTGAACAGAGATTAAAAGACTTGCCAAAAAAGAAAATACGCCAAGCAATAGACCACTATGCAGCAGCTATTATTCTCGAAAACTATTTAGATTTATGCTAGACTAGGCACCTTGATGAAAAATTCTCCAAAAAAACCACATCTCTTCATTTATTTTTTATTGATTTTTTTAATTATTGTTATCTCTGGATTAGCAATTTTTATTTCCTTATTACGAGCTCCAGATAGCAGTAATCAAAGCACTGTCACTTTTGTTATTCCCAAAGGTCAAGCAACACAAACCATTGCTCAGCACTTGCGAGATGAAGGTTTGATTCGTTCGCCATTAGTTTTTCGTATTGCTCTTTATCAACAGGGTAAGCAAACTAGTATTCAGGCAGGATCTTTTAAATTGAGTCCAAGCATGTCAGTCAGAGAATTAATCCAAGTGTTGAGTAAAGGCACTGATGATTTGTGGATTACGATACCTGAGGGATGGCGTCGTGAAGAAATAGCTGCTAGTTTAGTTAAACAAGAGCTTAGTGAATTTGATGAGCAAGAATTTTTTGTTTTAACTGATGGCTTAGAAGGACAATTGTTCCCTGAAACTTACTTAGTTTCAAAAGCGAGTAGTACTGTAACTATAGTAAATCTGTTAGTTAACACTTTTGAAAGTAAAGTGTTAACTGTTTTGGCTGATGAAATAACTAATAGTCAATTGGATTTAAATCAAATTTTAACTCTAGCCTCATTAGTTCAAAGAGAAAGTGCCAATGATCAAGAGATGCCACTGATAGCTGGTATTTTATTCAATCGTCTGGAAATTAATATGCCACTCCAAGTTGATGCTTCATTACAATATATCAGGGGTTACAGTATTGCTGAGCAAACTTGGTGGCCGACTCCAACGGTTGCAGATAAAAATTTAGATTCTGTTTATAACACTTATCAAAATCCAGGATTACCACCTCAACCAATTTGTAACCCTGGTTTAGTAGCAATTAAGGCTGTACTTAATCCTCAGCCAACAATTGCGTTGTATTATATCCACGATCTTGCTGGACAAATTCATACGGCAGAGTCGATTGAGGATCACAACGCTAATGTAAACCAATACTTGCGCTAATTTTTAATTCCTGTTACAATGCACGATTGTCTAAAAAGAGATTTTAGCCTAAAGCAATAACAAGTAGCAGAACTAATTTGTGACTTTTGTTCTAAAAAACAATAAAACAGCTAATTAATTTTTGCACAGCAAGCAACAAACAATCTTGGCTGTGTTTTTTTGCTATTGTTAAGCTTTTTTTAAGACAGGCTCAAAGCATTCAAAATTTAAATTTAAAAAACAGTTTAAATTATTAAAAATCAACAGTAAAGAAAAATTTAGCAAGGGATTTTCATGCCACAAATAAGTAAACGCCAAAATTGGGGACAAGAACACTCAACTTTACCAGAATTAGATCTAATTGCACTGCAAATTAATAGTTATCAAGATTTTTTAAACAATGGTATTAAAGAATCTTTAAAAGAGATCAATGCAGAACGAGGGATTGAAGATTTTACTGGTAAAAACTGGTCATTAAAGTTTGGTGAATATCGTTTTGGTCAGGCAAAATACACTCCTACTGAAGCAAAAACCAAAAATGTTTCATATGATCAACCTTTATATGTCGAAGCTACT